>Ga0222717_10000967_pt1 | contig 23970 bp, 17 predicted proteins | sample C33_18DmetaG_FD_165053 | JGI IMG/M metagenome (GOLD analysis project Ga0222717, IMG submission 165053) | Estuarine water microbial communities from San Francisco Bay, California, United States - C33_18D | ecosystem: Environmental > Aquatic > Marine > Unclassified | place: USA: California... | reverse complement strand
CGGGCATAAAAAAGGAGACTTCCCTGTAACAGAAAAAATTGCCGATCAAGGCATCTCTCTGCCCATGAACCCCTACCTGAAAGAAGAGGAAATAGAAAAAGTCTGCACCGCCATTTCTTGAATTGAGAGAAAAGTGAATCAATCATTCATATAGCTATTTAGAACGTAGCACAGAAATCCATTACAAAAAAATGACCACACTCGAAAAAATCGAAAACAAATCCGCTGTTATAGGCATCGTTGGCCTTGGATATGTAGGCTTGCCACTGATGTTAGCCTACACCGCCAAAGGCTACCGTTGTATTGGTTTTGATATTGATCAGACGAAAATTGATTGCCTCGAACGTGGAGAAAGTTACATCGAACATATTGATTCCGCGCCGATCAAAGACGCGGTTGATAAAAGTCTCTTCGAAGCCACCACCGATTTTTCACGCATTGATGAAGTGGAGGCAATCATCCTTTGTGTGCCAACGCCGCTCGACCAACACTACGAGCCGGACTTAAGTTATGTCACCGGCACGATGGATATAATCGCACCGTATTTAAAAGAAGGTCAGATCGTCTCATTGGAATCGACCACTTACCCGGGCACCACAGAGGAAGAACTGCGCCCAAGAATCGAAGCCCAAGGTTTTGAAATAGGTAAAGACGTCTATCTTGTCTATTCGCCGGAACGGGAAGATCCGGGTAATGCTCATTTTTCGAGCAAGAATATACCTAAGGTGATGGGAGGCAGTACTCCCGCCTGTTCTGAGGTGGGCAAGGCTCTCTACGAAGCGGCAATCTCTGAGGTGGTGCCAGTGGCATCGACCCAAGTTGCAGAGTTCACCAAATTGCTGGAAAACATCTACCGCTGTGTGAATATTGGACTCGCTAACGAAATGAAAATTGCTGCCGATAAAATGGGTGTTGATATTTGGCAGGTCATTGATGCTGCCGCAACCAAGCCATTTGGATTTACTCCGTTTTACCCTGGGCCTGGGCTAGGCGGGCACTGTATTCCGATCGATCCATTTTATCTGACATGGAAAGCGCGTGAATATGGAGTGCATACCCGCTTTATTGAACTGGCTGGTGAGATTAACCGAGCGATGCCTGAATATGTGGTCCAAAAAACGAGTGAAGCATTAAATGAGGTCTGCAAGTCGATCAAAGGTAGTAAAATTTTGATCATGGGCTTAGCTTATAAATCAGATGTAGATGACATGAGAGAGTCACCAACATTTGAACTACTGGATTTGTTGTCAGAAAAAGGGGCCAATGTTGATTATTACGACCCTCATATTCCGGTTATCGGGCCGACACGTGAGCACGCTAATTGGCTGGGTAAGGAATCAATTCAATGGTCCCAAGAAAATATATCCAGCTACGATTTAGTTCTCATCTCGACGGATCATAAAGCGTTCAATATTTCAGAACTTCTGGCGTGGGCACCTCTGATTGTGGATACACGCAATGCTGTTGAGAAAAGCGGAGAATCGCCCGCAACCGGACAGGTTTGGAAAGCTTAATGATTGGAAAGATAACGTTTTCAGCCGACCAACCGGATAAGGGCATATCAGGTTCATATGGACTTCATTTCAGCAAATAGTCCGATATCGAATTTAAGCGTATTTGCCAGAAAACCTGCGAGTCGGGAGCCAATCTCGTATGGGTAGGATTAGGTTGCCTCAAACAAGAACGCTGGATAGCCTAACACAAAGACCAACTTCCCCCCACCGTTTATTTTGGAATCGCCGTTGCCTTCGCCTTCCACGCAGGTGAAGTCAAACAAGCTCTCACCTTTCTGCAACGTATCAGATGTGAATGGCTTTACAGGCTTTGTGCCGAACCGCGCAAACTATTCAAGAGATATTTCACCTATAACTCGCTCTTTGTCTGGTATACACTTCGTGACCAAATGAAGAATTAGACAGTCCGTGACTGTTGTTTATCTTCTACTGTCTCAGCATTCGACTTACTGACTTCAGCCCTTCCCGACATCGGACTCCTTTAATCTCGATTTCAAAATTCACAAATCAACAATCATAAATCTCTGTTGTAGTTCTTGGTTTGGGACTTCCAGACTCCAGCACTAAGCAACTCCCCGACTTCAGACTCACAGACTACTCACCCCTCTATTCATCTGCTCACCCACCACTTATATGAAACAATTTATATCATTTCTAATCGTATCCGAGGTAGTCGTCACGATGTGCATGGGAGCCTCCCTTGAAGATCTCAAAAAATCGTATGCCGCTCACTACGATGAAGCCAACGCACAGCGCGATACCCAAATCAAAACGCTCAATGCTAACTACCTGCGCGCACTCGATCGACTACTCGAAAAGGCAAAAGCCACCGGCAAGCTTGAGACTGTCATTCCGATCCGTGACGAATCCCTGGCCATCAAGAATGCCAACGACCCGCTTCCCGCACTCGCCAAAACCGCCAGTCTTGAGCTCAAGAATATGCGCGAAAAATACAACAAGGCTCGGAATAAAATTCTCATTGCCCATGCCGAAACCGTGAATGATCTAGTCGGCAAGATGCGGGAAAAACTCGAATCCCAAGAGATCGCGCTGACCAAGTCCGGCAAACTGCTCCACGCGCTCGCTGCCAAGCAGATGCGCGAGTCACTGGCCAACGACGCGGGTGCAAACGACGCACGGGACCTACTCAAATATGGCGGCAGCAAAGGACGTAACCGCCCGGCTCTCCAACTGAGACGCTTCGGCGACAACCTCGAGGTTCTGGTCTTTCGCGACCACCGCGGGAAAATCAGCATGGACAGCCCAGTGGAGAACGTCCGCGAAAAATCAGGTGAGAAGAAGGAACTAGGCGACACCAAAGCCAAGGTATTAGGGGAGTTCGTTGGGGCCAAGGGTTATGAAGCCGATCCCTACCTCGCCTATCACCATGTCTTCGACGGAAAGGAACGCGTTGGGTTTAGTTTGACCGAAATCATTCCAGAGTTTAGTCAGAAACGCGCGGAGCAAACGGGAGTCCGATTATCGCTCAAACCAGCAGCAGTGAACCCCCATATGAGTTTTGGCGCCCTTCTTCCACCGAACTCAAGCAAAGGCACTTATCGCATCTCCACTCGCTACTTTGTTCCAAAGCGCAATCAAGTCGTAGCAGGCTTCATATTCGTTCAAACAGCCGGTAGCCCCATCGCATCAGTGAGGTTCGAAGAGATCGGTAAATGGAAGCAAGCTGAAGCCATTGCCGAATCCTCTCATGACAAAGGGACACTGCTACTCTATCTGATTAAGAAAAAAGGGAAAAAGGAAGCCCATGACAATGGCGAATCCATACTTCTGGGTGAAATAAAAGTCGAACATCTGAAGTTCTCCGCTTTTATTCAACAGTCTTTCAAAGACTCCGACGCTTTACCCAGTGGAAGCAATGATCCACAAAAACAAGCGCTTTTCATCTCCAACGGTGAGTTTGTAAAAGAATAAACTGCTCCAGACATGCGCTCTCATTTCGCAGGTCTTACTCGTTCCATGAAACTGAGTATTAAACCCGAAGCTTCGCAATAAAAGAGACAAAATTGTAGCGCACCATTCATCTCTTCCCGCCTGCCCTCCATAGCCTTGGCTTAGGAGGCACTTCTAAACTTCAGGATTACCAGACTGCAGCACTCTCCGACATCTAGACTACACGTAGAGTATAACTCCCAATTTATTTATGAAACTTACAATGCGGATTAGGTTACTGAACGAATATGTAAAGCTAGTGCGTCTATCGTGGCACGATATGATACGATATGCCAAACACGCATGTATTGGCTGGAATCGTGGTGATTATGATGAAGGGCAGCTAGAGGGAAGAATGATCGCCAATTATCATGTCGTCGAAAAAGGGTTAAGTATGCCTGACTTCCGTCCCCGATTTGGAGTTCCTATGGTTAAAAAATTGATTTCTCTGATTCAAGAAGGTGAGCAAAAATTTAAGTGGTGTCAGAATGTCAATTATTTGACGGCAGTGCTCGCGCTACGTTCGCCCCTACGGGGATGGCCTTCACGACGCGCTGGTCTGGCACCCCATCAGAAGCAACCATCTAGAAAAAGCTTCCTTGCGAGTTCGTCTAATCTCGTTAAACACGACATTTAAACCATGAATCAACGAACTATACTTTTAATAGGATTTTTAATCGTTTTATTACCTCTGGCTCTCACGCTTGGGCAGTGGTCTGCCACAGATCCCGTGATAGCAATGGGTTTTTCTGTTGGGATTGTTGTATTGCTCGTTGTGGTGGTCCTCGGGAGATACGTATGGCTTCTTATACCTCTTTTTCATCCATTTATAGGGGCATTTAGACTATTGCCTGGAGGATTTGCATTAAGGGATGTTGTGATTGGCGGTGTTTCCGTTTTTCTTTTGATTATATGGATGGTAAGGCGCTTTGAGATACGCATTCGGCTAGGAGCATTGGAGTTTATTCTTTTATTACAGTATGCCTGCTTAGCACAGGCCTTTATCCGCCGACCAGCAGGTTTTTTAGTTTTGGGTAGTGAAACGGTAGGTGGCCGTGCGTATGTGGAGATTCCAATAGCATTGCTCGGCTTTATTCTCTTGGCATCCCAGGTAGTAGATTTGAAAAGGGTGAAACAAGCGTGTATATTGCTCGTTTCCGGAGGAATAGGCTCTGCCTTGTTGCAAGTGTTTGCCACTGTGGTTCCTGTAGTTGGGATGGTTATTATGCGGGGGTATGACCTTTTAGGTGGACGCGGGATTATGAATGCAGCCTCTCAGGCGAACGTAATAGGTTCGGACATCAGTGCAGTTGGCAGGAAAGAGTATTTAGCCTCCCTGGTGAAACCCCTTTTTAGCTGGTTGTTGGCAATTACGCGCCCCCTTGGCTTGGTCAATCTGCGTCGGCCACTGATCGTGATCACTTTTGGTGTTGTGATGCTTGCTGCTCTGCTGAGTGGTTTTCGTAGCCTCTTAGTGTGGATTACGATGCTGTATATTGCTGCGGCTATCGTACGTCGTCATAAAGTGGATATTTTGGTGGCTTGTTTGGGCGGGGCGTTACTCATCGTTGCTGCAACAGCTGGAAATGGCTCGCTCTTTAATTTGCCGTTGTCAGTTCAGAGAACTCTTTCCTTTCTCCCTGGGGATTGGCATTATCTGGCCAAGGAAAGTGCTGAAGATACAGCTAACTGGCGCGTTGTGATGTGGAAAGAGGCAATGTTCACAGACAAGTTTATTAAAAACAAATGGATTGGTGATGGATACGGGTTTCGGCGTGACGATCTGGCCTTTCATGCGCAGATCATGATGACTGATGTGGTTACACCGGAAATGATGCAAGAACACTTTATGCGGTCTGGTGACTATCACAGTGGCCCCGTGGAAACCATTCACCGAGTCGGTTACTTGGGATTGATTATACTAACAATTGGCATGGTTTTCTTTGCTCGTTATGCGGTGAAAATGATCAGGTCAACCGAAGGTTCTCCCTATTATGTTTGCACCATGTTTATTGGGTTACCTATGATAATTTACCCTGCGTTTTTCTATCTGGTAATTGGCGGTTACAAAGAGGCGCTTGTTATAATGACCTTTAGTGGGGGTATGCTAAGGATGATTGAAAACTCGATTAATAAGTATGGCCTTGGTCTTCCTGTCTCCGTGGAATCGGGAGCTTAAGCAGAAGAAGTTATTTTATAGTTTTTATAGGCCAGAAGAAAACATATTGGCCAAGTGGAATTGATAGAGGGAAAATCCTCGAAAATTGCCCGAGTATCGGTCATTGGTGATGTGAGTTCCATTGGATCGTCCTTAGATACAGAACTCGTAAAATGCCACTCAAGCGGAACACCTTACAATTTCATCGTAGGCGTAAATTAATTTAATTAACGCTATTTTTTTAAGTTTTACTACACTCTGAAATATTTAGGCATTGAGTCAGAAATCCACAAAATACTTGTACTTCCATGGCCTGACGGCTAGTCTCGCTAATCTGGTTGCTGCCTCGGTCTATTCATTGTTAGCAATAAGATTTTTTCTGAAATATCTTAGTTTTGAGGAGTATGGACTACTGAGTCTCCTTGCCCAAGTCACCGCCTATATTTCACTGCTAGATTTGGGCCTTAGCGTTGCCTTCGGCCGCATCCTTGTTGATTATAAGAATGGCACTAAACAGCACTATGCCAATGGACTAAAAACGGCTTCGCTCATCTTTCATTCTCTTGGGTTTATTGGCTTCCTCGTTGCTGGAATTATAGCGCTGATTGGGGACTCTGTTCTCTCCATTCCTCCCCATCTGAAGAATGAGTTCCTCATCCTGATGATGGCACAAGGCGCGACCTTGTTTGCAGCCTTTTCTCTCAAGCCAATCAGCGCACCGCTAATCGCTGCTGGTAAAATTTACGTTGTCTATTGGATTAACGTCGTTCTAATACTCTTAAATTCGGCGATTCTTTGGTTTGCTCTCAGTGGCGGGATCGGCATTTACAGCAGCGTCATCGCTCAAGGAATACAACTGGTATTCACCGCTTTGCTTCTTTGGCGATTTTCAAAACCCTATCGCAATACAGGAGAAATTCGGGGTGTCTTCAATCGCAGCATCGTAAAGGAAGTCTTCTCCTTCGCCCGGGACAGCATGCTATGGCAGATTGGAGGCCAGACGCTCGCATCTTTACCTATTATTTTAGCCTCCATCTGGTTTGCTTTAGGAGGTGCCGCAGATCTTTCAGGAGGGATGAAATTGGTGCTGCTGTTCCTTGCTGTCACCACCCGTTTCGGCGACATGTCAGTCACCCCCCTTGCCATTCAATTTTCGAATGGAAATGAAGACAATGCTGCAAAACAGATGACTCGCATCGCCGGCGTTTCAGGTGGAATAGGAGTGTGTGCCGCAATATTTATCGTTTGTGTGAACCCTTCTTTCATTTCCTGGTGGATGCTCGGTAAGGTCACATGGACGTGGGATGCAAATGTATCCTGCGCGATTTGGGTTGCCGTAGTCTCAGTCGGTCAGTGCATCTACGGCTATGCGGTCATTTCACGTCAAATGCAATTGATCCGTTGGGCGATGCTTTCAGAGTGTCTTCTCTATCTTCTACTCGCCTACTCCTTACGTGATCTCGCCGGACTTGCTTGTTTGGTTTGGGCTAAGCCAGTTGCATATTTGATAATGGTAAGCGTAGTTGGGCGGAAGATAAAGAAGCACACGTTGTTCGACACAGCCCGCCTTGTTCCGGTTCTGCTGCGCCAGGCCGCTGCCCTTGCCGTCACAATTCCAGTGTGTATTTGGACAAGTGAATGGCTGACTGCAACAATATCTCAACCTTTTCTCGCAGTTGTATCGGGCGGCTTTCTTGCATGTCTGATCGTTTTAACCGTGACCCCCGTTGTTTTCACCCAGGAAATGCGGAGTGACCTGCTGAGGCTTGCAAAATCTGCCTTTTTCAAGTTTAGTAAAAAAAATTCCGTCTGAACATTCATCCGATACTGGATCCTAATAATCTCAATTCCTATTATTAATATGAAAAATACCATGCCAAATGCAAATCAAGCGACTTTTGTTGATGAAAATAGAAACTTAATCAAAGGAGAAAAAGCCTTGGAGTTGATTAGATCAAGAAAGCCAGAAAGCATCGATCCCTCAAAAGGTATATGCAAGGTGAACAAGGAAAGATGGCAGGAAGCTCAACGTTACGAACGCAGAACATGGATGGACGGTATTGCGGCCATGTCTGATCGGAACGAATCTCATGAGGAATGCTTCAATGAGTACCAAGCATTGGAAAAAAAGACTTTTGCAAGTGCTATTGAACTTGGATGCGGCCCGTTTACCAATATGAGGAGAATCTTGACACATTGTTCAGTTGGCGACCTTCACCTCTTAGATCCTCTCGCGAACGACTACCTTGATCATCCGTATTGTCGTTATAGAGGAAGGCAACTGGGAGGAGTTTTGAATACCCCCTTAATTCCGTGGTCGTCACGTGGGGGACTGAAACATCCACTACGCTTTTACAAACACAAATGGAATGAATGGCAGATCGGGGGTTTGAAAGGACGACCTATTACTCTCCATGCTCAAACCATTGAGGGTTTTACTCCTGCTCAAACGTATGATCTTTGTGTGATGATCAATGTCATCGAACATTGTCTTGATATCGACAAAATCTTTGCGCGAATCTTGGAAATGACGACTTTGGGGAGCTATTTCCTATTTGCAGATAAGATTTACAATGCCAAAGAGGAAGCTGAAAGCGCCGCCTATAGTTTTGATGCAGGACACCCGTTGCGCGTGGACTACACGGTCATTCGCAATTTTCTGGAAACTCATTTTGATGAAATTCTGGACACCAACATCAAAGAATCCCATGGAAACACCAGTTCAAGCTTCAATTACTACATAGGAAAACGCAAATCTTGAAATAGATGTTTTCAGAAATTACTCCTGCTCAGGAAAGGACGGAACGATGCGAAAGCGAGCTTTTCCGTTCATGGTGTGCTATCTGGATTCAGGCCGAACGCCCTTAAGTATTCAATGGGCATTGGGCCTCGACGCAACGGAATACCTCATCTCCCTTCAGCCGTTCCGAAAATTTTATTAGCATGAAACATTCCACAAAGCTGGTATTCTGCACGTTTGCCGACTCCAGAATGAAGCGAAGTTTGCGGAGAATCCAAAATCAGGCGAGGGCCATCGGCGTCTTTGATTCGATTCATGTGATGGATGAAAACGATCTCGACACCATGTTTCGTGAGCGATTCAAGGATCAACTTCAACCCAGGGTGCGGGGCTACGGTTACTGGGTCTGGAAACCTCAAATCATTCTACAAATCTTTCGGACCATGCAGGAGGGGGATCTGCTCCACTATTGTGACGCGGGCTGCTGGATCAACCCAAAAGGGAAAGCAAGGCTCATGGAATATTTTGAAATGGCTGAAAAACACGGCGCTTTGGCCTTTCAGGTAAAAAATACGTTTGGTGATCCCCATCTCGACAAATTCTCGCTCCCTGAGAGAGTTTGGACCAAGGGGGATCTTTTCGACTGTTTTTCAGTTAGAAATAATCCGAAAATCACGGAGTCCCAACAGATCGGAGCAACAACGATGATTTTGAAAAAGTGCCAGGAATCCACAGATTTTCTCCGGCAATGGATCGGCGTCTTTGAGCACGATTTTTCCCTTGCCGATGACAGCCCCTCCCGCTCGCCAAACCTTGATGGATTCATCGAGCATCGCCACGACCAAAGCATCTTCGGGATATTATGCAAATTAAATGATGTCGAAACCGTATCCTCATTTGAATACTTCTATCCGCCTGTGGACGGTGCGAAAAAAGCTGACTGGTCAAAACTCGATGATTATCCGATTTGGGCGAAGAGAGACAAGGATCTTGGAGTTATCAGGTTCATCAAACAAAAAACAAAAAGACTTTTCTCAATTATTCGAAAATGAATCATCTATGATCATGACTCCAACGCAGACTAAACCAGCTAGCCAAGATGCTCCTGCCCTGATAAAGTGCCCCATCTGCCAGTTCCAGATGCATCACGTGTTTGACTCGACTATTTTAGGGAAATATTCCGCCAGATACGTTAAGTGTCCTGAGTGCGAGCTAATCAAACCAGAAAATCCTCATTGGCTGGCGGAGTCCTATTCGAGCGCTATTGCTGAAACGGATGTTGGGCTTGTCTCTAGGAATCTTAGGAATCGAGACCTGCTGACGGCCATATTTACTAGACTGGTTCGAGCCAATACAAAAGTTCTCGATGTCGGTGGCGGCTACGGTCTTTTGTGCAGGCTACTCCGCGACAAGGGCTGGGACTGTTACACTACCGACAGTTACTGCCAAAACCTTTTTGCTGGTTCTTTCGAACCGAGCGAAGCTTTCAAAGCTCCAACACTGCTAGCATTTGAAGTGTTCGAACACATCGAGAATCCGCTGTCATTTATTCGAGAACAGATTTCTCAATATGATGCGGAAACATTTATTTTTTCCACACTCACGCACCACTGGGATGTTCCACCATCCGACTGGTGGTATTATGCGTTTGAAACAGGCCAACATGTGTCCATTTACAAACGAGCCACTCTACAGCGCATCGCGAAAGAACTCGGATGGCACATTTTTTCGATCTCTGATGAGATGCATATCCTCACGAAAAGTCCCGTCGACTCAACTAGCCGTATACTTCTTAACAGAAGCAACAGGATTATCTCATGGGCATATCGTTTTTATGTCACTCTTACGAGACGCAATAAGTCACTCATGATGTCTGACTATGAGTCAATCAAATCGAACTTAAAGACAAGGCAGACCGCTGACCCCAGATAACTGGATTAATCACGAGCATCATTTTTGAGAGCAATATCTTCATCCTGTAAGAGATTGGCGGGGCATCCAGTTACATGACTCGCCTAGGAGTGGGACTTCAAAGGCAAACAATGATGCCGACCACCGATGAGCTACCGTATCGGAATCGAAGACTGACACATAATATCGATGATTGCATTGCGAACTTTTGTTTGTGGCGCTGGAATCCAGAGAAGTTAAAGTTTGGAAAGTTGACTATGAGAGTTATTAAGTGTTGCAAATTCAAAATTCTAAACAAGAAAAAATGAAGCATGGAGATAAAAAGGTAAGTCGGTGGCTTAATGAGACTGTGGCACTAGGTGAAAAAGTGATGGGTCATTCGAGCTGTGCGATATGCTGCATGGTGCGTGACTGTCGTAAGCCTTTTGAGAGAAATCTAAAATTTATTAACAGATTACGGGCCTGTTTTGCTGAGAGTTATTTGATCATTATTGAAAATGATAGTATTGATGGAACAAAAGAGTTAGTGAAGTCTCTTGAGGGTGATGACCAAAACGTATTTGTTGACTCATTTGATACGGGGTCCATCACCTTGCCTAAAAAAGTGGCAAGCGGTGTAAACCCTTCGTTTTCTCGGCACCGAGTTCAGAAAATGGCAGATTATAGGAATCGCTATCTTAAATTATTGAATGAGAAGATAGGAATAGATAATGTGGACTGGGTATTGATGTTGGATCCTGATGTGCATGAAATTTCGTTGGATGGGATCAAACACAGTTTTGGAACGGAGGACAAATGGGATATTGTGCATGCCAATGGTAGAATGAAGTATGGTTTTTTCACGGATGCCTACTACGATGCCTATGCCTTCGCAGAGTGGGGGGATGAAACCGTTTTAACCGAAAAAAAAATTGTGTTGAACCGGGCTAAGTTGAAGTCCGTATCAATCGGAATGCCATTGCTTCCAGTACGTTCTGGATTCAACGCTTTGGCTATTTACCGTTCAAAGGCCCTGAAGGGTACAATGTATACCTGCGAGTCTAACGATGACGAGCGGGTAGAAGTGCTTTGTGAGCATATTAGTTTTCATGATGCGATCAGAAGAACTGGATATACGCGGCAGTTTCTAAATCCAAATATGATAATACATTATAACACTAGGTGCTGGTCTCTATTTGTTTGGTTTAAAGGAACTCTCTCGAGGTTACTGAGAAAGTAATTCGTTAGAGAGCATGATTTGTGGGATTACTAACGTATCCACAAATGTGCTGGGACTGGCAGATTTGCCGGCTCTTCAGTGTGATCCAGAGGTGACCCTCTTTGATAAAGGCCATTTTGTAGGCTGTAATTGATCGTGAAGCAATTGGCGAAAAGCAAAAAGTAGAAGTGCAGAAGACATTTAATATGCACAATTGGTCTGCTGCGTGGATGGATGTTATCAAAAGCATCTAAACGCCCGATTAGTTGATAAAAATGTTATTTGTATGAGCTCCGCTTTAAATATGACTAAACTGAGTCAACCTAGTGTAGTGATTGTGATTCCTGCTTATAATGCAGGGAGCTTTCTGAAAGAGGCAATAGAGTCTAGCTTGAGGCAAAGCTACACAGAGTGCCGATTAATCGTGATTAACGATTGTTCCACAGATGGGACAAAGCAGTTACTTGGGGAATACGTGATCGATTCAAGAGTTACCATTGTTGAGAATCTTGAGAATAAGGGCAAGTCGGAGAGCTTGAACGAAGTTTTACCTACGATAGAGGAAAAATATGTGGCGCTCATGGATGCAGATGATGTGATGTATCCTCATCGCATAGAGAAACAGGTCAGTTACATGGAGAAAAATCCGAACATTGGTGCCAGTAGCGGGTTTATGGAATACATATCCTCTGATGGCAGAGTTATAGGCAATGCTAGCCTAGACTTGCTGACAGATGAAGACGCTAAACGTTATGAGAAAAACAAGGAGCCTTTTGCTATTTTTTGCCCGTGTGCGATTTTAAGAACAGCCGTATTTCGAGAGGAAAATCTACTTTTCAGGAAACAGTTTTGGCCAGCTGATGATATTGATATGTGGAATCGGGTCTATGAAACGAAATGGCGAGTAATAGCGCAGCCCGAAATTCTAATGCAATACAGAATTCACGGTTCTTCAGCAGTGACTTCAAATTATTTCAGAACTAGGCAGCAATTTGAATATGTGCGCGAGTGTATGCGTGCGCGTAGACGCGGGGATGAAGAGCTGACGCATGAAGAATTTCTTGAAATGATGGCAGCGAGACCTTGGTGGGTTAGGGGGAATCATTGGCGCAAAATTTGTGCGAAAGGGATGTATCGTAGTGGCGGATTTGATGTTGCAGAAGGGAATTATTTTGGTGCCGCATATAAATTAGCCGTGGCGGCAATGCTTCAACCAATTTATGTATCTCATCGCTTATACCAACAAGTCGGCCAACGGTAGCTTGTCAGGAAATGAGTTTGGAATTTTTTTAAATACAGTCTAACAAATATTACCCAAATTAAATCTTTTGAAGAGTGAGATACGAATATTGAAACGTGTGGAGTTTGCACGTATTTTATGTGACAAGCTTGATCAAGAGGATTTGCCTTGGTCGATACTGCATGGAGCAGAGGGTTTTCCTGAGAAAGTTGGTCGCGACCTTGATATCATTTTACCTAAAAAATATCATAACGAAGCGGCGAAGATGGTTCTCGAAGCAGCAAAAGATCAAGGCTGGAACGGGTTAATACTACCTATTGCTTGGGCCGGTTGCCCTGTGGTGATGTGGGGTTATTCTGAAGGTGTTTTTTGTTGTTTCGAAATGCACTTTATCGATAAACTTATCTGGGCAGGGCTCGTATTAGCTGACGGAAATAATCCTGAAATTAATAATAGTAATGGCCTAAAGCATCATGTCTGGGGAGGGTTTGCAAAAAGAGTGATGATCCAGATTCTATCTGGATCATGGAAAAGGTTTGAAGAGAAGCCTGAGGAGTTTGTGATTGGTGAGCATGAAAAAAACTCCGTAACATCAAAGTTGGGTGAACTATTAGGGTCAAAGTTGGCGAATGATTTGGTAGCAGCAATAATCAATAAGGAAGTTGGCGAGATTGCAAAAAAAGCAAAGAGGTATCGCATTGCACCTATACTGAGAACATGTATAAAATTGAAATGGAGCAACGGATCCTTTCGATGGCTGGCTGATAAATTTTGTATGAAATTCATCAGGCCTCGCTGGGAGTTGCCAATAATTTTACTGTCGTCATCCGATGATAGAAAAAGTGACGCTGTTGAACTTGTAAACGAATGTAACAGAATTTCTGGGTTTCCCTCCCCGCTTGTGCTTGATCTGCGGAGCGAAGGCGAAAACATCAACTCGAAAAAACTTGGAAGAAAAATTAGAGATAGGAGGGCCTTGTTCCGGTCAGTAACGATTCTGTGCTCTGAAAATGACCAAACTATTTTCGAAAAAATTGGTGAAAAGGAACTTAAAAAGGGGTATATACGAGGCAGATTGGATCAATCGTTAGTATGGGATTATGAGAGGGATAGTTTTCATAACGATGGAATTATTGAAGGCGGAAAGACTGAAATGGCAAATGTTTTGTGTGGGGTGTATTATGATATTTGTTATCAATCGTCCTTACAGATAGAATATTAACTGATAGGGATTATCTTTAATTTTTTTTGACGAAAGTACCGGTAAACACATCGTATTATACAATCTTTAAATATTGCACCAGTTGAGTTCCATGAAAAGAGGAATAACAATCGCGTTCGTGGGGACAGATGGCTCTGGAAAAAGCACCGTGATCGAACATATCACTCCATGGTTAGAAAGTATCAATACCAACGGGGTGCACTATGAGCATTTAAGGCCTAACTTGCTTCCCCCTCTAGGCGCTGCGACTGGAAAATCATATAATAAGGACTCAGGGCCGGTGCTCGATCCTCATGGCCAAAAACCTAGCGGAGTTTTGGGTTCATTGGTGAGAGTGATGTATTATTCAATAGATTACTGTGTGGGATACTGGAGAAAAATTATTCCGTTGTGTAGGAAAGACGGTCAGATTTGCCTCTTTGATCGATATTTTTATGATATTGAAGTCGATCCCCGAAGAATGAGGATAGCATTACCCACAGGGATTTTGCGAGGCGTTTTTAAGTTATTGCCGAAACCTGATCTGGTTTTGTGCTTAGGTGCCGATCCCAATGTCATCTATGAGCGAAAGCCCGAGACATCTCTTGAAGAGGTGACCAGGCAAGTGACATATCTTAAAACTCTGTGTAAGAAAAACAAACGTGCGGTTTGGGTGGACACAGGTGAGTCGATTGAGGCTTCGATAGCAGCAGTTAAGTCGGCAGTATTAAATCTTCAATAAGACATGAAATTATTAATGTCATCCTATGCATGTGAACCGGATCGAGGTTCGGAGCCGTCAGTTGGATGGAATTGGGCGATGGCGATGTCAGAACATGCAGATGTCACCGTGCTGACTAGGGCTAATAATCAGGGTGTTATCGGAAAAAAAATCGAAGCTTTAGAGAAACACGGAAGAAAGAACTTCCCGATGTTCATTTACCATGACCCTCCGCATCTTGTCATAAAGGCTAAAAAGCGAGGGCTCTTGCCAGTTCAGCTATTTTACATAATTTGGCAAATGGGGGCATTCTTCAAAATGAAAAAAACTTTGTGTGACTATGAAATAGTACATCATGTCACTTTTAACTCGATGATGTTTCCAGGTTTGTGGTGGAGCAACAAGACTACTGTAGTTTTGGGTCCATTAGGAGGCACTTCTTGTGTAAAGGAAGATTATAAAGTTCTTTTTGGAAGGGGGGCTTGGAAAGAGAAACTGCGCGAGTTCATGATTTCTCACTGGAGTAAGTTGCCTTGGTTGAGAATGTCATTTAATCGTGCATCTCTCATATTATGTGCAAATTCTGAAACAGAAGCTCTTTTATCAACGCACTACCCAAATAAGGTAGTGAGGATTTTAGAAGCCGGACTGGATGACGCCGAAACGGTATCTGAAAACATTGAAGTGCATTCGAGTAATTTGGTCCGTTTCATTTGGGTAGGATCTGTAGAACCATGGAAGGCTCTGAGTTTAGCATTAAGGGCATTTTCTAAAGCAATTGCAGTATTACCTGATGGCTTACAAGTAGAATTAGATGTTGTGGGAAAAGGAAGTGAATTGGAAAAGGCAAAGGCCGAGGCTTGTGAGTTAGGCATTGCTAAAAAAGTTAAGTTTCATGGGGCCCTTTCATTAATCAAAACTCAGGCAATTATGGTTGCTGCAGATGTGCTTATTTTTAGTAGTATTAAAGATACATCTGGTAATGTTGTATTAGAGGCAATGGGGAAAGCTAAACCTGTGATCTGTTTAGACCATCAAGGAGTGAAAGACATCGTAACTCCGCAAACTGGCATCAAAGTAAAAACTGGGGAATTAGACGCAACGATAGTTGGGATTTCTGAAGCGATTGTTGGACTTGCGCTTGATTTCGAAAAAAGGCTGGAAATGGGAAAGGAGGGACGAGATCGTATTAAGGCTCTCTATTTGTGGAGAGAGAAAGCAAAGACGTTGAAGGAACACTATAATCAAATCACGAAAATGAATTAAGTATGACGAAAGGAATAGATTTTACAATTGTAACACCTAGCTATAATTACCACGAATACATTCGTGAGATGCTCGATAGCGTGGTCGCTCAGGAGGGGGTAACCTATGAGCATCTTATTTATGATGCAGGATCTACAGATGGGACTATAGACGTCATTAAAGAGTATGAGCATGTTAACCTTACTGTTGAGCCTGATAAGGGAATGACAGATGCTATTAATAAGGGTTTCCGGAAGGCTAAAGGCAAATGGGTAATGTGGCTAAATACAGATGATCGACTGAAGCCAGGGGCACTGCTTGCTGTGAAAAATTATGCCGATAAGCATCCCGATGCTGACATGATATACGGAGCGTGGGATTTTATTGATGGAGATGGGGAGTTTCTTCGCACGATGCAGGTCTTTCCGTTTAAGCGCCTGATGCTTGCTCACTACGGTTGCTATATCGGTTCTACTTCAACCTTTATTCGTAGGGCCACCGTGCTCGACAAAGGGCACTATTTGAATGATCGCTTCAAGTGTGTGATGGATGGGGAGTATTATAATCGGTTGGCACACGAGGGTATGAAATTGATTCATTTCCCAAAAGTGTTAGCTGATTTTAGGATGCATGGTGAGAATATTAGTCAGAAACTTCTGGAGGCAAAGGGCATCGATGATCTTTTGTCACTTCAGCTTCATCTCGCTGAATCCAGGGCAATTCGTCGATGCTACGGCAAGACCTACTTCAAAAATGATCACCTCAATTGTGCGTTGGATTGCTTTTTAGCTTATTGGTTCAGACTGTTAAAGCTGCCGCTTAAACTGATGAATCAGCCAGAAAAATAAAGGTGGAAAAACTTACTGACATGGCCTTGTGCAACGCACTTGGGGGCAGCGGGAAAGAATTGGGCAATATTTCAGTGTATTGTGTCCAGAGGAGGGGTCATTTGCTGATTGCCTTACCTGCCGATCGTGGTGCGGCATGGGTAACGCTAAAGCTCTACCAGCCGCAGGTTTTTATAGGCAAAGCTGTGGCGCGAGTGGTGGGCTTTTTAGTGTGTTTGGGTTTACACCGCATATTGCCTCGCAAGTCATTGACTGTGCGCGCAGGCGGACCGCTGGCGGTTTTAGCGAGCGATCGCGCTAAAGTTGGTTTCCTGTTGGGGAATCCAGAGGCCGACACACGCCGTGCTCTCATGGTTCACAAAGAGGGTGGGTGCTACGTTGTGGATAAGGTCGGGGTTGATCAAAAATCGCGTGTATCCGTGATGGCGGAGCTTGAAGTAATCAAGACACTACCGGATAAACTCACCGGTATCCCGGTTCTACATAGAGAGCACTTAGGTGATACCTGGGCTTCGTATGCCACGGATTTCGTCGAAGGAACGTCTCCCTGTAAGGGCGACGATGAACAGGTGCTTGGTGTGTTGGTTGACTGGATGAACGGTGCCGAGACTGTGCCATTGTCGGAAACTGAACAGTGGCAGAAAATGACGGATTACGCCTCAAGGCATGAGAACCGAGAAATATGGGAAGTACTGCAAAAATCAGCAACTTTGAGAGTCAAGGCGGTTGTATTACATGGTGATTTTGCGCCTTGGAATATCAAACTTTCTGCTGACGGTGCGGTGGCGGTGTTGGATTGGGAAACGGGCTGCAATGAGGGGCCTGCAGGTTGGGATTGGCTCCATTATATGATCCAGAGGGGATCATTGGTGGATAATCGTTCGGCTAGTGAAACTCTCAAGTTGTGTCGCGAGTGGGCCAAATCAGGAAAAGGAAAAAGCTTCTTTGATGAGGCGGGCTGGGTCCACCAAACGGAACTATGGATAGGAACCTATCTGGCGTATTCATCCTGGATAGCAGGATTTGATCGTGATGAATTACTCTCGTCATGGATGGTTAACCAGCGACTTGATTCTTGATGTCGTGACTTCCCGGCCGTTTTAATAGTATGAGTAAATCTGACATCCTGCTCGTGGGACAGACCCCGCCCCCTTACCATGGGCAGGCTGTGGTTAGCGCCATGTTGTTTGACCACGACTGGAAAGATCTCGAAGTTGAGCGATTAAGGATGTCGTATAGTGATACGATTGATGAGGTGGGGAAAGCGGGTGTTGGGAAAATCATTCATCTTCTCGGTCTTATCCTCAAAACATGGTGGATAGCCCTAAGTAAGCGTCCTCGTATTCTTTATTACCTGCCTGCCAGTGCGAACAAAGTTCCTGTAATACGGGATATTATATATCTTGGTCTGGTCAAGTGGTTATTTCCCAGAACCGTTTTTCATTACCACGCGGGAGGCTTGCCTGAGTATCTGGAGACTGCTGGACTGTTGGGGAAAGTTGCCCAAAAAACCTATTCCAAGGCGGACCTGAGTGTGGAAATATGCAGAACAGAGCATTCTCCGGGGCGTATCTTTGGAGCCAAACAAACCAAATATATTGCAAACGGATTAGATGTTGAGTTAGTGTCAAGATCCCGCCCAGATGATGCCGAGGCGCGTGTTCTTTTTCTGGGGGCACTCAATGAGGGAAAAGGGGTGTTGGATGTGATTCGGGCCACCAAGTTGGCTCGAGACAACGGTAGCCAGTATCATGTATCTATAGTCGGTGCCTGGGCGTCCGAAGAATTTCGTGAGGACGCTGAGGCGTTGGTCGTAGCTGAAGGGCTCGAGGATGTGGTTCATTTTCCTGGGCCGCTGAGGGGCACGGACAAGTGGCAGGCATATGCGGATGCCGATTTGTTTATTTTTCCGTCTCACTATCAATCCGAGAATTTTCCTTTGGTCCTAATCGAAGCGATGGCCTTTGGACTTCCCATCGTGAGCACGACATGGCGGGGGATTCCCCAACTGGTCGGAAATAGTGGTGCTGCTATACTTTGTGATATTAATTCACCCGAGCAGTATGCTGATGCGATCGAAGATGTATTGAAAAATTCAGATAGGAGACAGCAAATGATAGAATCTGCCCGGAAACATTATGAAAAAAACTATACGCGGGAAAAATTTGTCGGGGCAATGGAGGAGGTGTTTAGGGAAGTTTTGGAGTCCTGAAGTGCGGGGGCTAACTACAGAACTAAGTAACTCTAGGCCGTTAGGAGGTTAACAATGAATGGTTTAATTATAGTTTTAACCTGTGCCGCTGTATTAGTGGGTGGGTTGATTGGCATCACCCTGAGCGTGCCGTTGCAGGCGCCTGCGGTGATTTTTTTGGGACTTGCGGCGATTATCTCAGGCCTTGGTCTGCTAAGAGGACAGACATCAGAGAAGATAGGAGATAACAGAGGGGCGAATGGGCTATTGGGTTTGGTGCTTGTGTCGGTTGGCTACTTCGTAGTTCGCGCTTGTTTGTCGCCGGTTTGGGATTTAGGGGTTGAAGATTTGATGCTGATTGTATCGGCAGGCATCTTATACCTCATAGCAGGGTATGCGGTGGCTAGAAAATCTGGCATTCTACTGCGCCAGGGCTTGGCTTGGGTGGTGGTTGTTTTGCTTCTTTTGCATGTGGGCTCATGTGTCATGCAGCTGAATGGCGGAGAGGGCTATTCGGCAGCTTATTATTTTACAGGTGTCGCTAGATCGAGCCCTGAAAATGTAACAGGTATGTATAGTTACTATGGTAGTTTTGCCAACTTTGCCGTGATCGCAGGTCTTCTTTGTTTGAGTTTGGGGGTCTGGGGTCGTCTATCTGTAATGCTGCGGGTAATGATGTGCCTTTTGGGATTGCTGGCGTTGGGCTTGGCTCTGTGCGCGCAATCCAGATCTGCGGTTCTTAGTTTATTCCCGTCTTTGGCGGTGTTTGGCGTATTGTTAATGGTTTCATTAGCGCAACATAGCGCACGTGTGCAACGATGCGCATCCAAGGTGATGGTATCCCTGGGTGTTTGTGCTTTGCTCGCAGGTGGAGTTGCCGCAGCATGGGTTTTTCAAAATCGAGCTCATAATGAGCAAGTAAGTGGAGTAGATGCACTATTTGATTCAGGGGCAAGAATTCATTATTGGGCGATGGCCGGCGACCAGTGGGCCTATTTCCCGATCTTTGGTGCAGGCAGTAGGAGTTTTTCGTACGAAAGTTTTCGTTTTTGGAGTCCTAATCTAGGAACTCACGAAGCTAATCCCGAGTTTGTGCATAATGAATACCTTCAGTTGTTAGCCGATTACGGGTTGGTTGGGTTGTTATTAATTTTAGTGCTATTCGGATGGCATTTTTATCGGGGTGGTAAACAGGTGAGATCATTGGCAGTAAAAATTGGTGAAGGTGGATTGAAACGTGGATCGAACGCAATGGCTTTGGCCATTGCAGGCATGTCTGGCATGACGGCGATGGCGGTGCATATTTGTTTTGATTTTAGAACACACTTGTTGGCGAATCTTCTTTTGCTGGTTTCTTGTGCGGTGTGGATTTTACCGGTGGCAAAGTCAGCAGCCTTAAAGTTGAAGAAAGATAATATAAAGACAACAGATGGCAGAAAACAGAAAGTGTGTTTGGCATTGGTGTTGTTTTGTTTGGGTCTTGGGGCTGTTGGTTTGGGCGGTCAGCAGCTGTGGGCTGGGATGCCGCTTGTAAAAAACAAGATGGCTAAAGAGGATGGGGCATGGCAGCCAACGTCCGTGAATCGTGATGTTTGGATTCCTGTCTTGGAAAAGTCATTAGCCAGAGCCCCACAGTGGAGACGTTATCAACGGTTGGGAACTTTGTACTGGCATGAAGCCCATGAGAGTGAAGAGGTGGATGAGACCGCGCTTCGTAAGGCTGAGGTGGCGTATTTAGCATCGTTAGAGCGTCATGCCTCAAATCCGATACCTAAAATCAATTTGGCAAATATCTACGCCCAAGCTGGAAGGTGGCAAGAGGCTGATGCTATGTATGCTTCGGCAGAGGAAATGTCTAAAGCTAGAGAGTGGTGGTTTAGGCTTCCTGTTCAATGGTCTAAATTACATCAACGTTGGGCCATCGAACTTTGGCGACATGGACAGCACGATGCAGCTAAAAAGCATTACGATATAGCATTGAAGCATCTATTGGAATCTAAGACTCGAAATGAAGCGCGGCGACAATATGTCGTAGTTTTACTACAATATATAAATCTAAATGACGAACTTGGATTATTCGAACAATCAGATGCATTGTGGGATAACGCTCAGCATGACCTTCCAGTATATGTAGTAAACAGTTTATCTGCTAACATTCGCAGAGAGATAGGCACTCATTATTTAAAGAAAGCGAAAAGCCTTTGGTATCAGAGAAAACCTGAAAAGGCTTATGAGGCGTTGCTTGATGCCAAACAAAGTTATGATATACATCGAATTTTTCTTAAGGGAGTAAGAGATCCTCAGGCAGAGAAAGGCTATGATGAGGTGAAAAAGATTTTGGCTTTTTTCAAAAAAACTGGTGTGGGTGACTAAGAAATTAATTCTCTATCATTAGTGTGGGGGTGTGGAAATATTGTCTTGGTCGTGAGTTCAGTTGCAGCAGTATTTAAGTAAAGCATCTCCTTGCTATATCAAATAGTTCCTGTTGCGTGAATTGCTCCAGTCCAGCTAGGTATTATTGTCGATAATCTTGTGGCGCTGTCTCCAGAAAAATTACCATAAAAAGATCATAACTATGAGTGAAAAGAAGCAAGTATATGTCGGTATGAGTGCCGACTTAATCCATCCTGGGCATATTAATATCATCGAAGTTGCCCGAGGATATGGTGATGTTATCGTTGGGTTATTAACTGATAAAGCAATCGCCAGTTATAAAAGGCTTCCTTGTTTACCTTTTGAGCATCGCAAACAAATTATTGAAAACGTCAAAGGAGTTGTAAAAGTAATGCCTCAAGAAACTCTCGACTATGTGGCTAATCTTGAAGCAGTGAAGCCTGATTTTGTGGTTCATGGAGACGATTGGAAAAGCGGTCCTCAGCAGGAAACTCGGGCAAGGGTAATCGAGGTGCTCAACAAGTGGGGCGGCGAGCTGATTGAACCTAAGTATACTGATGGATTGTCATCAACTAAATTGAATAAGGCGGTTAAAGACATTGGGACAACACCAGGTGTTAGGCTCGGTAAATTACGTCGACTCATCGAGGCGAAAAAAATTGTTAGGGTTATGGAAGCTCATAATGGGCTCTCTGGTCTGATTGTTGAGCATTGTCAGGTAAAGAAAGATGGTAGGATAGATGAGTTTGATGCGATTTGGTTGAGTAGTCTTACTGACTCTACGGTCAAGGGACGACCTGACATTGAATTTGTCGATCTCACATCAAGAGCGCAGACAATCAATGAAATCCTTGATGTAACTACTAAGCCTATTATTTTTGATGGTGACACTGGTGGTATTGTGGAGCACTTCACGAAAATGGTAAAATTGCTGGAGCGTATGGGTGTCTCAGCAGTCATCATCGAGGATAAACAGGGTTTAAAGCAAAACTCGCTCTTTGGATCGGATCGCCCCCAATTTCTGTTAGAAAAAGATGTTATGTGTGAAAAGATTCACGCAGGAAAACAGGCTCAGGTTACTGATGAGTTCATGATTGTGGCACGTATTGAGAGTTTGATTGCCAACCAAGGAATGGAGGATGCATTGGAGCGTGCCAAGGCATATATCGAAGCTGGATCGGATGCTATCATGATCCATAGTCGCGAAAAAGACGGTGCGGAAATTAGAGAGTTTTGTAATGCCTATGAGCAACTAGAGAAGAGAGTGCCGCTTGTTTGTGTGCCTACTAGCTATAGGCATTTATATGAAGATGAATTGTCAGACATCGGATTTAATGTTGTCATTTATGCGAACCATTTACTGAGAAGTGCCTACCCAGCAATGACAAATACAGCGGAAATCATTCTAAAAAACAAACGAAGCCTCGAGGCCGATGAGTTATGTATGCCGGTCAAAGATATCATCACATTGATTGAAGAATGAGTAGGTTGCCGAGTGTCAGGAGACAGATATCAAAAGTCAGGTATTCGTAGTGCGTCCGTCTCGGTCGTTTTAACCCCGCCGCCATAGCCGCTGTAAGACTCCCAAATACCTTCCCAAACTTCTGATTTCAACAATCGTAAATCTTCTTATACTCCCCGACCTCCAGACTTCTGAACTTCTAGACTCCAAGACTTTTCCGCCCATGCTCACCTGCAAAACATTTTACCAATCGCTCACAGATGTAGGGATACATTTTTATACTGGCGTTCCTGATTCCTTGCTCAAGGAAATATGCGCATGCATCACAGAGCTGGCTGAAAAAGATCATCACATTATCGCGGCTAATGAAGGCGCTGCAATTGCATTGGCAACAGGTAGTTATCTGGCAACGGGTCATCTGGGTATGGTGTATATGCAAAACTCAGGTCTGGGTAATGCAGTGAACCCATTATTGTCATTGACCGATAAAAAAGTCTATTCGATCCCAATGTTATTGATGATTGGCTGGCGTGGTGAACCTGGCCTGAAAGATGAACCACAACATGTGAAACAGGGTGAAGTGACTCTAGAGATGCTCGACACCATGGGAATACCCTATGCCATATTGCCGGATACTGACAACGAAGCACGGGCTGTTTTGGAAAAGATGAAAGTAAAGGCTCAAGAGCTCCAGCAACCTGTTGCCTTGGTCGTCAGGAAGAATACTTTTGCTTCCTACGATAAACAAACCAAGGATGACGGATGTAGTCAGCTTACGCTGAAGCGAGAGGAGGCACTCGAAATTGTATTGGACGAAATTGCGGGCGATGATGTTGTAGTGGCTACGACCGGTATGATTTCACGTGAAATTTATGAATGCCGGAAAAGGAGTCACCAAGGGCACGCACAGGACTTCCTCACAGTTGGCAGTATGGGGCATTGCTCTCAGATCGCGATGGGGATCGCCCTGTCGAATCGACAAAAACGTGTTTATTGCATCGATGGTGATGGTGCTGTGATTATGCACATGGGGTCACTGGCAATTGCAGGTCAATACAAGGGGGGCAACCTGATCCACATTGTCGTAAATAATGGCAAACATGATTCCGTTGGTGGCCAGCCAACGGTGGGTTTTGATATTGATATTCCAGCTGTTGCAAAGGCTTGTGGTTATCAGAGTGTCACGTGTGTAAATAC
>Ga0222717_10000965_pt1 | contig 23985 bp, 23 predicted proteins | sample C33_18DmetaG_FD_165053 | JGI IMG/M metagenome (GOLD analysis project Ga0222717, IMG submission 165053) | Estuarine water microbial communities from San Francisco Bay, California, United States - C33_18D | ecosystem: Environmental > Aquatic > Marine > Unclassified | place: USA: California... | reverse complement strand
TGGAAGGGCTGCCCTCGGACATTGAAAGTTACCTAAGGGATATGCACCTCGGACCGTTTGCAGCACTATCGGGAATTTTTGTTGCTGCTCATATGACCCTCATGCTCTTCGCAATGTACCGGGATTCAGAACGCACGAGTGGATATCAAGAAGTCGTAGCGCTGATTTGGCTGGGGCTCGCCTTTTTGTCGGTTCTTCCCGATGGATATTGGTTGCCTACCATCATTACCTATCTGATCATGTCCTATCTTTGGTACACCGAAAACAGCAATGCTTTGCCGTACATGTTGGGTATCCTGTTCTTTTCCCTCTTCATTGGGTTCGATAACAGTGATAGTTTCACCAACATCAACACTGAGAATGCATGGGCCTGGAGCGGGTTTGTCACTGGTTTGAACGGCGTTGCTTTTGCTTTGATGCATCAAGCCAATATCTTCTACAAAGTCAATGCATCAGATGAGGCAGATCAAAAAACACAGGACGCAACAGCACTCCTGAGTCAACAAATAGCCAGCATTGGTTTCATCATCAGCTACGAAATATTCTACGGAATTGGCCCACTTATCGCTCTTATAATGATTGGATACTCTACGTTCAAGAAAGGACAAACAACCAGCCTTCTGTTGTTCCCACCGCTTCTCTCCTTCGCTGCAGTGAACATCATGATTCAGGGGGGCATTGGCGACAGCGAACTGCACGCTACGATGGGAGGAGCCATCTTGGCGTTCCAAGGAATCATGTTTACCCTGTTGTCCAACAAGGATGATCTGGTCTACGATTGGGAAAACGTGGAATGGGAGTCAAATGACAGTTTCTTCCAATTCATGGACCGTCTCGGCATTGCTGGGGTCGCATACTCCGTAGTCGGCCTCTTCTTGGCCTTTGACGCCATTGACTTGGATTCGTTCGCCTACATCGCCATCACGGTTTATCTCGTGATTTTGGGTATTCAAGGATTCAGCGAAGAAAACGATGCACGATGGCGTCGAGGAATCGGTGGATACGGTTCTGTCTTGACTTCATTCCTGTTTACAACAACCATTGAAAACGATCTCTTCGGAGCGATTGGAGTGGTGTTGATGGGTATTCTTGCTCTTGGATTTGGTTTCCTCTTCATGCAACGAACCAACACGGAAGACATCTACGAACAAGGGGTATTACCAAACGAAGTCCAGACGGCTGCACCGACGGTAGAACACGTGGAAACACCCGCTGTCAATGCGGTTGAAGAAGCAAAGGAAGAAGCCAGCATCGTTGAAGAGGATGAAGATGTTGAGGAAGAAGCGGTTGAAGAAACCAAGGTAGAGGATGAAGTGTCAGCAGAGCCCGTAGAAGAGGTCGCAGAAACTCCTGAGCCCGTCGTTCAAACCCCGCCATCTGAACAAGCACACTCTGGCCTTCTCATGACAGAGGAAGGGTTCGCAGTTCGATTGCCTGCTGACTCGGTGAACAACATCATCAAGTCTCTTGAGAAAACACCACACGACGGATTTTTGCCGGTGGTTGCCTTTTCACCAAGCGGTCAAATTATGCTGAATTTTGAATCAAAAACCTCAGATTCTTGAAATTCCATTTTGCGAACAACAAAGACCTGAGCCCACTCAGGGCAAAGCATGAGTGAAACATCTCAACGGATGGTTTGGATTGACCTTGAAATGACCGGTCTTGACCTTGAACGTGAATCCATCATTGAGATCGCGACCGTCATCACTGACAGCGAACTGAACATCTTGGCCACTGGCCCAAATTTGGCAATTAAAGTCCCACAAAAACTTCTTGACGGGATGGATGAATGGAATACAAGGCACCACCACGGCAGTGGGTTGGTGCAACGCATTCATGAAGAAGGCAAGGATTTGAACGATGCCGAACAAGCAACAGTCGAATTTCTAAAAGAGTGGATTGAACCGGGAACCGCTCCCCTATGCGGAAACAGTGTTTGGAACGACCGACAATTCCTAGCAAAGGAAATGCCGGCCGTTTTGGAACTGCTGCATTACCGGATGGTCGATGTATCAACCATCAAGGAACTTGCTCGCAGATGGTATCCCAAGACCCCCTCCTATGCAAAGAAAGGAGCCCACTTAGCCTTGGATGATATTCTTGAGTCCATTGAAGAGTTGAAGCACTTCAGAACGAACCTGTTCGTCCCTCAATCTTGACGCCAGGTTGGCTCGCTGGGATCTTTTCTCTTGAAGGCCGACATGATTTGTGCGACCACAGCCACGGCTATTTCTTCGGGAGATTCAGCACCAATGTTCAACCCAATGGGACAAATCACTTGGTCCAATAGAGAACTGGGCAACCCACGACCTTCACATTCAGCACGAAAAGCCTGCCATTTTGACCGACTACCGATGACCCCGACACGTGGCGCAGTGGAACCATCCAATGCCACGCCATCTCGATTGAACAAACCCAACAAACCGAGAAGCCGCTCTTGGTCTTCACTCCAATCGTGCCCAAGGAGCAAGATGTCGGAAAATCGGTTCATGGTCTTGAGGGATTCATTGGAAAACAGTGCATCAATGCCTGTGGATGAAAGGGATACTGCAGAAGGGTACAATTCGGTAGAAGCAAATTCAGGCCGTGTATCGTGTACGGAATACGTCCAGCCCACTTGATCCAACAATGTTGCGATCGCTTGGCCGCAATGACCGCCGCCCATGATGAATACGTGGGGCATAGGAATCATCACTTCAAGCGAGAGGGTTACTTGCCCACCGCATAACGAATCAAGGGGTTGCACTTCATAGCCCTTCGCCCCTTTGTTCAGGCCGTAGGTCACCACTTCTGCGACGGGTGCTGTCGATTGTTCAAGCAAAATCTTGCAACGATTGAGGACCTTTAGTTCCAAGCCAGCCCCTCCAACGGTTCCTTCCCAACTCAAATCAGGAGCAGTCATCGCTAGACGAGCACCCGTTTTTCCTGGAACGCTCCCTCTGGTGTTCAACACCGTTGCGAGTACGACCTTGTGTTGTGCATTCAATCGGCTCAAGGCCCATTGGAGTACACGAGCCGTCATGTTCATCCCTCAGGGCTTGCACTCATATCCCTTGTCATCGTTGAAAATAGGCGTGCAGTTCTGCTGCATTCTCGTGCAAGTCGCTAAGGGATTCGGGGGTATCAATGTTCAAGTGAAGCCATGGTCCATCAACCGGCACTTCCAAGAACGAAACGATATCACGTAGTGGCGTACTACTTGAAACAGACAAAATACGCTCAAGGTCATCGCCACTAAGGACCACGGGATGGCCTTTCCTTCCTTGATGTATAGGGCAAACCGATTGGTCATGCCCCGTCAAGGCGCTCACTAGGGTTGCATTCCACCCGGGCCGGTCAACCGGAGCCATGACCAACTTCCGTGGCAGTCTACCCAACTCGGAATGAAGCGAAGAAATACCGTTCTGTAGGCTACCGGTACGACCTGCTTCAGGATGAGGATTGATGCTCACAATTGCATCGGGAACCGCCAAAAGCACGTCAACCGATAACTCAGCCCGCGTAACCACGACGATGGGCTTGCAGCCGGCCGTTTTCAAGTGCTCATATGCCCATCGGACCAAGGGGACGCTTCCGACGTTAACCATTGATTTCGGTTCACCAAGTCGGGAACTTGCCCCTGCTGCAAGGATAATGCCAGGTACAGAACGAGCCATGTTGGTTCCAACCGTTGCCGACCAATTGCTTTTCCTCTTTTTCTTCAAATAGAGTCAACCACACAATCTGATATGAAGGTATGGAAAATGCCCCAATCATGGACCGCCCAAATGCGGGCGGCTCATGAACGTGGACTTGAATTTCTCAAGTCCATTTGCGATTCATCGCAACACATGGAGACCTATGATCTCCAAAACGGACTTCCATCGGTCCGGATCAAAAGTACCTCAAGGCGATGGTATTCACTTCAGGCCGTGCCTGAAAAAACAATCTATGAAAACTTGGTAGGCGAAATGAAAGACGGCATAGTATGGAGTTTTGACATACGTGCTGCCCCCCGAAAAACTGACCTGTTGGCCCTCAATGACTATTCTGTACGGCTATGTATTTATCCTGAGCATGGAAGCAAGAACCTTCCAATTGGCGACCAACTTGCAACCCTTGCACTCGGGCTGAGAGACGACCGCAGAACGGCAGTGCGGATCGGTCTGCTCGCACAATTTGTGATTGCACCTCGAGATGCTCTTCTCGACGTGTACAAATTTACCGCAGAAGGCGCGGTGTACAACGAAGAAGTGTTTTACGATGATGAATTCGAGTACGAACCCAATGAACGTCAACGAAATCAACATTTTATTCTCAACCTTACCCATGAAGCAGACCAAATCAGTGAAACATTTGCTAGCGACGACCAGGCCTGTGCAAATGAGTATGAGCACATAAACTTCCAAGAGTGGTTTGACAAAAATGAAGAGGTCGCATGCACAAAAGAGGAGATCCCCTGGCACCACGATGAAAATCAAATCTGGGACATCGAAGAAGCGTTTCTTCGGGGGTTGGAATAATCAAAAGTCCTTGGTGATTTCACGGCCGATAATCATTCGCTGTACCTGCGATGACCCTTCGTAAATTTGCATGACCTTTGCTCCCCGCATCAAACGGGCAACGGGATACTCTTCGGAGTAACCGTAGCCACCATACACTTGAACCGCATCGGTGGTGACTTTCATCGCCATATCTGCTGCAAAGCGTTTAGCGTGGGCAGCTGACTCGGTGTTTCTGATTCCATGATCGCATTCCGATGCTGATTTCCATGTCAGCATTCTTGATGCCTCAATGTTCGTTTTCATATCTGCAAGCATGAATTGGATGGCTTGATGTTGGTGGAGAGGTTTCCCAAACGACTTTCGTTCGTTTGAATAATTGAGGGCGTGTTCGTAAGCAGCCCTTCCAAGACCCGTTGCATGTGCAGCGATATTGGGGCGACTCATGTCAAATGCTTTCATGGCGTTCATCCATCCGCCGGATTCAGAGCCTCCAATCAAGTGGCTTGCAGGGATTCTCACGTTGTCAAACGAAAGAGAGCGGGTGTCCGAGCATCGCTGTCCCATGTTGGTTTCCTTTTTTCCAAGAGTAAATCCTGGTGTGTCTTTTTCCACGATAAAACCAGACATACCACGGTAGCCAGCGTCGGGGTCTGTCTTGGCCAGAACAAAAAAGAAATCTGCGTATCCTGCTCCGGTAATCCACATCTTTGAACCGTTCAATACGTATTCATCACCATCTCTAATGGCGGTAGTTTTGAGCGCTGCAACATCGGAACCAGCCCCCGGTTCAGTAATGGCGTAGGAGGCAAGAGCCCCTTCTTCAGCGACTTTACGCAGCCAGATGTTCTTTTGCTCCTCTGTTGCTCCTGTGATAATTGGAGCGCAAGCAAGGGCAGTTGCGTAGGCTGCAGTTGCAAAACCTGGGTCGCCCCAAGCGAGTTCCTCGTTAACGAGTACTTCCTCTAGAGAACCAAGGCCTGCTCCACCGTATGCTTCAGGGATGTGAAGGTTGAGCAACCCCATTTCATGGGCTTGGCGAATGGCCTCAATAGGGTAAACTGATTCTTCATCCCAATGTTCTGCCTTTGGACGTATTTCATCCACTGCGAACTCATGAGCGAGTTCTTTGAGCATAATTTGCATCTCATCGAGTTGGAAGTCGACCATGATGTACCCAAGAGCCGCTCCCTTAAGGCGATTAGGATTCATTATCTGAAATTGCTTTCGTCAAAGGACAAGAATGCCTTGCCGTTGCGCAACAAGTAATCCCAAAAAGATGAGGTAAAAGAAAATCAAGACAATGCCTTCCCATCGCTTGAATTCATATTGCGACCGCATCATTCCTAAGGCCACCATGGTACCGAGAATGGTTGCTGGGATAATGAGATTCATGGTCAATGGAGTACCTTCTGGAGTTAACGACAATGGGAAGACCATGGCGGCAAGCCCAACCGAAAGGAGCGGGTCGGTAATGTTGGACCCAATGAGGGCTCCAATGGCAACGCCTTCGCTTCGTTTTGCAGCCATAAAGGCGATGGTGAGTTCGGGCAAAGAGGTTCCTAGCCCTGAGACGGTCGTACCGACAACTGCATGGGGCACTTCGAGTCGAACAGCCACATCACTGGCGATCTCCACGAGGTGGTGAGCAGCAAATAGAGCCAATAGAAGGCCAAGTGTGACCATAGCGATATATGACGCAGTAGTCCAGTTTGACACCCTTTCGGTGGCTTTCTCTTCTGTCATTTCTTCTCGCATGATTTCCTCACGATTCGACAACAACCAATAGATGTAAGCCGCATATAGGCTGACAAGAATCAATCCTTCAAGACTGCTCAAGACGCCTCCAGTTTTCAAAAAGAAGGTCAAGAGAAGAATTGATCCGAGCATAATAACGCCGTCTCTTTTGAGCCATGAGGGACGGATTTTCACACCGCGGAACGTCACAACCACACCAAGAATGAACGTTATTTGGACAAGAATCGAGCCGAAAATTCCACCAAGGGCAAAGTCCGCAAATGTAGGGTCTGCTGCCCGGAAACGCATGTCTGCGGCCGAGGTGGTCGTGACTAAAATCTCTGGAAGTGAAGTGCCAATTGAGACAATGGTGAGACCGATAACAACCTCTGGAAGCCCTGCCCGATAAGCCAAGCCCTTTGCACCTTCAATGAAAAAATCTGCAGATTTAATCAGCAATGCCATGGCCAGTATGAGAAGGGTGATGGATACCGGCACACTATCAAGTTGGCTCTTATCGATGCCAGTATGAATTCCGACGAGGCCTAAAAACAAGGCTCCGTTGATGAGAAGAGTATTACTGAGGACCAACTGCGGAATGCCCATGACATTCTTCTCATCCCCCATGAGCCTTCCAAGGGAATACCCTTCTTGACCGTTCGCATGGTTGTCTCATTCTAATGAGGCATAACGGTTTCAAGACGAGGTCAACTCGCCGATACCATGAGCCGCCAAGCTTTCTTTGAATTTCTTGGCACAGCGCTGATGGTCGGGCTTGGTTGTGGAAGCATATACTACGGTGCAAGCCATGCTTGGATTTCAATGACGTTTGCATGCGCGGTTATGCTCGCTATACTCTTGTTTGGTAATCTGAGCGGAGCCCACATTAATCCAGCAGTGTCCATCGCTTTTTGGAGAGAAGGAGAACTTGAAAACGGCCAACTCCTGCTGTACATTGCTGGGCAGATGGCCGGAGGACTTGTTGCTGCAATCGCCCTTGGTGGAGCAGGACCAACGGTGGTGGCCTCGGACCTTACCCTCATTGAGGCATTTGCGATTGAGGTGTCCATCACCATGCTGTTGATGTTGAGTATTTTCGCAGTGGTGAGAACTGAGCCTTCCATCGTCGTTCTTGCCGTGTGGGTCGGAGCCACCGTTGGCCTTCTTGCATACCTCACAGGGCCTGCTACTGGAGCAAGTATGAACCCAGCACGAACCTTTGGCCCAAACCTTGTTTCTGGTTTGTGGGCGAGCCTGCTGTTTTACGGAACATCTACGGTACTCGGCGCATGGTTTGCGTGCGACATTAAGCGACTCGCCTTTCCAGAAAAGCGGACTCAGGATTGAACCGATGCACGAAGCATCGTGATCACGTACTCAAGCGAAGGGACGGTATGGTTTTCCAACGGGGGAGAAAACGGCACAGGTGTATCCAATGCACCGATGACGCATGGAGCAGATTCCAGTTCGTAGAAGCACTCTTCCATGATTCGTGACTGTACCGTGTGGCCAAGGCCACCTGACCATTGACCCTCTTGAAGGATCACCAGTCGGTTTGTTCGCTGAACCGATTGTATGCATGTTGCTGCATCAAAAGGAATGAGCGTCCTCAAATCTACAATTTCAACTTCAATGTCTTCCTCTGCAAGCCGTTCAGCCGCCTGCAAAGCAATATGAATCATAGCGCCCCATGTGACGAGGGTTACATCACGGCCCCCTCTGACGACCTGTGCTTGACCAATGGCCAAGTTCTCTCCAGACTCAATACGCTTCTTCACGGATTCGGTGTCCACATGTTGATTGATGTTCATGCCCCAGCCGGTCAACCCGCCTCGCAGACCGTAAAGCCCAATGTGCTCGAGCATCAATACCGGGTCAGGAAGATGAGAGGCTTCGACAAGAAGGTCGTAAGCATCCTGAGGCGTCCCCGGGGCAAGGACGATGAGACCTGGGTCGTTTGCGAACCAGGATTCAATCATGTTTGCGTGGAAGGGTCCAGAGCGTGTTCGGGCCCCGAGTGGAATGCGGACGGTCATGGGGCAGTCAGCACCCCATCGCCAGCGAAGCATCGAGGCGTTGTTGATGAGGGCGTTGAATCCTAAAGCGGCGAATCCACCAAATTGAATTTCGACCATTGGTCGCATGCCCGACAATGCAGCCCCGACACCCGTATGCACGATGACCGCTTCACAGAGTGGCATGTCGACCAACTTGTCTGCGTGTCCAGCATTTTTTAGAGCCATATTCATTCCAAAAGCGCCGGCAACTTCCATGTCTTCTCCGATGAAGACGCAGTCCTCTCCGAAGGTGGTTGCAATATCGGCCATCGCTTGCTGAATGGCTCGGGCGTAGGTCCATCCTCCCTTCTCAGCGTAAACAAGTTGAGTTTCGCCGAGGTCCAAAGGAGCTGCAATTGAGGGTTGGCGTGTCGTGCCTTGGTAGCGGAGTTGACGCTCCAAGTGAGTGTCTGCATCATGAAGAGAAGTTACGCCTTTGGTGACCGTTTCAGGCAGGGGCCATTCCATTTCATCAAGTTCGGTTCGTGCAGTATTGACACGCTCCTGTTCCTCCTGTTCCATGGCCGTGAGGTCGTGTTCGTCAACACCCAAATCCAAAAGCAAATTGCGATGGTTTGGTATCGGGTCTTTGGCCTCCCAATAGGTGAGAAGGTCCCTGTCAACATAGCCTGGAGGAGTTCCACTGGGATTGCCGAGATACAAATCATCGTGGTGATGAGCATGCCCGCATCCACGCATCGTTTCAACGTGGATGAGCGTTGGACCGCCTCCTGCAAGAGAGAATTCACGCGCCACTGCTGTTGAAGCATGCCAGGCTGCTGGGTCCGAGCCATCGATGGTCCAAGATGGAAAGCCCATTGCTTCGGCTTTGTCCGCCCACAATTCAACACCCGATTGTTTGGCGGGCGGCGTATCAAGAGCGATCTGATTGTTCTGAAGGATGTAGGTAATTGGTAAACCACGAGCTCCTGCAAGATTCATCGCCTCCCAGAATTCTCCACTGGAGGAGGAGCCTTCTCCGATACAGGCGACGTGGAACCTTTTGAGTCCTTTACGCCATGCTGCAAAGGCCAGCCCAGTCATCGTGACGCTGGCGATTGGAAGCGGTGCAGTAGGTGGTAGAACACCAACATGCCATGCACCGACGTGAAGGTCACGCCCTCCCGCATCCTCCCATCCGCCGTTTTGGTTGGAGCCTGCTTTCCCAAGGTTTGCTGCCATAACGTCAAGGGCCGTATCGCCCATTGCTAGACCGAGGCCAATATCCCGAATCATCGGAGCGACCAGATCGCCGTCGTATCCTTCTCCAGGACGGGCGCTGCGAGGGGCATCGGGTTGTCGCTTGAGAGCAGTAGCAACTGCGACGACGCCTTCCTGCCATGTCGATCGGAATCCCTTGCCTCCAAAGGTACCTCCATCTGGCGTCTCAACGCCTTCGGTAAACAGGTCCTTGAGTGACGTGTCGAGGTAGCGTGTACGGGTCATGTAGCGCTGCCATTCCATGCGATGATCGACCGTGATGGCCATGTAATGTGCAAGACGGCGAAGCATCAAACGCATGTCGATGAGGAAATGTGTTCGGCGACGGTCAAGCATGAGTTCCATGCTCCGTCGAGGGATGACTTCTCGCTCGAGTTCCTCCTTTAGGGAGGTTGAAGCTTGCTTCTTCATGCCTCGTTCAAGACCGTTCAAGAACCGTTCAGAGAAAGTATGCCAGGACGGCCCTTCAAACTGGTCTGGTTCATTGCTGACCATATGATCCCAAACGTTAGCAACAAGGAAGAGATGAGCATCATGTCGTTGAGCGACAAAGGAGAGGACTTCTGAACGGGCAGCATCCTGAACGAGTGGCTGAACGAAATTGAGAGGTTCCTTTGGAGTCCAAATCGAACCGAAGATTTGTGGTAGTTCACCCTGAGTCATAGCGCCACCTCAACCCTGCCATGAAGCGGTTCGTTTCAATACTATGTTTGGGAAACCTTTGAACAAACGGGGAAATCAATCGGCGCCAAGGCGTCGCTGCATCTCTGAATCGTAACATTCGTGAAGCATTTCTCTGTTTTTGAGCGTAATAAATAATGCAATACTTGCCGGTAAGGCAAGCACACCAAGCGCCAATGCCCATGACTGGAAGATGTCAAAAACCGGACCGACCATGAGAGGGCCAAGAATGGTACCTGCAGCCCAAGCGGTACCAAATGCTCCGAAAGCCAAACCTGGATTTCCATCACCTAATGCTCGGTTCGTTGCAGTGTCTATGATGGGGAGCATGGGGATTTGAGCTGCTGCGATTGAAAATTGGAACGCTCCAAGAAGGACAATCATTCCGAATACAGCATTGTTTCCTGAAAACTTCCATCCCACGAAACCAACTCCGAGAAGTGAAGCAACAACAACGGCCCATCCGATAATCATGTAGCGTGTGGGTCCGTTGCGGTCAACGAGTTTGCCCCAGATCAGCGAGCCAAGACCTTGCATCAAGACCATGACCAAGAGGACGCCTCCGATTTCGGCTGAACTCAATCCCAATGTATCATCCAGAAATAATGGAACACCTGCCTCGAGAGCTCCCGTGGCAACCGTCGTGATGGCCAATAAGATACCAACCCGAAGCAAGACTGGGTCGGTAAAAAATACCTTCACGGAAGCACCTCCAAGAGAAGGCACCTGTGCTTTGCCGATGGAGGGGCCCGCATAGATGATGACCGGAATTACCGAAAACGTCACCAATCCAAGGAAGCCAAATGCTGATGCTTCGCCCCAAGCGAAAAGTATTCCGCCAAAAACAGGACCAAGCAATCCCCCTATTGCGGCTATACCAAGTAATTTCCCAGCCATCTCTCCAAATCGAGTTGGCCAAAGCTGAGACGCTGCGGCTAAACCTGCAGTCATGATGGTCGCCCCCGATGCCCCGTGAAGCAACCGAGCAAGGCACAGGGCGAGGAACGGGTGAGGCAGCCATTCGTTGGTAGCCAGCAGGTAAACTCCGCTCGAAATGGTCAACAAAATGAGGCTGGTCAAAATCGTCGTCCCTGCTCCAAATCGGTCCGTGATTCTGCCGGACATAGGGCCCATCAAAAACATAGGGACGGCCCATAACGACACGAGAAGTGTTGCCTGTGTAGCATTGATGTCAAACTGTGTCTGCCATGATGGGAGGATGGGTACGATGAAAGCGTATCCGAGAAAATTGACAAAGAACGCGGCGATTAGAGCCCGGAAAGCGACCGATTGCCCATTTTCTATAGAACTTTTCATTCCTCTTCCTCCTTCTCAGGAAGGGCCTCCAATACATCGCCGGTCAACACGAGAGCATCTTCAATTTGAGTGAGAAGTGTGATGTCTGAAACTGCACCAGGACGCTTGAGTAATTTGAGTAAGTCATGAACGACCTCGGTCGTGAGTTGCGTCATGACAAGAGCCTCAGGATCGATATAAGATTGGGAATCAGGCATTAACAGAGAGACATATTCTGGTTCTTCATCTAGAATCTCGTCCATTTTCCCCTCAACTTCTGCTGCAAGTTGTTGAGCTTGTTTTTCAAGAATATCTTCCATTGAGCCACCAAGACCTCCTTCAGATGAAAGGGTCGGCTTTGCCCCATCGGAGAGACTTGCTCCCTTGGCGATGGAACGAAACGACGGGCCCTTAGCCGCTTCTTTCGATGCTTGATCTTGTAAACCTTCAGAGCCAACGAGGCGGTTAAGTGCAAGTCGCACCATCGTCGTCAACTCTTCGGGAGAGAGAAGAGGTTCGTCATCCTCACCCTCAACCCTTCCCATTTCAGTTTGAAGATCGCGAACAAAGTCAGCATCAATGTTCCCTGCCTCTACCAAACGACGCAGCATAGGAAGCGCCCATTGACTGTCGTTCATGGTCATGGAAACATCAAACCGTTGACCGCCAATTCCACCTCCTTGTGTAGGGGCTATTTCAGCCGGTGGTGCCACGAATTGTTTTGATGCGTGACGTTGCATTTGATTGATGAGGAGATTCATATCAATGGGTTTGCCTATGACCTCCGCAACTCCTGCCATTGCAGCGGAGGAGAGGAAATCAGGTGTGATGGTTCTTGAAAGAACGACGATACGGGTGTTGTTACGGAATTGAGGGTTGGTGTTCAGCTTTTGACAGACATCAAGGACGCTTCCTTGGCTCCATTCACTCTCGAGCAAAAGAACATCGGGGAAAGCAGCGAGTGCAGTCGCTTCTGTTTGCCGCAATGTTGGAGTTCTTGTAACATCAAACCCCTCTCTCTGAAAGGTGTTGGCAAGGAGGTCTCGACGGCCTTGATTTTCATCGGCCACTATGATTTTTGCTATCGTTCTCCCCTCCTCAATTTGAGGAAGGGAGGCGCGCCTTTCAATATCACCCTCCAAATTCAAAATGGGGCCCGTATTTCTGCAAGTTGATTGAAAACTCATTGGTGGGTTGCACTTGAGAGAAATCTTCCATAAACCACTTGTGAAGTCCCGCAATATGGCCGAGGAGGAATCCGTCGTACAAGCCTCTAGAAAAGAGCGAATCCAAAGGATCATTTTCGAGGCTGACACGCCCTCGGGAAAATTTTTTGACATCGCTTTACTGTTGGCGATTTTAGCATCAATACTCACCGTTTCCTTGGAAAGCGTTGACTCAATTGACAAAGCATATCACTTTGAATTGCGTTTGTTGGAATGGGCCATTACCATCCTCTTTACGTTGGAATACCTCCTCAGACTATACTCCACCAAAAAATCTCAAAAATATGCCACTTCGTTTTTCGGTATCGTTGACTTGATTGCAATAATACCGACCTACCTCAGTTTGATTGTACCTGGAGCGCAAAGCCTCCTTATTGTCCGAGCACTGAGGTTGCTCAGGATGTTCCGAGTTCTCAAATTGAGCCGCTATATCGGAGAAGGCGAGGTGCTGTTTGAGGCCCTTTTACAATCAAGAACCAGGATCATCATTTTCCTGTTCACAGTAACGATTCTTGGATTCATTTCTGGAGCGATGATGTACCTCTTGGAAGGCCCTGTAAACGGCTTCACTTCAATTCCGCAGAGCGTGTATTGGTCGTTGACTACCATTACAGGGACGGGTTATGGAGATACGGTCCCTTCCACGCCTATGGGCAAGTTGCTGGCCGTTGTGATTATGGTGCTCGGATACAGCCTCATCATTGTCCCAACAGGAATCGTTTCATCGGAGTTGATGAAACTGGGAGAAGTTGACAACCGTGCCTGTCCTTCATGTTCAAAAGAAGGTCACGACAGGAATGCAAAGCATTGCAAGTATTGCGGAGAACCACTGAGAATCAGTTGATGATTTCATCCGGCGCAGCTGACTTCCACGCAATGATTCCACCGTCGAGGTTGTACATGTGTGCCGCATTGTATCCTGCTTGAATCAAGCTCATTGCTGCGATTTGAGAACGCATTCCACTGCGGCAATAGACCAAAATATCCTGGTTTGAAGGGATTTGCTCAAGGGCAGAAAGGACTTGGTCATGAGGGACTTGCAAGTCGCATGAATCTGCATGTGCTTCATGGTATTCGCCATCTGAGCGAACATCAAGAACAAAAGGTGACCATCCGCTTGAGCGGCGTTCCAGGGCATCTGTGATGGAAATATGGTTGAACATGTTCTTACCCTCGTGGGCTTCCTGTTTTTCAATGTCTCCTTGTCTTGAATCGGGTTCAAGTGAACACCATTCAGAAGTGTCAAACATCGCTGAGGATAAACTCAAATCCAAAATTTTTGTACGCTCTTCGTCCCGTTCAAACGACAACTGGGTGAATGACATCGATGCTGCATCGTAAATCAGTAAGCGCCCTGAAAGGGCGACATTAAGTCCGATCAGGAGTTTAATTGCCTCAGTTGCTTGAAGCAACCCAATCACCCCTGGAAGGACTCCGAACACCCCCGCTTCTTCGCAACTGGGAACAGCGTTAGGAGGAGGAGGTTCGGGGAAAAGGTCACGATACGAGGGGCCACCTTGATATCCAAATACAGATACTTGCCCTTCAAATTGGAAGATTGAGCCATAGACCCAAGGTATCCCCTTCAACGCACAGGCATCGTCAATGAGATATCGCGTTGGAATATTATCGGTGCCGTCGATGACGAGGTCCCATCCCATCTCGAGCAATTGCATGGCATTTCCGGGGTTAAAACGGGTTTGGAACGATGTGACCTTGACTCCATCATCCAATGCATGGAGGCGCTTCTTAGCCGATTCAACTTTGGGTGTCCCTACGCTTTCTGAAGTATGAAGAATTTGACGTTGAAGGTTTGAAAGATCCACCACATCATCATCAACCAATCCAAGATGACCCACACCCGCTGCGGCGAGGTAAAGAGCAGCAGGAGAGCCCAACCCTCCGGCCCCAATGATGAGAATACTGGCGCCGACCAAACGCTGTTGGCCCTCAACCCCTACATTTGGAAGGGAAAGATGGCGCGCATGACGCTCAAGGTCAACCATGAACTGCCCAACGGAGCCACTTTGATGAATGCACCGCCCTCAGTGGAGGTTCTCTTCAAGCCACTTTTCAACATCAATTGCAGCAGAACAACCCATACCTGCGGCGGTAATGGCTTGCTTGTACCGTGTATCAACGACGTCACCCGCAGCAAAAATACCTGGTACGGAGGTCATGGTGTATTCTTTGTTGACGATATAGCCGTTTTCGTCGGTCTCAACTTGACCGTCCAAAAATCCAGTAATTGGCGTGTGACCAATTGCGATGAAGGCCCCTGTTGCATTGATGGTCTCTGTCGTTCCATCTTGTGTGTTTTCAAGTACTGCTCCGGTGAGTCCTTTTTCATCGGACAACCATTCTTTGACCTGGCGGAAGGTGCGGATCTCAATTTTATCGTGATTTGCAGCTCGCTCGTACATGATGGTTGATGCTTTGAACACATCTCTTCGATGAATGAGCGTGACCTTGCTTGCAAAGCGTGTGAGGAAGGTTGCTTCCTCACAAGCAGAATCTCCGCCGCCAATGACGATGACTTCTTCATCGCGGAAAAACGCACCATCACATGTAGCGCAGGTGGAAATACCACGCCCTTTTTGTGCCTCTTCCCCAGGGGCGTTGAGCCAAATGGATTCGGCCCCTGTGCAGACGATGATGGAGTGAGTAAGGAATGTCTCACCTTCAACCTCAACCTTGAACGGGCGCTCAGAGGTATCAACTGAATCGACGTTACGGTCTTGAACTTCTAGGCCAAATCGTTCCGCTTGTTCGCGCAGTTCCGTCATCATTTCAGGCCCTCCAATCCCGTTTGGATATCCAGGGAAATTTTCAATGTCACTGGTCAACATCAGCTGGCCACCGGACATGTATCCAGCGAACATGAGAGGGTTAAGCATGGCTCGCCCAGCGTACAATCCTGCGGTATATCCTGCAGGCCCTGAACCAATAATTATGACATTGCGTACTTCTGACATGTTCTTCTCCATCCATTGGTTCAGTGAAGGGGGTGTTTGAAGGTTCGCCCGTCGCATCCCGCCTTGGTTTGTTGAACCGCTGAATCATTCCGACAGAAACACGTGCTGTCCGTTAGACATGTTCGCTTTCATGACTATACCTTTTGCTTGGCTTGGCGGACCATGGCTCGATTGAGTAAGAAATTGACAGTTGGTGAATTTATGGCAAATGCACCTCCTTTCATCACGTTTGATATGGGATTTCTAGACGCCGCCGACTGTATTGGGAAACTTGGGACATGCACGCTTGTCATACTAAATCAAGAGAAACGACCTTGGAGCATCATCACTTCATCAGAAATTCTTCGTTTACAAGAAGAACGCGATGTGCAAATCGATATGTTTTGGGAGCGCCCATTGTACTCATTCAATCTTAGAGCACTCCACCACATAGGCCCGCAATGCACGATTGATGATGCCTATTTGACAGAGCGCCAGCGACAGGTGTATGATATTGCGATTCGTGAGGGTTTTTACGACCCTCAGAGGAAGATTACACTAACGACACTTGCCGAACTCTTAGGCGTTTCAAAATCTACACTGTCTGCCCAACTCCAAAGGGTCGAGAGCAAGGTCATGAATTTCTTTTCCGATGAAATTCGCAGACGAAGTCCTTAGAATCGTATTACCGCTCAAAGAAGAGCCAACACTGCTGCTCGTGCATGGGGTTCCAGTCTTGGTTCAATGTGGTGCTGTTCTGCACCTGGCCCAATGATTCCCAAGCCAATGGGTTTGTTGTGTTTTAATTGAAGTTCAAGAATCGTTTTGATGACTGCTTGGCCCATTGCGAGGCCGTGTTGCGTCTCTCCTTTCTCAATGATGCCCAAACACGCGGCTGCGTCACAAGAGTTGAGCATCCGGTCAAGAGCGAGAGGGACTTCCATTGAACCGGGAACCCAGACAACTTGAGTGATGTTCATGTCGTTCTTTGCAGCTTCTTCACTTGCCCATGCGAGCATGCGTTCTACTTCATCACGGTGGAAGGAACCACAAACGATACCGATGTTCTTGACCATGTTACGCCACCTCACATCTCCTGTTTCATCATTCGCTCCACTGTAGCGACGATGGTTTGGGTCATGGAGTCTATTTCAACGTTGATTTCATCGTTCAATGAAAGCGATGCAAACGTGGTCAGTCTCAATGTTTCAGGAATCAAATGAATGGAAAACGTGTCATCGTCAACCCGTCCAACGGTTAGAGACGCGCCGTTGAGGCCGATGTATCCTTTTTCGTGGATGAATTTCATGATGCTGACAGGTGCCTTCAGTTTGAAATCCATACCTTCTCCCTTCTCAGTCAAATGGACAACGGTGGCCTTGGCCATGATGTGCCCAGAGAGCAGATGGCCACCCAGTTCATCTCCCATTTTGAGAGAGCGCTCAACGTTCATCTCGTCCCCGACTTTGAGACGCCCTAAGGTCGTCCGCTCAAGCGTCTCGGGAATGACATCAAAGGCGACATGGTTTCCGACGATGTCCGTTGCCGTCAAACAAACACCGTTGAGGGCAACGCTTGCTCCTCGCTCCAAGCCAGCAGCGTCGGGCAGTTGAACGGTGAGGGTGTGTACCTGCTCTCCGTCTTTGAGGCCGATCAGTGTGCCTTTGCCTTGAACGATTCCAGTAAACATGTTCATTCCTCCTTGTTTGCTGCCCGTTCGAGAATACGAGCAATGATTTTGCGAGTACCGTCCAAATCGTCCGTAAGGCCTTCTACACGAACAACATCAATTGAGCCGTGTCCCCGCGATGTGAGGGCCGAACGAATGTTTTCCTCAGCGTGTTCTTGGTCGTAACCGAGGGCGATTATATCCGGTTGAACCAAAGGCAGAATATCAAAAATCGGAACTTCAGGAGGATTCCCAATGAACACGTCATCTACTGGCTTAAGACCGGCAACCATGCGTTTTCGGAGGTCATGGCTGGTAATGGGGTTGTGTTTTCTTTTGCGAACCGTATCGTCATGTGCGACCACCACGGTGAGGTGGCCACCGAGGGCTTTTGCTTGCTCGAGATAGTGGAGGTGCCCCGCGTGAAGCAGGTCAAAAACTCCAACGGCCATGATTCGCTTCACGGTATCACCTTTGGTAACGGAGGGTTTGTTCTTCAAGAGGATGACGGTGCTTCATCAGCAAACGCTCTCAACAGATCTGCACCTTCAAGGAACGGGATTCCCCGCTCCCCGGCCCATTCCCTTGCGTCGTCAACAGACAAAGCAAAATCGCCGTTGGGTTGAAGCATTTCAGCGCCGATGACGACGGGCGTCATGCCGGCGAGGCGAGCGAGTCCAACAGCCAGTTCCGTGTGACCTTGGCGTCGGGCCAATCCACCTTCTGCCTCGCGGCAGACTGGAATGTGACCGGGTGTTCGGAACTCTGCTCCAAGTTTTTCGATGGCTACCTCCAATGAGTCACCTGAATCCATGGCTGATTTTGCTAACTCTGCAAACCGACGAGTCGTAAGCGAGCGGTCATGGTCGGTAATTCCTGTGTAGGTGTCTCTGTGATTGATAGAGAGCGTAAAGGCTGAGCGAGCATCATAACGGAGGTCGTTGGTGACCAAATGGCCCAAGACCGGGAAGTTTGACACAGCAGCCGCATCGGTATGGAGATCCTGTAGGAAGGGGAGGCCAAAACACGCTCCGACATCATCGCCAATAGCGAGAAACAGCAGTCCACCGCAATCTTGTCGGAGTTGACGCATGGTTTCTGGCTGAGCATGCTCTGCGGGAAACAATAAGTCGGTTTCACCCTCTCGTTTTTCAGAGTCAAAAAGACAGACTGGGTCTCCGTTTTTGAAGGCTTCAACCGCCTTTTTTAATCGAGCGTCCATGTGGGTGGCTGTAGCCCCACCTTCATGAAGAGTCGTATGCAATCACCATTGAAACCACAACAGCGACCCAATGATAGCGGACAGCCAACAGAAAGAGGTTATCATAGGGCGGACCTTGGCTTGGTTTCGCGGGGGGAAAAATATGCCAGTTAAACTCGGACCAGCAGGCGTTCCATTGTCATGCAAAGGACGCACAATTGTCGAAGGAATGGACGACATTATTTCCCTCGGTCTTGAAACCATGGAAGTCCAAACCGTGCGCATGGTTGCTCCTCAGCACTTTGAGCAGTACTGGCAAGCCGGAGTACTTGCAAACAAGACTGATTTTGAAATGAACATCCACGGCCCATACTATTCGGAATTGTTGGGCAACAAAGTTGAGCGTGGCCGCTCCCTTGCAAAAATTGAGGCAACACTCCAAGCTGCCCGTACCATCAACGCCCGTCACATCACCCTGCATGCAGGAAACTATGGGGAATTTGGCCGAGGCCATGAAGCCAACGAGCAAGTAGCCAATGTGTTTTCTGGAATCGTAGACCGCATCCATGAAATCTGGGAAGATGAAGAGGATGAATTCCCAGTATTCCCGTGGATTAAAGACGGCACTCCATCAAAGATTGGAGTTGAAACATCCGGTCGGCAAGAACTGTGGGGCAGTCTCGAAGAAGTTCTTGAAGTTGTGAACCACGTCGAAGGGACCATTCCTGTACTCAACATTGCTCACATCCACGCCCGAGGTCATGGACGAATGCGTACCTCTGAGGATTACGGAGAGTTGTTTGACATGGTTCGTGAGTCCATTGGAACCAAGGAGTTCTACTGCCATTTCTCTGGCGTAGAGCACCGCACGGGTAACGCCATGCATTACACTCAAATCAAGAAATCAGATCTTAACTTTGAGCCTCTGGCAGAATTTATCGTTGAAGATGGCGGATGGCTGGACATCACCCTCATCTCCGACTCCCCACTGTTGGAACACGACGCCATGTACATGATGCAAAACATCGAGAAGTCCCGCCACAGGCAATTGGAGCGTAAAGCCCGAGAAGACCGCAGAAGAGCACTCGCCCTTCAAACCGGTAAGACTGAGGGCGAACTCAAGACCAGTGAAACCGAGCAAGCTCAGGCACGACAAGACGCAACTGAAGTCAAAGAAGAGGTCCCTGTACCCGAGGCTGAAACGAAGAAAGAGGATGCTGCTCCTAAGACCAAAAAGGAAGCATCCTCAAAAACCAAGGAAACCAAGGAAGACGTCTTTGACTTTGAAGAAGACGATGATGACTTGTTCTGATGGCGCCGTACACAAGTTGTTGAAAACCGCACGAAGCCGGTGTTTTCATCGGGAAATGGTATAAACCAAAGAAGGGGCGAAGCAGACGATTGCTATGGCACACATCTCTGTATTAGGTCTCGGAAACTGGGGAACAGCCATCGCTCGTTTGTGGCTTTTAGAAGGGCACAAGGTCAAGGGTTGGACCATCGAAGAAGACGTATATCAGTCCATTACCCTTGATGGAATCAATTCGAAGTACCTCCCTGACCATCCAGTTAAGGGATTGGATGCAACCATGCATCTTTCAGAAGCCCTTGAAGGAAGTGAAATCATTGTTCTTGCCGTACCCTCATCCGTCATTCTTGATGTGGTAGAAGACATCATCCCTCACCTTCAGCCGCGCCACGTTCTTCTCGACCTGGCGAAGGGTTTAGCACCTGGAAAGCGGCTTATCTCTCAAGCCATTCACGGAATGCTCAAGGAAGCGGGAAAAACCAACCCTCTTGCAGTACTTACTGGCCCAACCATCGCCCCAGAAGCAGCAGGAGGAGTGATGACCACTGCTTTAGTAGCCAGTGAGGATGACGCTGTCGCCAATCGCTTGGCGAGCACACTGGGGACGCCAAGTTTCATTCTTCACCCTGCAAGTGATCCTGTCGGTGCCGAATTGTGGGGCGCATACAAAAATGTGGTAGCCCTTGCTTGTGGCCTTGTTGACGGACTCAAACAAGTTGGTGACCTCGGCGGAGACAATCTCAAAGCGGCAATATTCATGTCCGGATTCAAGGAAGGTTGTCTCCTTCTTGCGGAACTTGGAGCGCGAGCTGAGGTGGCTTTTGGTCCTGCAGGACTTGGAGACATGTACGTCACCGCCACTTCACCGCATGGAAGAAACCGGAGCATGGGAGAAAAACTTGGGACTGGACTCACTCTTGAGCAGGCCTTGGATGAAATGCATATGGTTGCAGAAGGTGTCCGAGCCACTCGAATGTTCATTGAACGCGCAGAGGACAGTGGACTCAAGGTCCCCTTCACTAAAGCCCTCAATACCCTCCTTGACGGGGACATTGACGCTGAGGAATGTTGCAGACGCATGGTTGCACTTGGTTGAAGGAAGCCATCGGTGCTGTTTTGAGGGAAGGCTTCGTGAGCGTAGTATGTCCGATGAACTCTCTGAGTTTGAAGTCAAATTATTGACATGGCTGGCCAAGAGCGAATTCCACATTGTACCGTGGTCAACCAAAGATGCGGCGAAGACATTCAAAGTTTCTGAAGACGAAATTTACGAAGCGATCTCATCCTTGAGCAAGAAGGCATCTGACCGGATCCAGGTGTTTTACAAGGACGGGTCCTTGCACATCGCTGCAGATTGATCACGACTCGTCCACAGGAGCGTCTTTTTGCTTCCTCGCCCTCATGATAACGGTTAACCATGTTGGCTTTCTTACATCGCCCTCTTCGTTGACGAAGGAGCGAACCATCAATGAGAACAGGTCAATCAAGACGACGACGATGAAGATTAGAATCAGCAAAGCGAAGACTTTGTCGTACTGAAGAAATTTGAGATAGGTACTGATGTAATAGCCAATACCGCCGGCTCCAACAATTCCGATTACGGTTCCATGTCGTACATTGTACTCAAACATGAACATCAGTTGACTGAGCAAATGATTGCCATTCTCCGGGATGACGATGTTAAAGAAAATACTCGGTCGACTTAGGCCCATGGCTCGACCTGCTTCCAAGGGGTCGCTCGGCATCCCCTCAAACACTTCGTACTGCAGTTTACCAAGATATCCAACCGTGTAGAATGTCATCGCCAATACGCCCGAAAGGGGTCCAAAGCCGATGACGATCACAAATAGAATCGCCCAAATTAAGCTGGGAAGGCTCCGGACTGCGGAAAGAAAAATGCGAACTGGAATAGAAATGGAGAGCGGTGTCAAGTTTCTCGCTGCGAGTGAGGAAAGGCAAATTGCACCGATGAACCCAAGAACTGTAGAAACAAAGGCGATTTTCAGAGTCTCCATCATTCCCAAGTAACCAACAGAGCAAAAGAATTCAACATCTTTTTCACACACTGGATAGGAACGAGCCTCAAGAACACTCCAATTTGGAGGCCACATGCTTTCTTTGAAGAACACTACAAGATTGGACATACCACCTTCAAGCCTGCCCCAATCGCCTTCTACGAGCCCATCGAGCGTTCGCCAAGCGACGAACAGGAGAAACATGAGAATACCAAATAGACGGTACTTCACTCCTCTTCCCCCATCGAGTTACGTTGGACCCATTCCTTGATGGGAAGGTCCAAGAAACGCTGACCCTTGATTTCCCAAATGCGTGTGGCAAAATTTTGGACGTTGTCTTCATGGTGTTCGACCATGATCACCGCCGTTCCGCTATTGACTAAATCCCGAACTGCTCCTAAAACAATGTCAACGTTCGCCTGGTCCAACTCACCCAGAAACTCATCAGCAAGCATTAATTCTGGACGTTGAGCGAGGGTTCTTGCAGTTGCTACCCGCCGTTGTTGACCTCCTGAAAGACGCCGAACGGGTTCAGAAGCTTTGTCCTCAATTCCAAGCGTTCGAAGAGCCTCAAGCGTCCTTTCCTTGCGCTCTTTGAACATATCAAGTGACCACTTCACACGCATTCGGGCTCCCAACGAGACATTGTGAGCAACGGTTGCATGACGAACTAGACCCAGGCGCTGAGGAATGTATCCAAGACCCCCGCCTCGCTCAACATTCAATTCAAACGAGCCGTCAAGCGGTCGAACGAGCCCAGCAACCGTGCGAATCAATGTGGTCTTTCCGATGCCTGATGGACCGAGAATGGCTATAATTTCACCTGGTTTCACTTCAAGTGTAATTGGCTCCACCAGCGGGTCATCATAACCGATGGAAAGTCGGTCCAGGGATAAGATGGCCGTGTCGCTCATAGCATCCCCTCAGTCACTCCTGCGAGCAGGTCTTTTTGAAACGGTTGGGCATGGAAACATCAACATCTCCAGGTCTAGAAACGGTTGTGGCGGTCATGTTAGCTCCGGGTGCCAACGGAGTGACCCTTTCTGTTGGGTGTGGTGAATGAATCACTCCGCCAGCGGTTACAGTCAAGGAAGACTTGGTAAATATCACTCCGTAATGTCGTATTTAGAATCAAAGTAAGTCGAGATTCCAGGAATTGCGCTGATCAGGCTGCTGTAACTGCCCAGATGCTCTTGGGAATTCACTTCAACCAGGCCAGGGGTGTTGAGCACATTTGCTAGAATTTGATCGCCACATGCAGATTGAGGTGAGGTTGAATCAACTTGATGGGAAACCATTGAGTAGCAACCCGTGTAGGTTTGCCCCTGCATTGGATAATCCTGTACGTACATCTCGTTGTTCAAGGCCAGCATTGCGTTGAGGATGGCCGTGCGAGTTTGGACATCCAGTGTTTCTGGGTTGTACATCACCGGATGGGATGGTGCTGATCCGTAGGATGGAAGAAGGATATACTCCGATTCGGGTAGGCACCATTCTGCGTTATCGCTGGCCTCTTCGTTACCGCAGTATGACGCAACGGTGGAATCCTTTGCAAACGCAACATCCCCGACGCCTTCTGTCAAGCACTTCACCGCTCCAGAATAGGAGTAATATGGGGTCCCCGATTCTGGAATGCTCGCATTCTCGTTAAAGAACGACGTGATGGTGTCGCGGAGGGATTCGATGTCCTCTTGTGGGCCCACAACCGGAGCATAGCCTTGTGAAATCAGATGACCCATTGGAAGAAGCATACCGGCAGACTTGAGCCAACCGGTGTGACATGAGGTCGTTCCTTCCATCATAGCGAAAGGATCGGTCGAAGCATCGTCGTCCAAGTAAGCGTTAGCGATATCGGAGCCGTTGAGGACGACTGCATGTGCATCGTAATGAGTGCGCCCATCGGATTTCAGGTCAGCAGCCATTGCAGCCAAGCCGTATTCTTTCCATCCGACCCAAGCAGCCCCTCCGTCCATGAAAGCGATGTCAGCATTGCCGAACCGTAGTGCCTCAATGATTGCGCCTTCGGAAGTAACCGGGTAAAGCGTCACAGTAACCCCAGTTTGTTCGGCGATGAAATCCGCCAACACTTGAGGGTTCTCAGCAGGGTTCTCGTAATCGTCTTTCATTTCGAAGGC
>Ga0222717_10000964_pt1 | contig 23990 bp, 22 predicted proteins | sample C33_18DmetaG_FD_165053 | JGI IMG/M metagenome (GOLD analysis project Ga0222717, IMG submission 165053) | Estuarine water microbial communities from San Francisco Bay, California, United States - C33_18D | ecosystem: Environmental > Aquatic > Marine > Unclassified | place: USA: California... | reverse complement strand
GCCTACACCGAGCCACTGAAAGTCTATCCAGTATAGGTTTGTTTTTGTAACGTCTATATCAAACCTTGTTGACCCGTCTAGCTTATCTCTATTCCAGTCACTTTGTGTTACTGCATCTTCTGTTACTGTTCCTTCAGTATTACTTCTGTTTACAACACATAACTCAGTACCTCTTAATTCCCAGTATAAACCATTATTGTCATCAAAGTAACCCCATCGTCTTCTTACCCCGTCTTTTCCAGAATCTCCAAGAACAATAGTTTGCATTATTCTTAGCATTGAACCCGGCTGATACGGATGATAAAAATGCGATGTTCTTTGCGATAAGTCTCCAGAAGCAGTTCCGTTGGTATCAAACAAAACCGACCTTTCATTAGGTAAGTACGTTATGTCTCCACTTCCAGATGTAACAGAATAAAACCTGTCGTCTAAACCATCGTAAGCATATACATAATGCCTTACAGACTCTGGCCCGTCTACTATCAAACCACCAAACGTACTTAAAGACGGCTGACCATCTGTAAATCTTACATTAGCAGCACCTCTGTCGTCTAAAGTTAAAGCCCTATTCGGATTGTCCCTATCTACTATTACGTCTTTTTGGTAATATATTTCGTTTAAATCAGCCGCACCTTTAATTTGTGCGTAGGTAGTAACACCAACAAGAAGGTTTTCACCTAAAGAAAAAGGGCCGTTCTCTACCGAATCTACATCAATGAATAACTGACCTTCTCCGTCAGTAAACCCGTCCCTAGTAATACCTGTTATTCTTCCTGTAGCATTGCTAGAACCCCCAGTTACCGTTTGCCCTATCTGAAACTCTGGGCTTTCGGCTTCTCCTGTAAAGTCTATAATCAAACGACCGGCAGCACCAGACTTTTTACCCGTACTGTCAGGAGGTAATCTTACAAACCCGTTTTCTGAACCACTCATATCTATTCCTTATATAAAAAAACGAACTCCTCCCCGTCGAAACAGGGAGGATTTAATTCGTTGTCAAAAATTACGGATTGCTAAAGTTACGTTCGAGAGCAGATACAAGAGAGAAAACATTAGTGTTCTGTCTTGTTACAGTACCAGCAGTAGAAACATACTGGGCTGTGCCTAGTCCGATAGCAACGATAGTGACTGGGGCATTTTCTCCAGCAGACGCTGAACCCCTTTGAGTGTTGTTGTCAAAATCAAACTCAAAATCTACAGGAGATAGTGACGGGTCAAACTCAACCATATCAGTACCTGCTGTTGTTTTAACAATAATCGCCTCATCTGTACCATAATCGCGTCCTGTGTTATCTCCAGCATCATCGTTGGTAAAGAATACAACAAGTTTTGTACCTACATCGTCAATTAGGTTCTGGTTTACAGAAATACTAACTGTTGAGATAAACGCAAAGTTTCTTCCGACACCTAGTAGGTCTTCGAAGGTAACATTGTTTTTCTCAGAAGAGTTTAGGTCGTCAATAAACAAGTTTAATGTAGTACCGTTAGGAGAAGCAAATCTCATCAAGAGGTCTGTAATGTCACCACGGAAAGATGTGCTTGAGGTATCAATGTCAGATACACTACGGAAATCTCCATCATTTAGACTTGTAGCAAAACCTCTTCTTAGCTGCTTCTGCAACCACTGATAACATTCAGAAAGAGTTCCGTTGTTTCCAAACAGTCTCCAGTTATAGCTGAACGCCTGATCTTGAGGAGAACGTAAGAATCCATTTTCTCCACTAACAGTAGGTGCAGTATCACCAACATCGTTACTTAGCGTATTGTTCTGCAAAAGACTAATCGTATCATTACTGAATGTAGAAGTGCTAATTCCAGAAATTATATAAGCTCCATCATTAGCTGCTGTATTAGCACCGCCAACTCTAATAACACCTCCTACTACATAGCCACTATCTTCAAAATCTGTATTGTCTAAGTTTTGAATAGTGTCAGGAGTTCCAGCGGAAAATGTAAATCCACCAGTAGAAGTTAGGTTGGTCGCTGTCTCTTCTTTGTACTGCAAGAACATTCCCGGTCTGTAAACTTCGTAATTAAACGCTGTCGGAGAAGCTGCTGTTGGGAAATTTTGATCTTTAGTATCAAGAACTAGAGTTGTAGCGTTTGTTCTTGCTAGAACTTGGTATGTTCCCACATTAACAACCGTGTCGTCTGCACCAGAAGCTAAGATTCCAACTACGTCTCCTGCTACTACACCTGAATTTGTAAAGTCAGCAGCAGCACTAACAAGGTTTCCTGAATTTAAATCAGAGCCACCAAATGCTTGGATAGAGCCATCAGAAAGCTCGGCAGAACGAAGCCTTGACTTTACACCAAATGTAACACTACCTTCGGTTGGTATTGCAACAGTCGGCTCTTGAAGTAGGGTTAAGGATGTTGCTGAATCTACAGAAACAACCTCAAAGTAGTCGTTGTCAATCGCTGCGTCAACTCCACTTAAAAGAACAACGTCTTTTACTTGAACTCCAGAGGCTGTAAAATCTCCAGCAGAAACATTAAATGTAAACGTGTTTTCTTGAGCGGTAGCGGCGTTCGCTACAGTAGCACCGTCTGTTCCATCTACTACATCTTCAAGGCTTTGGTATACGGTAGTTCCACCTGCAAGCTCACCGTCTGTAGCTACAATCGCAGGGTCATCGCCGTGCGTAACAGGGAATCTGTTAACGATAGACTCAAGAGAGGTAACACCAATATCGGCAATAGCTGACTGAGTGAAGGACTTTCCTTTTTTACGTGCAAAAATCTTTAGGAAGGTTCTAAAGTCATCTCCGGCATCTACATCTCTAACTAGAATAGCCTGATTAACTGGGCCTGTCAAAACAAAGTTCTTAGGGTCAGTAGCTGTTCCAGAAGTAGAATCTACTTGCTGGTAATAAACCTGAGTGTCTGTGTCAAGTTCACCAAGAGTAATAACTCCAGCATATTCTTGCTTCGTTGTACCTGCACTGTCTAGTCTAGCCCATCCACCAGTACGAATAAGCTCTCTGGTGTCATTGTCTCTCCAGTCAAAATCTCCGTGGGTAGCACCACCGATTTCAAACTGCTCTCTAGTAATAGATTCGAGAGGGAATATAAACTGAATAAGATCGACAAAGCCAGAACCAGCAGTTTTCCATTCTTCTTTCAAGAATGAATATACAGCCTGAAGCGTAGCTCCGTCAGTCACTGTTCCACCGACATCAGTGAGGACAGCATAATTAATATCTGTTTCTCCTGTAGCTCCAAAAGCAGAATTGACCAATAGGCCAGTCGATCCGACTAGACCCGTAACAGTCCAGTGGTTAATATTTTGACCGTTAAGGATAGTTAGTATGTCTCCAGAAGCAACACCAGAACTTACAAAGTCTTGGGTAGCATCCTTGAAGGCATATGGGTAAGGTTGGTCTCCTTGGGTTTCTCCAACTCCGGTTTCTGCCAAAAGGCCGTAATCAACCAGAGGAGCAGAAGAAAGGACAGGCTTGATACCTATCTTTTGATTATAATAATCAACTAAAACCTGTAATCTGTCTAGATTGTCAGGATCGGTTATAATCGCCATGTTTTATTCTCCATTTATCTTGATTTCGGGCATACCTAAAGCTGCCCTTTGGGACTGTTTTTTTCGCTCGTAACGAACCATGATCCCACAATCTTGGCAATATAACTCGCCAGTCTTGTGATCTATAAAACATTTTTGCATAAATCCTATACACCTGTTACACTTACTGTCTGTGCAGTCAATGTTCTCTGGATGCGGGCAAAATGTTTGAATTAATCCAAACTCTATTTTTTTCTCTGTCATTTAATACACCTTCGTCCTTTTTTTATGGGTTTTCGTAATTCCTATCAAAAACTTGATTAATCTTAATAGTATTTGGGGTTGATGTTAAAGTATTATTGTTAGTTCTAAAATAGTTGTACTCTAATTTTAACACAACGATATCTACGTCAAAATTCCCCGTAAAATTGTAAGCATATTCGAACGTTCCGTCATCTTCTGACTCTGTACCCGCTAAAGTAATAGGAAAAGTTCCTGTTGGGTCTGATTTGAATATTTGAACTTCTGACCCCACTATAATGTCCGTCAGAGTCAAGACTACCGTATTTTGAATATCTACTTGACTGTTTGCATTTGCGGTTTTAAACGTTGCTGGGTTAGCGTTGTTTGTTGCCTGAACAAGAAGATCGCCAGAAGTTGCCAAGCTAAAGTTGATATCGAAATCGTTATTTTGAAACTGAAGATTGTCGTATATGAACGAACCGCTAAATGGATGTTCTATTGCAGCACCGCTTCCCAAGCTGTTTAGGTTTGCTACAAAGCTCGAATTTTTAATGTTAAACCCAGAATTCCAAACAACAGCACCTCCTAGACCTGTATGGTTTAGGAACGTAGAGTTTCTAATTTTTACTCCACTAGAAGCATCCAGTTGAGAACATCCGTCCAAAACAGACCCAATAAACTCGTGGCCGCTTGAAGGTAAACTCCAGTCTATCCCACCCCTGAAGTTTCTTACAGTAGTTCCGTAGATTAAAGTTTCGTCTGTGTTCGCATCAGCAAAATTAAAAGCTATGTCATAGTCCGAGTTTCCCAGAATAGCCAAGCCGTTTCTACCTCTAGCAGTATCTCCGTCTCCAACCTTTTCTCCTAGTCTTACTGTTGTTCCAGATGTAGAATTACCTACAATAGAAATCTTTTGAAAATCCGAAGGAATTGAGTTGACAAACCTTACAGTTCCGTCCGTAGCTATATATTGAGGATTATTAAAATCAACAACTCTGTTAATATCGTCAAATACAGTCTGAGCATTTAAACCGCTACCAATCTCTAAAACACCTTGATACTGAACAATATCAGAACTTGCGTTCAAAGATTTGATAACACCGTACTGATTACTTGCAGTACCCTCGTCTTGATCAATTAAATCCTTAAAGCCCGCATCGGGAGTTCCGCTTCCGTATATTCTTAATCCAGAACCAACATCAATAGCGTCGATAATCGCGGCATCAGCACCACCCTTCGCGTTGTTGTCGGCAACAAAAAAGATACCGATACCACGAATAGAAGATAAGCTAGATGCTGCAAAGCTACCTCCAGACTGTGTGGGGCGAGTTGTCGGGTCGATAACCATCTTCTGGAAACCGCCGGGATAATTTTCTCCACCGTAGAATGTCCAAGTAGCCCAAGAGTTCGAAATATTGGCATTGTCTGAAATAACAACACCAAAGCCGCCTCTAGCGGTGCTGGTTATGCTTCCAGTTGAAGTAGGAGCAAGAAGAGCATTTCCCCATACCCAGATAAGCTGACCTTCATTCGCACCACCAGAAGTAAAGTCAAAACTTGTAGTACCACCATCGTCAAAACTTAAAAACTGTAGCTTGCTTGCTGATGGATAATCCATAGCTATCGCGGCACTGCCCTGTTTGAACAAAGAAGCTAATGCTTCAGATGGACCAGCACCACCGCCGGTAATTTTAGTAGCTGTATAGTCGGTAATGGCTTGTGCTGCATCAGCCCTTGAGCCAATAAATTCAACTGTTAATGGAGTAGGCATTAGGTTGTTCCTCCTTGTACTTGAATTTCATAAAAACTATTTGCAGCAGCTTCTCCGGCAACCAAATCTAGCTTTAGCCATATTCCTTGGTATGAGGATGGATTAATATCGCTTCCGGGGACACCGCTCAGTCCAGAACCATAAGAAGGAACTCCGGTTGGAAGGGTTAATCTATTTGCTATAGACTCTGTGTATTGTTGAGACCTCTCCAAACCAAAGTCTACTATACTGTATAGTCCAGAACTAACTTCTACAACTCCGGCAGAAAGCAATGCGTTTGTGGAACTATTATTTTTTACAAATACTTTTTCATATAATGTTTTGTTTGCACCACCGACTAGATTTGCAGTGGCATCATAAAATGGTCTTCTGAACCCTGTCTCTCCAGAATATATATTGGCTATATCTGAAGAGTCTTGAGTTTGTGATAACGCGACCTCTCCAACAGGCGAAGAGTCGATTGACGCGATTAATATTCTTTCAAATACTTCGCTTCCAGAAACTGCCACAGTTCCACTTATGGAAAATGATTCAGAAAGTATTGAACCATAGCGATTTCTTCCAGTCACCGTAAGGGTTCCAGAGTCAGCGTTATTATCGCTTTGTGCTGTAATTGTACCCGTAGCATCTATATCTGTAAAAACAACTCTAACATTAGAGTCTATGTCTCCACCAGTAAGTGAAGAGTCGTCAGTAGGCATGTTCTGACTTGCGTATATTACTATGTCTTCTGCTGTTATACTCATATTATACCTCTAGCACTTAATTTCCCAAACAGTTTCTCTTAACGTCATTACCCAATCCAAAGTTTTAACACTGGTATTTTCTGCGACTCTTACTTCCACAGGAAGTTTATAATTGTATGCTACGTTAGTAATTAAAATAAAAGATATGGTAGATATTGGTTCACTTGATATAGGCGAAAATCCTAACATTTATTTTACCCCAATGATATTTTTAAATCTGTTCCACTTTGCCAAACCTGACCAGAAACGGCTGGATCAGAATATTCTAGTCCTGTGACTATTAGATTTCCGTTCAACGTTAAATTTAAAACACTTAATATTTTATTTGCTGCGTTATAGGCAAAGTCTGGATCACTAGAAAGAATAGCACCAGAACTTTCAGATATATCTGACACAAAAGCAATTCCGCTACGCTGAATATCTCCTAAATTTTTAACATCAAACCCTCCCAATTTTGTTGCTCTAGGCTGAACTAACACAGTTCCTGCCGAGGGATGCTCTCTAACACAAACTCCTATAGGAGACTGGTAAAAAGGGGCAGATGGTGCAACGCCGGTAAGACCGCCGGAGACTGAAGGAGATAAATATAATTCTGAACCCTCAGAAAAATCAGAAGTATCGACATCGTTTACCAATCCAAAAGTTGTTATATATCCAAAGGAATTGTTTTCTATACTATGGGTTGCTAAACCGACTACATTTGAAAAGTCGAAAGATTGAGCTATACCTAGTTCTGCCGTGGGGTTTGTTCCTTGTGAACCCGCCAGCCTTACAGCCTGACCGTTTAAAATCGTACTTCCTGAAATGTTTCTTACTCTAATGTATTGTTCTTGACCTACCTGAAGGGTAATTTCTGACTCGTCATTATAAACAGCCAATGCGTGGCTTACACTATCATAAAAAACTCTTCCTTCTTCATACGGTGGGGTCGCCCCTAGCTTAAAGTCTAAACTTTCTATTCCAGTAATACTCTCTGAATCGTTTAGATGAACAGACTTTTCTGCTGGATATGTGATGAACACCGTGCTACTGCCAGCGAAAGGAACAAGATCGTTTGAGTTGCTGCTGCTAAAAACCTGATCTCTAGAAAGCGTGTTCCCCGAATAAGTTCCTTGACCTACTTCGAAATCACTACTGCTCTCTATGGTATAATAAGTAGAATCACCATCTGACAGAACATCGCCAAAATCTTGAAACGTACTAAAAGATGTAGAAAGAGATATAGTTCCAGTACCTGCTGAAACTGTTCCTTGTTTTACTCTATCTCTAAGACGAATAGCCATATCTTACTCCGTATAGTTACAAAAAAAGCCAGTGGCAGCTAAGTGCCACCACCGGCTATAATTAATAATTTTGAAACAGATTAGAATGAGCCGATAATAACTCGTCTGTTGTCAAGGACAGCAAAACCTTGTTCTGCCCATCCGTAGAAGCCAGCACGTCTTTGGCGATGTAGAGATTCATCTTCATGAATTTCTAAACCAGCACGAACAGGCATTACGAAGCTATCATTGCTTGACATATCTAGACCAACAACGATCTCAGAGTCACCAGCAGGTAGGGTTCCACCCAAATCGTTCTCATAGAACAATTCGTAGTCTTGATCTACACCAAGCTCATCTAGGTCATGTAGATTAACTTGGAAGATGCGAGTTAGAAGACCACCTTCTTTTGTGATAAGCTCACGACGAGTTACGTCATCAACTTCATCAACGCCCCAGTTACGGATATCTTCGATACCTTCAGGACTCATAAATAGGTCGGTCAACTGACCACGATTGATAGAGCTTGAGTTTCCACCACCGTTTCTACGCATAGTGATTTTCAGCAAAGAAACCAATCTCTTAGAGAATTGAGATGCTGCTGCATCAGGATCATAAACAAGAATGTTACGATCAACGCCAGCAGAAATCAATGTGTGAAATCCGTCGTCGTTCATTTTCTTTGTGAACTGTGAACGCATAACGTCCATCGCACGACCTACAACATCCCAACGTGCATCACGAGCGTACTTTAGAAGCCAGTCGATAGAAGCACCGATATCGTAGGTAGGAACCATTACGTAATCGCCTTCTACATGACGCTCTGGAATACGTCCGTGGTTAGGAATTGTATAGGCTACAAAGTCCTTCTCTGTTCCCGGAGCTAGGAAATCCAATGGGAATTCGCTAGTTGCACCCGGTTGAAGGTTAACCACTTCAAAGATACCTTGAAGAATGTCGCCACTCATGATACCTTTACGAAGAGGTGTTTCAAGTGCTTTAGCAAGCTCATGAACAGCAGCTAAAGACTCATTTCTATTTTTAGAACCAGATTGCATAAGGACTTCATTGCTTGCCTTTGCTTGCTCTGGTGTTTGATCATCTTCAAAATAAGACATTTTTTATCTTCTCCTAATTTTTTATATTAAACAATGTTGATTTCGCACTTAGCAAAGCCATCAGTATCCTTGACGGATAACCAGCGACCAACTTGATCACTTGTGCTTTCTTCGCTTGCAGTGGTTAAAGTGCCATCAAGAGCGAAGTGAACTTGCTCTCCAACGACTGGTGTACCAGAAATTTGATCTGTTACAACTGTACCTCTGCGAAGCAAAGTAACCTTACCACCAAGCTGCATTTCGTCTTTGTGGGCGTTGTACTGTTGACGTGTGAGGTCAATATTAACAACATCATTCAAAAGAAGACCAGCAGGTTGGTCTGCGTAAGCAGATGCGTCTACTACTTGGGCCAAAGAATCATCCATAGCAGCACCTGAGCCACCTGTTGAATGAACAACAATAATTCCGCGTTCTGCAACTGTGTCGCTTTTGAAAAAGCTGATATCAGTTAGATGTTCTACGCGATCACCTTTTAGAGCCATTTTATATTCTCCTAATTTATTTACTTATTAGATTTATTAACGATTGTTTGCTCAACAAAACTTCTTAGACTCGCACGAGTCGCTTCAATTCCGTCTTGCTCATTTTCTGAGGAAGGAGAATGAGTACCTGCTTGAGTTGAATCTTTATCAACGAGATCAGTAGCAGAAGTAGTATCATCATCCGATTCATCTGAAGCGTAGTTCTTATTCATAGACTCTGCTTCTTTTTTCTTTTTATCTTTATCTTTTTTGTCTTTGTCTTTTTCGTGCATATCTGCAACAGTTTTAACAAAAACGGCAAAAGCTTCATCATTCATCTCTGCAAAAACTTCTAGATTAGCTGCTGCATCTTCTTCTTCCATTCCAGCTTCCATCATCTTTGCTTTTCTCTCTTTTTTCTTGTCTTCCTCTTTCATCTTGTGCATTTCTGCTTCGATTTTTTCAAGAGCTTCAGACTTTTCAGATAATTCAGATTTAACTGAATCTAGAGATTCTTTAGAAACGCTAAGTTCTGACTCAACACCTTCTTTACTAGATTGCAACTCTGCGACAGATGCTTCTAGTTCAGTGATAGTTGACTCATACTTTGAAACATTAGCTTCAGCAAGTTGCTTCGCCAACGCTTTGTTTTCTTCTTTTACTTGAGCAAGAGCTTCTTTCAACTCTTGAATTTGATTATCAGACATATTGTTTTTCTCCATATCCGAGATAATATTATTGTTATCGCTTACACAGTCCTCTGTAGAAGAGTTTTCTTGAGCACTGGTAATGTCACTTAAAAGTTGCTTCTCTTCTATATTAGCTTTTACACCATTGTCGTCTAAAAATAGACTTTTACCATCAGAGGCAAAGGAAAATACCTGACCCTTGTCAAATATGATGCTTTCGCTATTAGCAGGTCTCGCAACAAACCCCTTACCACTAAAGGTAATATTCTTAGGTATCCTACCGATTTTATGGTCTTGGTACATACCTTCCCCACCGTAAGAACGTAAAAATTGGCTTAGAAAAGCTGTTTGTTCTGTTCTGGCTACTACATGATTGTTCCCGTCTGGAGACACAACACCGTAGTCAAACCCTCTAAATATACACTCCATAGAAACATATTTTTCATTAGCTTCTATTTCGCTTATCAACTTTTCTGCTCTAGCTTTTAGTTCTGGGTCTTGCCATTGTTTATAGATAACAGAAGAAACCAATAAATGGTATACCTCTGGTAACTCTTCGACTGAAGTATCCGCTGCTATTTCATTGTACTCGTCATCAACAGCCCAACAGTCAACTATGCCACCGACAAGTTGTTTTTCGTCGTGTTCTAAGTTTGTTGGTTTGTATTTTGGGGTACTCTTAGCTAACCATACTTGCTCTCTGTCGAATATATCGTCGTTTTTATTCCAAGACGTGGAAACCAATATAGAATGAACATGATACAAATCATCATCTTCTATTCCTGCTACAGCTATTTGCCTTTTATCTTGCCATTTTGTTTTTTCTGTTGGGCAATCGACAACAATAGAAGCATTAGCCCTAATATTATCTTCTAGTCCCAGCTTCTTTTCTGCTTCATATATCTTCATCTTATGCCTCGTATTTTTTTGTAATATAATAATAAGTTCGCATTTTTCTCATTTCTGAAACAGATAGCGATTCAGAATCAAACTCTTCTCTAGAATTGTCTAGCCACAGATTGAACCCTGCGTGTATATTCTCGACAGGAACCTTAACAACCTCAGAAATAATCTCAGAAGTTATTTCGTCTCCTATGTTTAAATTACACAAAATTTCAAATTTTACATCTTCTAGGCTGTCAAACTCTTCTGAAGTTAAGTTTCTTAGAGATTTTTTACCTAAAGAAGTCAGCATTAGGGGGTTGATGATATCAGATATTTTTGCCTGAGCATCCTCTGCCCAGATCATATCTGAGCCAAAACTAGCTTTTATCTTTGGCGTAAACGTTTTCTCTTGTCTCTTTTGTGTATCTTTAACGTTTTTTGGTCTTCCCGGCTCTTGAACTGGAGACTCCTGTTGGCTTGGATTGCCTTTTGGTTCTTTGAGATTCACAAGAGAATCTTCTCCTTCTTTCTTTTCTTCAAGCTCCAATCCCACCTCAGAAGGTGCAGACTGACCTGTTTGTAGTGCGATCTTCTTTAATCCATAATCTTGATCTACCTGATGATAAGGACTTACCTTCTCTCGACCCTTGTTGCCTCTGTCTTGAGACTCTTTGCTTAATCTATTTTTTTCCATATCAGGATCAGCCTTCACATGACGCTGGACAAATTCATCGCTAACAATATTTCTATCAGCCATATTAAGTAGAAGTGTGGTCATTGCCGCTGGGTCTTCTAAGTGCATAATGTCAAACTCTACCTGTGCAGGCTTTCTGAACCCCATCGCCTTCTGTACGATTTCTATCTGCTCTTCCCAGTGCTTTACTACTATAGCTCTTACGTAGTTTAGTCTTTCTACAAGAGTTTTTAATGATATGTAATTATTTGTTGTTCCACCGGAAGCACTTCCTGTTAGTGAGGAGGGAATTCCTAGAGTTGAGTATATATCTGTTAGAGCAGGCTTGTATTTTGCCTCGCCAAGATACGACTGAATATCGCTGCTTGTTTCCAGAAGTTCAATATCTGGACCCCAAACTATGTCTATAGTTCCACCTCCTACATTGGCTCCAAGCATATCAGATAAAGTAGATGAAGCTATCTCAGTCGGAGCTAATTTGTGTTCTAGACTACCGATCTTCCAAACCCTAATCTTGTTCATGGCTCCATCTAAAGCGGCCTTATCTGCTAACTGTAGCCTTTGGTATAGATTTAAAGCTTCAAATGCAGAGCACGAAATAGGCGTTGCCCAGCAATCCCAGTCGTCCTTTTTGTAATAATATATGTTACTTTTTTCTGGAGGCAGAATCACTTCTTTGTTTCTTTTTACTGCTTCTAAAATATCGGGCGACATCTGGCTTAATAGTCTACTTGCAGCGACCCCTTCAGCATCGTTCTTATTCGACATGTTTACGAGTCTTCTGATCTCGTTTCTTAACTTAGTTGGGATTTTTAATTTAAGTAGAGTTTCATTAGTCAGAGTCGACATTGAGCCGCCGATTGGCGAAACTAAAAGCGGGTCGATAAAACTATATCTCCAAGGAATTTCTCCCTTTTGAAATGTTTGACTATTCTTGTTTATGCTAATGTCAGCAGCAATGCTTTTTTGCATCTCTAAACGTTTGGCTTTATTTATTTTTGCGGTGTACCATCTCAGTGGGACATTAGCTTCTCTAAAGAGAAGATGACCGAGACGCTCTGAGACTCTTTCACCTTCAACTTGCTTAAACCACTCTCTATAAAAACGTTCGATTCTTTTGTTAGGATGTACCAGTCTTACACCTTGAGCACAAAAGTCTCCCATCAAATCCATAGAGTTTCTTATTATGCCGACTCTTTTGTAAACGTATCTTCCGAACGCTATAGCTTCTTTTTCTGTTCTAGGTGCGGCTTGCCCCGGTCTAAACCAATCAAAATCCTTGCTATTTAATCCCGGCTTACCATCAGCATAGTTGGTTAGACCACTAAAGTCTCTGTTCTGTGCATGTATGATATTATCAGAAGCTTTGATCAAAGCACTTCCATATGCGGCAAGACTTTCTTCTCTATTTGATTCAGAAGCCCAGCTTACGTATGCCTGTGTATTTTCTTTTTGATGGGTTGGTATATTTTTATTCATATTTAGCTTCTAAACCTTTTTACTTGATGTTTTTTTACAGCAGCTTCCCAAGTCATTTCTTCTCCTTCGTACACTACTTTATTCCTAACAAGATCACCAAGATCATCTGGACGCTTGATAGTATAAGTTTCCTCAGCTTCAACAACCTCTGGATAATGTCCAAGCTCAGTCCTTTTTGCAATATCTTTTTTAAGATTTTTTCTTAATCTAGGCTTTTTTTCTATAGACCTTGCTAGACTAGGATTAATGTGTCTTCCATATTCTGGACTCCACCAAGTTACATTTTCCAACCTTTGAGACGCGTAGTAAGACTGTCTGTCTGCCTCTACAGCGTCCATTAGATCGTGATTTGATAAGGCTTTGTATATGTCTTCTACAAGCATCCCAGATTGTTCGCTAGGCCATTTTGCAAATTCTTTATCAGAACGCTTGAGCTTCTGCTTGACAATAGCCGCAGCGTCCTTGACTTTTGATTGATCACCACCCACATGATCACAGATCGCTTGAGCGGTAGCCATCGGATTTTCTATCGTATCGTCGTAATCAATAAACAACCAACGGTCATCCATATTGTCTTTTAGATACGCAATCATATCTCCTATTTCACTAATATAGCGATCTGGAGAACCTAAAAGTTTTTGCTCCGTCATAATAGTTTCATTAAGACCTAACTGACTCATTGCTACTGACTTCGGATTTCTAACGCAAAAAACGTATTTGTCAACATGTTCTTGCGGTGTTCGAGGAGGCAAGCTAGACGGTGCTATAACTTTTACAGACTTATTTTCAAACAAGCTAAAGTCATCATCTGGCAAAAACCCCCGCATAACAAGACCTTTAATTTCGTAAAACCCTCCCGGATTTAACTTTTTCTGACGCTCCATACGGCTTTTTGTTAACTCGTCTGAAGTTTCTTTTTTAGGTTCAAAAAACTTTTCACCTGTAGCTTCAATTCCCAACATGTCCAACATTTGCATTGTTAAACTTGTTCCACTTCTAGGGTCACCTGTTACTATAATCATTCCCATATGCTTTTCCTTTTACTCTTTACACAAGCTTTACAACTGAAATTTTGTCAAATTCGACAGACTTAGACGACTCTGTTTCTGACCCGATCACTATTCCTAAAGAATTTGACGCTGTTGCTACAACATCAATAGTGCGAGCTTGAAAGAATGTACTAAGAGCTATATCTGAAGTGGTAACACCTCCGATAGTAAACTCAACTGTTCCACCGTTTGAACTTTTTCCCTCATAGGAAACTCTGTACGTTACACCACTCTCTACATCGAATGTCTGCTGAACTCTAGCGTTAGGATTAGAGCCTAAGCTGTCCGAACAAAGAAGTGTATAGTCTGGCCCCTCTGTGACAAAACAAGTAGGCTCCTCTACTACCCAAGGAGGTAAATTTGGATTTACAAATAGACCATTAGTAATTAATTCTACCGCAACTGATGGAGTTGGAACGCTAACTAAAGATTTGAATATATTAGTTCCATACGCAGTGGACGAACCATTTGAAAAAGTAAAATTAGACCAATCGCCAAAATTGGTCGCATTTGCTCCACCGTTTGCATAGTTATTGAAAAGTAACTCTCCAAAGGTATATATTTTGTCAGCTATTAACCCATTAGATCTTTTAAATCTGGCCTGCCCGTTAGGTTGAGCATAGACGGCAATATAAGCCTCTGGAGCCGTGGTTCCATAAGGGCCAGCCGACTCGTTTCTTCGCAAAAAGCTCAAAACAACCCTATTTGTTGCTGAAAGCACGTTTGATTCTGACGGGATTTCGGCGTAGTAAACCAAATTCTCACTCGACCCCGCTGTTTTTGTTAAAGTTACTACATCGTCTTCATTTATAACATTCGTACCTCCGTCAAAAGCAGCACCAGCGACAATTTCAATAGATTCGGGAAACTCCGCAAAACCTGAAGGCATTGGGTCTAGAAGTGTTCCTCCGACAACTCCAGTTCCCATTTCTGCGGGACTTAATCTTCCCGGTTGCTCAGGGTATCCAGATTGATTTAAAATAGACTTCTCAGAAACGCCAATAAAATTAGTATTCGTAGCTCCCGGCGAAAGTGGCAAAGACGTATCTACAATACCACTTGTTTCTCCTTCTGGCACGGGATATATTCCAATGATCCTTCCCCAAGTGGAACAGGGGGGAATACTCACTTCTTCGCCAGATGCCCATTTTGGAGTTTGGAACTCTCCAGAGCCAGCATTAACCTCCCAGTCAACAGCGTATGCTTGATTATGAGGAACGGCAGCATCTACCTCAACGCCACTAAAGACATAAGAAATGTCCCTAGAAAATGTTGTTTGACCCTGCGTACTGTCTTCTGTTTCAAGCACTTGAGATAAACTAATACCTGTTAGCGGCAGGATTACTGTAGGCTCGGTGTTTGGACCAAGATTTACGCCGCTTAGATTAATAAAAACACCATCGTGTTCTCCGTCAGGAGCGTTTCCTTCCCAACACTTTTCTACATCAGCACGTATTGTGAAGTTAAAAACATCGTAAACTCCAATGTTTCCAGAACTTCTATATATTGATTTGAAAGAGGTTTGTACATTGCTAACGCAGTAGTTACCTTGATTTTGAAGTGTGCATCTACATCTGCATCTATCTTTTGTCATTTTATTTTTTCTCTGTAAAATATTAAATAATTTTTCTAAGCAATTGGAGTCATGCTTTTAAACATTTCTTGACCCCACCTAAGACCTTCAGAGTAAGTAATTCCAGGCCAACCATTATATGCATTTGGATTATTTACAGACTGGTTGAATAAATCTTTAAATCCGTAATCGTCAAAGAGGGTAAAGGGGTATGTAGCAGTGGATAATTGACGACCTCCTCTATTCAAAGTAAAAACAGCGTCGAAGATTTCGTCGGTCCTATTAGCTCTAATATCGAGGTTCAGGACACCGTTTCTACTTCTCGTAAAAGGCTCGGTCGAATATCCAGTAACTACTTCACCCTTACTCCACTGCCAAGACACAACCAAATCTGTTCCTGTTCCGGGCTCAATACCCGTGCCATCAGACCAATAATATCGTTCGCCGACTGATGTGACGAAATTCAAAGTCAAAACATCGTCTTGGTTTAGACTGCCACTAACTGTATCGAATGCTTCTCCAAGAACAACCTCAATGCTTTCTGGGAAGTCTATCCCCGATCCTCCCCACGGTTGAGGGTCTAAAAGAGGAATAATGACCCCAGTCCCCATTAGTTCGGGACTAACTTTCCCAGCCTGATCTGGATATCCAGACTGATTTAAAACTGATTGCTCGTAAACAACAACACCGTTTGTATTGGTTGCTCCAGCAGTTTTTAGAGGTATTGAAGTATCCTTAACGCCACTAGAAGAACCTTCTGGAACTTCGTATATAGCTGTCAGTCTTCCATAGTTAGAGCAAGGAGGAACCCCTACTTGCTTGCCATCTTCTGGATTCCACCAACTTGGAGTTTCGTGTGATCCAGAGCCAGCATTTAATTGCCAGTCAACAGCATAAGCCTGATTGTGAGGAGTCGCAGCATCTACTTCTACCCCAGTAAATATATAGCTGATTTGTCTAGAGTATCTAGTCTGATCTTGACTGCTGTCGTTGTTAGCTAGTTCGTCCGACAAGGCGATTCCCGTTAAAGGAAGAATCGACGTTGAGGTTTTTGGCTCGGCGTTTGGACCAAGATTAGAACCGCTGAGATTAACAAAAACGCCATTATATCCACCAGCGTCAAGAGTTGCCTGATTGCCAGTTCCCTCCCAACACTTTTCTACATCGGCACTGATATTGAATGTGACAACATCATATACTCCAATATTACCAGAAGCCCTAAGCATTCCTTGATATTGAATTGAGGGGTTGCTAACACAATAATTACCGTGTGACTGCTGAAAGCATTTGCACCTACATTTATCTTTTGTCATTTTATTATTTTTCGCGAGAATTTTTGTTTGATATTAATACCTATTGACTATTACACCAATACCTATTGATTTCTGCGAATTATTTTTACAACACTGGGGGTGTACGAAGAAGCCCAAGATTGCCCTTTGTACATGTCCTCCACCTTGTCTTTTTTCTTGCCGCCCATTGCCGTGGCAACCCTTCCAACCACGCTATACGCGGGATTTGGAATTTCTCTGTGCATTGTTCTAGCTATTTGGTTTGCTATTATCAAAGCACTATAGCGGTCTTTTCTCATTCTACCCTTTTTTCCAGTTCCCAGCTTTATCTCTGGTGTGTCAAATTTTTCACGCCCAGATGCTGTTCGGCTCACCATTATGGTAGAGAGTTCCATTTTCAATTCTTCAATATCCATCACAACATCTTCCATCGTGTCATACAATTTAAGTGCTGCACTATCTCCAATTTGTTCCTTTAGCTTTTTAAATTTCATCTCATCTTGTTTTGAAATCATTGCTAAGGTCAACTGGTCAAATCTAGGAAACAGAATAAATCTATCTTCCATGTCTTTTCTGAGTCCATGATTTGCTTTGGACACCCATTCTGCACTAGCAAACTGAACCAATTCTAAGATGTGAAGCCCCGGCAATCTATCTGTATCTTTTTCTTTATCCTCGATGATAGGTAAAACAGCCACCTCATTCAAACTTGCATCCATTTTATCAGGGTCTCTCAAGCCTTCTGCAATTTGATATCCACCACCTTGAGCATCAATTCCGATCTTAACGCACGGAAATACCTGCATCAAGTCTCGTATCTTTCTGACCACAAAGCTATAGTAATCATGCACTTCTGTTAAGCCAAGCTTTTTCCTTGTTTGAAAGTCTTTTTTGTTGGTTGTCCAAGAATAAACAACTCTTTGATGGTTTGAATGAAGCTCCATAACAATCAAAGCTAAATTATCAACTTCACTAGCAGGGTCGATTCCAAACACATACTGCTTGTTTTGATTTCCTCTTGTGACCGCATCAAATGGCTGGCTGCATATGTTTGCAGGCCAATGGTCTCTTTTTATGTTTTTTTCGCTTGCTACGCAAGCCTCGATCATGGTTCTTCTGAAGAAACCTTGAGAGTCTTTGGCAAAGCAAGCACCATACTCCATCAAATAAATACCGTTGTGCATAGTTGCACGAGATCGACTAACCTGTTGGTCATCCATAAATCCTTCTGGTATTAGCTCGTAAGGAATCCTAATAATACTAAACTCATTGTGGTTTAGCCTTCTCATGTAATCTGGTATCTCTGTAGCGGAATCAGAATCTTCTTTGTCGCCAGTAATCTTTGACATATCGCCACCACTTCTGATAGTAGCTTTGTATTTTCTATGATAATCGGCATAAGGCTCAAAGTCATATCCAGCAGTTCCAGAAAGAATAGACTGGTTTTTGTGACGCTCTTGGTATGTTTCTTCTTTTCGCTCACTCCATTCACCAGCAGCTTTCATGGCTTTTCTTTTAGCAGCGTCCTTTACGTTTCCAACGGGGTCTTTAGAAACAGCAGCAAAACCAGCAACAACCGTTTCGTAAATCTCTACAGGAATAGAGTTAAATTCGTCTGCAATGATCGTATGAGCACGAAGACCACGAATCTTGCTTCCATCACCCAAAGGAACAGCAATAGTCCAGCTATCATTAACCTTTATAGTACATCGGTCAACGTCTCTTCTTGGCCCACTAGCATCGCTACAAAGACTTCTGAATATAGGTGCGTTTTTCCATATTACATCCATGTACTCAAAGATAACCTTGGACTGTCTAAAAGCAGCACCCACAATAACAATCTTAGAACCCGGAACCAACAAGCATCGCAAACTAGCATACACGGCAAGCAAAAAAGATTTACCAAAACCACGACTAGCTATATACATAGGAAAAGACTTGCTCCAAAGCTCCTGTAGAATAACTACTTGCTCTGGCAGCAAATCTATATTTAAAAGATGCTTGACAGTCCAGTTAAGATAGCGTGGATCACGCATCTTTTTTAGAACATGTAAGTGAAAATTGTTTTGAGACCACTCGTCATCGACAAGCAGAGGGTTCTCCATTCCTTTTAGGTCGGATTTTTTAAGTCTCAACCAACTATAATCGAAATCTTCAACGTTGTATTTCATATGCTTTCTTCATTATTCTGTAGGCGACCTGTTCTGCTTTCATGGCGTTATCACAAGCTATAACATGAATGTTATAATCGTTTCTTGCTGTGTTGATAACCTTTCTGATATACTTAGCAGGTATTCTTAGCTTGTTGCGAACGTGCTTTGGTACTTTAGCAGATTTAGGATATGTGTTTATATCGTTCCAAGAAAATTCAAAAAGAATAAAGGAGTGCTTGACTTTTGACATTCTGTCCATGCACTTTTGCCATCTCTTTTCGATGCAGTTGTGTGCAAACTCGTCAATAGAAGCCTTTCGCTCTATACATACATAATCTTCTAGTCCCTCGACTGTATAATCACCTATGTTTACTTTTGATATGATTGTTCCGTTGCAATATGCGTCTTCGGCATAAGACCAACCCCAATCTGTTTTTTCTCTTGTATCTCTGATTACTGTAAATTTATCATCCATTGGGTCGCTTCCTCTTGTTATAGTTTTTTATTTTTTCAATCATCTGCCACTCTAACAACTTATAGAAAAACGACTCGTAATCATGCTCTTTTCCCTTTATTGAATCGTGGCATTTTCTACATAAAGTAATTCCGTTCGCTTGAACAAACCTTAACGCGGGATACTTTGCCCATGTCTTTATCTGGTGAACTTGAATCTGCTTGTTTGACAAACACCCCGGCCACTGACACCTGTATGAATCACGCTTCTTTATGTCTTCTCGCCATTTCCTGTACTGGGGATTATTAAAATCTCTAGAACTTCTTATCCTATTTATTTTTTTCTTATATTTAAAGTATTCTCTTTTGCTATAAGGTTTCTTCTTTACTCGCCTCTTTCTTCGCTTTGCCATTTAAATCGCTCCGAACCATTCTTTTAACAAGTTGTTTAAAGTCTATCTTGGGATACCACTTTAGCTTGGTATTAGCCTTAGACGGGTCTCCGCATAAAAATTCAACTTCTGCGGGGCGATAAAATTTTGGGTCAATAACGATAAGGTCTTTATAGTTGGTAATACCGATTTCATTGAAAGCCTCTTTTAAAAAGTCTCGAACTGAATTAGTTTCGCCTGTGGCTATCACATAATCGTCTGGAACATCTTGTTGAAGCATTTTGTGCATAGCTTCTACATAGTCTTGTGCATGACCCCAGTCGCGATAAGCGTCTAAATTGCCTAGACGCAGCTTTGGAAATTCTGGTTTGTTTAGGGGTTTTCCGTAAATCCTAACCATATCCTCGTGTTCTGGCAAGATGATTGCCGCACCACCAAACTCAGCACCCTCACTCCATGCCACAAACTCACCAATCCACTTGGTGATCTTACGAGTAACAAAGTTCTCACCTCGTCGCTCAGACTCGTGATTAAAGAGAATACCGCAGCTAGCGTGAATACCATAAGCCTCTCGGTATATTCTAACTTGGTGGTGTGCTGCGAGCTTTGCAACACCGTATGGAGATTGAGGCATAAACGCAGTATTGTCTCCTTGCATACGAAGATCAATAAAAGCATCATTTTTAAGACAGGTTACTTGGTCGCTATTCTTGCCAAACATTTCGCTGGTTGAAGCCTGATAAAATCTAGTTTCTGGACTATATCTTCTGATAGCCTCCAGAAAATAAGTTGGCCCAAGTGCGTTTACTTGGAAGGTATAGTCTGGTTGCTCAAAAGAAGTTCCGACATGTGACTGTGCTGCCAGATTGTATATTTCATCTGGTCGCCATATTCCTACTAAAGAATACACCGAATTTGCATCAGAAACTTCTCCTTCGACAAATTTAAAGTTTTCATGTCCTAATACATTAACCAGCCGAGAATTAGACTCTTTTGAGACGCTGCTTCTTCTGGCAACTCCTATTACTAAATAATCCTTGTCCAAAAGCAACTCTGCCAAATAAGAACCGTCTTGACCAGTAACCCCAGTAACAAGTGCGGTTTTTTTAATATTATTCATTATTCTTCACCTTTGAAAAATTCATTATTTTGTTTGTTATTAAGTAGAATAAGGGTTTCAATCAATACTTCCTGAGCAAAATCCAAAGAGTAATATTTGGAAACGAAGTCTTTTCCGGCCTGCACGATGTCTCTTTCAGCTTGTGGGTTGTTCTTTAGATACTCATATGCTATACTTAGGTCTTCTATATCTACCTCTAGGAAGTGTTTACATGGATTTAAGAGATAGTAAAACCATTCCTTCCAGTCGTGCCTTCTGTTGCGTATTTTGATTGGAACACAGTTCGACTGCATTTGCCAAGGTAATCTAGCCCAAGCACAAGTGTGACCGTCAACGCAAAGCTGATACCTATACTTTAGTTGGTCGGCTATGCCAACTCTTTTCTCTGAGTTTACGACATACTTTTTAATGTTATCTATTCCTTGGTTTGGTAGCCTTTTTGATATGTCTAGAATTGTCTGCTCGAATCTTTCTTGTCCATTTTTCATTTTGGGAGGTCTGATCAACTTCATAAATCTATGGTCGTCTTCCCATTCGATTAGCTTCTCTAAAAGCTGTACGCGAACATTGTTTTCTATGTCGTCTGATGTGTTTCCAGTAAGCGAGCCAACAAAGCATAAGGACTTTTCTTTTTTATGAGTCGGAGAATCTAAGCCGTTTACTGTCTGGATTTCTATATCATACGCTAGATTGTTTACGCTCGGAATAAGAATGTTGTTAGAAAAAGATGTTTTGCTAAAAACGAGACATGGAATTTCTTGCAAAGGTCTATCTGAAGTATCTGACAGACATACCGGAATAACTATGTCTAAATCTTTGAGTTTTCCCGGATGTTTCTTGCTATACTTTTTTAACATCAATGCTAAAAGCTGACTTCTAACCTCTAGTAGTTTTCGGTCGCTTTTTGTCTTTTTTAAGATTTGTACTTCTCCACCAACAAACCTAAGTATCATGTCACTTGGTCCAAGTTCATAATTCTCAAGAATATATTGAGTTGTATAGTTTTTAAATGATGATGTTTCGTCTTTTAGAATTTGGCGAACTTCTTTTGGTAAACTCATTAGTTGTCCTCGTCCATTACTGTGTCTGTGTTTAAAAGGGGCTGATCTACCTCTCCGTCCTCGTACTCATGGAAGTCTGCCAATCTTTCGCGTGCTTTGTCGGCGGCGATAGCTTGAACCTCCATATCGTATCCTTCTCGCTCTTTTGCTTCTAGCGTATCTAGTTGTCGCATCCAAAGACTAAAGTTTGTTTTAGCATCGTCAGCAACACGCTTTCTTTGTTCACGAGTACCTTTGAGGTCTTTTAGATAACGTTCTTTTTTTGTTAGAAGTTTTTCGTGCTCGTTGATATAACTAGATTTGCTGCCGATCAAAGCTCCAAGCTGAGTTTGAAACATTGCGATTGCACCAACATCTTGAAGCTCATCAGGTTTATCCATTTCGACATCTATGAGGTTTGTCATGATATCTATTTGCTCCATGATTTGCTGGCGATCTTCCATAGAACGATTGATAAGAATCTCAGTTCTGATTACTTCAAGAATCTGCATTTCTTCGGTTTTGGTTACATCTTCGTTGAACTGCTTGAAAAGATCAATCCAGTTGTGTTCAAAGAATATAATCTCGGCATCGGAGAATTGCTTTTTGATTTCATGGTAATAGTATTTCGTTCGTAAAGTAGATAGAAGATGTTCGTCATCGGTTAAATCTCGTGCTTTGAGATTTTCTTTGTCTATGAACTTTTTGACCGGGGCTACGGTTCTGTTTAGATTGTTGGCTATTTCTTCCAACGGCAAGTCAAAACAGTTTTGACGTATATAGTTCATCTCTTCGTTTGATAGCTTACCACGTTTCCTTGTCAATTCCATTCTCCTTTAATATTTGTATTATAGATTCCATTAGTTTTTCTCGCTTGACTTTTGGAATCTTTATTTTGTTTGCGAACTTGATCCATTCGGGACGTTGAGATATAGGAATGTTTTTATCTATGAGTGTATAAATTTCGTTGGCGAACAAACCTTCTTCTTGGGAAAAATTTTGCTCTTGCTGAACATCTACATTATTTACAGAGTTGCTTGCAATCAAAGTCTTCTTTTTTTCGTTTCTTCTGTACCATCTATAAAAGAACTCGCAGTCTGTTTCTTTGGAATACTTTGTACATTTGTTTTCTTTGTATGCGTTTAGCGGACAATTAAAACACGGTTTGTCTGGGCGAGCATAATTGTCGCGTTTATAATTATGAAGGCGATTTCTAGCATGTATCCATAAAAAACTGTCTAGAGTATTTCCTTTTTCGGGATCAAACTTTTCAAGTATTGTAACGCCGTTTTTGTCGGGCTTTAAAATCTCTAGGAAAATTTGTTGCTTCATATCTTCGACTTCGTGATAGCCGAATCTAAACTTCTTAGCTATTCGGGTCGCTATTCTCTCGAAGACTTCTAGAACTTGCGTCTCCGTGTACCCCTTGGGTAGTTTCATGGTTTGCCTCACATGTTATTTCGGCTTCAAAATTGTGCATTATTAGCGTTGCTACTGCTCCTTCAACATCTACGTCAACATGAGCAGATACTACACCCTCTATAAACTCTCCAGTTTCTGCGTTGATAACTTTTGAGTCTACAGGGTTTCCGTTGGCGAATATTTTAATCTTCATCTGGGGTTTCCTTTTTGGTGGATGAAGTAGATAAAAGTTCGTTCATTGAAGGCTTGGGTTTGTTGCTGGCTTTTGCGGATTCAATTTGGGCTTCTATTTCTTCTTTTAGTTCGGGGCTTTCTTTGGCTACAAGCACAGATTTTTTAATTTCGTGATGGTGTCTCATTTTTTCTCCATTTTGTTTACAAAAGTTGTCGTTTCAGACTATATAATATTATATGCGTAACAGGCTACTTTTTTTGCAGAGGTTTTGAAAAATGAATATAAAATGGACAGATGCCGAGAAGAAATACATTCGCGATAATGCACATCGTTTAAAGGATGTGGAGCTTGCGGAAAATATAAGCAAGTCCAGCGGAAGGCATGTAAGTTTGCAGGCCGTAAGAAAGATGCGGCAAAAGCTGGGTGTAAAAAAACAAAGTGGTCGTGGAATATGCA
>Ga0222717_10000963_pt1 | contig 23994 bp, 18 predicted proteins | sample C33_18DmetaG_FD_165053 | JGI IMG/M metagenome (GOLD analysis project Ga0222717, IMG submission 165053) | Estuarine water microbial communities from San Francisco Bay, California, United States - C33_18D | ecosystem: Environmental > Aquatic > Marine > Unclassified | place: USA: California... | reverse complement strand
TTAGTGTGATAATGAGTGTATAAATCATTGTGAGATAGACACACTAAAAAAAACTTTGCATTCCCTCTAGCAATACTGTATTGTCTTCACTACAACTTGAGCACTTGAACTTTACACTATGAGATAGTGTAGGCATATCCTCAATAAACTTTTGCAGCATTTCAAATTGAGTTCTATTCATTGACTCGATAAAATCTTGTACTTCTTTTTCGGACTCATCTTTTAAATCAATACGCTCATCATTAGTGTGAACTGCTGACAGACTTGCTCTTAGAATTGCAAATACTTGATCAGTTGAATTACCTTCTGGATTCAGCTTAATGATATCAGAATAACATGGCCATCTGGTTTCGATCTTAATATCATTACCAAGATCGATCATATGATCAACTTCTGGTACATCAACTTTGATGTCTTCTACATTGACTGATACTTCGTTTGTTTCTTCACATTTGGTGCATTGAACGCCAACCTTTGAAGTCTCACCTACTGACTTTGCTCTCAGCTTAGTGAACATATATTCAACATCAAACGTTGTTAGTTTTGATTTGTTAACCCCATCCTCTATGCATGCATCTAGTGTGTCTACAATAGAGTTCAACATCTGGTTATTGTCGTTAGACTCCATAGCCATCATTAGAACTTTCTCTTCTTTCACAAGAAACGGTCTGAACCTTACTGTTTCTTTTGTTGAAGGGATAGTCATATCATACTTGGGAGTCCCATTAATCTTAGGTAGTGCCATAATTTATCATCCTTATACTCTAGTCCAGTTTCTGTATGAAAGCTGGACCTGAAGCTGGACTAGGCCATCCAGCTCATTATTTAATTCAATTGCATTTAGTGTTGTTGGAAATGCATCCAACAGTTTGGTTTCATATACAATAGACTCTCTCGTACGAATATCTAGATCAATATTAATCCCAAATATTTTATCAACAGGAAAGTCAAAAGCCATACCTTTCTTTAGCTGAGCGATTCTAACATCTCTACAGTATGTTGAAGGATATGATATTTCGTATGTATCTTGATTAATTGTAGACTGTTGCCACTCTTCAAAGTATTCTTTTACTTTGTAATCATTCATTACATAGAAGGTCATGTTCACATCGTCTGATGCAAAACCATTAGGCATCTTGCGACCCTTGATGCCAATCAATCTTTCTTGTGTTAAGATTTGACGTCCTGGCATGTTGACATTAGAACATAGTATATTCAAGTCACGTGTATCATACCTACCAAGAGAAGGAAGTGTAACCATAAACTGATTGGCGCTGGCAAACCCTCTTGACTTTGATGCTACTGATTTTAGTTGGTCAATGTTCATCTCAACATCCTTCTTGAATCTTGATACACTTTATTACCACTTTGCTTCTGCCAATCGGCTAATGGTAGAAATGTTGCAATCTCCCATTCAGGAGCTGGTATGATAGCAAACCTACTTTTAACATGATCTGTTAGATAGTGTTTGAAGCAAGGCTTAAAGTACTTTGTACGAGCTGATCTTTTAAGATAATTGTAAGTGACAGCGAATCTGGTTTTTTCATCGTAGTATTTGTTATTCGTATTATCCAACAACACATCTAAGAACTTAGCTCTGAGTGTTGGAGGAAGGTAATGAAGATTCATTCCATAAAAACCACCAGGTGCAGAATCAACAATAATTGTCAAAGGAAAAGAGTCATAGTATGGTAGCTTGTCTTTTGTCTTTGGATTATAGAAGAACATAGCCATAGCTCCAGGTTGAAACCTGCTCTTTAGCTCAATAGGCTCTTCTTTCATAAGCTGATTACGATTAACACGTCTCATCGTCTGGGCCTTCTTACGGAACCAGTCTCTTGATTGTTTCGTGCGAGGAGTGATTCCGTTACGGAATGCTTCCATCTCTAGTGTTTGAAATAAATTACTCATGCTGGTATTTATACCTTTTTCTTAACCTTTTTCTTTCGAAAAGGCTTTAGTGGCTTGAGGGCTTTCAACCCACCTTTCTTTGATTGCTTTGGCATGATTCCCATTTCAGTTAATGTCTTCTCTGTCCAAATTTGAAACTTCCAACCACGATCATTTGCATACTCTTCAGCAGCTTCCCACTTATTCATATTCTTTACATACGTCATTGCCTCGTTGATATACCGCTTAGACTTGTCTGGTCGCTTAGGAGGTGCAGTTTCTTTCTCTGGTTTGATTTCAACAAGGATTGTTCTACCATCCTTATAAGTAATCTTGAGGTCCATAAAGTATCTATGCATACGCTTATCAACATCCCAACGATATGGAATTACTACTTCCTCACTTGACCAACCTCTGATATTGGCATTCATATCACACCAATAAAAGCAATGACGCTCCCACATAGATCGATAAATCACCTTATCAGCGTCACCTTTATACTTGCTGCGGTGTTTTACAATATACTTTCCTGAATAAGCCATATAAATACTTTCAACGTTTAACACTATTTATTGGATTATTAAATGGCTCTACAATTTCCTGTTGATCTAGAAGATACAAAATATGAAGCAAGAGTTAGTTTTCAGGCAATCAAACTACGGGCTGTTGATGTTGCAGCTATCTTTGGCAATGCACCCACAATAACTGGATATGGTGAGAACCAAGTTGATCCCAATCTTGCACGTGCTGCTGGTGTTAGTAACACCAGATCTAGTTCTCGGTCTGATACTATCAGAGCAATGAACGGTGATAATGCTGATCAGCAAACTATTCAATCAGGTGAAGTGATTGAGCGTAGGCTTGGTAAATGTACGCTGTTCCTTCCTCAAGCAGTTCAGATCAATGATGCAGCTGCATATGATAACGTTGATCTGGGTATCCTTGGTGCAAGTGTCGCTTCTGGCTTGCAAGCTGGTAATGCTGTCGTTCCTTCCCTTATGAACGCCGCTGTAGAAGGTATAGACTCGTTTGTTGATACCTTGACGGGCAATGCACCGCTAGGAACTCCTGTAGGCAGGTTAGCTGTAACCAGAGCCGCAAATAAGATACCATCAGATGCAGCAAGAGGTGCTGTTAGATCTGCTACAAGAACATCTGTAAACCCCAACACAAGAGCTTTATTTAAAAGTGTGCCGTTGAGAGAGTTTACATTTACATTTAAAATGATTCCGACTTCAAAGACTGAAACTCAAAATATTAAAGATATTGTCAACTTCTTCAGAACAGAATTGTATCCTGAAGTGATTAAAATTGGTAACATCAATGCTGGATATGAATTTCCTAATGTCTTTGAAATCAACATGTACTATAAGAACACAAGTAATAGGCTAGCAACAAGAATTCTACCATCTTATCTCAGAAACTTTACTGCCACATATAACTCTGGGAGTATGGGCTTTCTCGAGGGAGGAGATTTCACAGAGGTAGATATCTCAATGACGTTTGTGGAATCAAGTACACTCCACAAAGAGCTTATTGGACAAGGATACTAATATGTATTTTAAAAGATTTCCATTAGTTGGATATAATTTTGGTGATAATGAAGCACAGACACTGTTTCCTAACCTGACTGCTTATGTAGATATTATAGATCAGGTCAAACAAGAAATATCCTTTTACGAGAAGTATACTATCCTGGATGGGGATCGTCCTGATATTGTTTCTCAAAAGTTATATGGCACACCAGATTATCACTGGACATTCTTTGCAATGAATGATCAACTAAGAGAGTCAGGGTGGCCTATGCCTGAGCATGAGCTTAGAACAATGGTTAAGAAACGCTATCCTCACAGAGCTGTTACAACAGAAGGTAACATCGCCTCCTTTTTTCTTCCTGGAGTAAATGTTGTTGGTAAAACATCTGGCACTACTGGATCGATTATTGAAAGAAACTTGGACCTGGGTCAATTGATCATTGCTTCAGATAAAAACGAAGCTGGGCTTAATAACAACTTTGGAACAACTGAACAGATTGCTGCTGGAGATACAGTAGAACAACAAGCCATTAACGTTGTTACTGCAATTGGTGAGAGTACTCAATACAACTCGGTCGTGTATTATAAAAACTCTAGTGGTGATATTGTTGACATTGATCCATTCAATCAAGTGACAACTAATCTAACGCCTGTGACTATTATGGAAGATTATATTAGTTTTAATGAAGACCTAAAGAATATTACAGTGATCAAACCAGCCCAAATCACAAATGTTGCAAATGAGTATTTTAAGCTATTGAGAGAATAATATGTCTGCTGAACAAAGTCAATACATTCTCGATAAAGTAGATTTTACTACAGAGAGATTTCCTGAGGAGATCTTTGATATCAGCACATCTGTTGTTGAGTTAAATATTTTTGAGAATATTGAATTACCATATCTAACAGGATCCTTAGCAATGACTGATGACGTTGCTTTTAAAACTACTATTGGTATTAAAGGATCAGAACGGATTGCTATTCAACTAAAGGCAACTTCATCATCTAATACTATAATTAAAAAATTTATGGTAACAGGTATTGCCAAAGAGATATCAGTAAACGAACGTACTGATGTTAGAGTGTTAACATTAATTGAAGAGCACGCATACCTAAGCAATATTCAAAAGATCAGCGAGACCCACACAGGTGTGCCAGAAACAATAATCGAAGACATTCTTTCTAGCTACCTCGCCAAAGGCCTTGCCTACAACGATGATAATTTTGAAGTAGGTAGGTTTGCTAATCAAAGTAAAATGAGAGTTATTATTCCTCAGTGGAATCCACTTCAAGCTGTTGATTGGTTACGAGATAGAATGGCTGCTTCAAATGGTAGTCCATTCTTTCTATTTGCAACAATGAGAGATGATGATATTCATCTGGATGATTTAGCTACTCTGATAGAAACTACTCCGTGGAATGAAGATACCCCATACACATATGCTCAAGCTTCTCATAACGAATTTGCTGCTGCCAATGACCCCAACGAACAGATTAGAAAAGTCTTCCATGTTAAATCATATGCAGCTTCAAGCATTGAGAGTACTATGAGACTAGCACAATCAGGAGCCCTAGGTTCTCTGTTTGATGTATTTGATCTTACTGCTGGTAATGCTATTGCCGATACTTTTCATACTGGCCGCGACACAATGAATAATTTTTTGGAAGACATTGGATATACTCCTGAGCAAGGGATTACATTTGACGATACACTACAGATTGGAGTTCCCAACAAAGGAATATTTAATGTCGGTAACTATAAGTCTAAAACATTTAGCTCTGTAGTTGCTTCCCGACAGTTTTACGGTGAAGACGAATCACCATTAGCTGGATATCACGATGAGAATGGTAACTTAGGATTGTATAAACTAAAGATTAAATCTGCTGCATTGAGATCATTGCTTATGAACAATGTGTTTACAATATCTGTACCAGGTCAACCATACTTGTTGGAGGAAAGAGCTGGAGTAGGATCTACAATTCAACTTAACTTTGCTGAACCTACTTTAGATCCTACTAGATCTCAAGAAGTTGACAAAAACAGATCTGGTAAGTTTTTAATATACAAAGCAAGACATAAATTTGTCGATGGAATCTACGACACATATATGGATATTGTTAAGTTAACAGGATCAACATCATGAGAGCAATAAATACTGAATACTATGGTGATGATACCAGATGGTTTATTGGAGAAGTAAAATCAATCGCGGATCCAGATAAGCTTGGCCGAGTTCGTGTTAGAATATTTGGATTGCATACAAGTAACACATCTAAAATTAAAAACACTGATCTCCCGTGGGCAAATGTTGTCCTTCCTGTAACTCAAGGAGGAACTTCACAAACTACAGCACCTACTGGTATACAAATTGGCGCAAAAGTGTTTGGTGTCTTTATTGATGGCAGCCACTCTCAAGTTCCTTTAGTACTTGGTTCTATTCCACACAACCCTCAGATGAGGGTTAGTTATGATGGCCCTTCAGACAATTATGTTATACCTGTACCATCACAAACAGCTCCACAGTTTAGAGAAGGTGATGAGATCAATGGAGCAATAAACGAGAGATTGACCAACGCTGGTGAATCTCAAGGAGCCGTTGGTGCTCCTCTTACACAACAACAAGCTGATATTCTCAATGGTGTTGTTGCAGGGGCTGGAGATTTAGGAACAGATCTAATAGGTCAAAATAGACAAGAGCAGGCGTTTAACTTTTTGAAACAATACTTTCAACGAAGGGGACATAACAACCCTGGATATATTGCTGCAGCGTTTGTTGGAAACTTTATGAACGAATCCTTTGCAAGATTAGATCCCACGATTGGGGAAACAGATCCTTTGGTTCCTGGAAGCCGAGGAGGGTTTGGTATTGCTCAGTGGACAGGTCCTAGAAGAGTTGCATTAGAAAAATATGCAGCTAATCACAATGCGTATGTAGGTAATTTTACAATGCAATTGAATTGGGTGATTGACGAACTAGAAGATACACATGGATATGTCTTCACATGGCTACAAGAAGATCAGACAATGGAATCAGCAACGGAAACAGTATTTGCTTGGTATGAAAATCCAGAGGTTTCTGTTAACTTCAAAAGCGCTCACCCAGAAGCTAAGAGTTGGAGATCGTATCAAAGAGCGGGGGGGATTGCTGCATTTCTTCGTAGAAACTCTCAACAAGGCTCGGTAATTAGAGCATACAGACTTGAATATGAAGAAAGACTTGGCGATGCCAAAGCAGTATATAATGCATACGGAGGATAGTAATGGCAACTCTTTTATCACTTAATTCAAAACTAAAAAGCCTTGGTATCATATCTGGGTTTGACAAACTTGCAACAGAAGCAACTACAGTGGCTTCATCAGTTCAAGCGCTTAACTCTTCAAGCCTTGGTGATGATATAAATGCTACAATTGGTGGTGTACAGGGATTAAATACCACAGTTGATGCAGCTGTAGCTATTGGGTTGTTAACAGAAAATCTTACCGGCCTACAAAGTCAAATTGTTCAAGATGTTAGTGCAAGCAAAAGCGATCTTGATCTGATCACAGGCAATCAGGTAGATAACTCTTTCAACGATTTGGTATTCACAAGTGCTACTGCTGAAGGAGTTAAAGCTGGCGTTAAATTTGTTGCATCTCCAACTGACAAGCAACTAACAGCTATTCTAGGAAATATTGTACCAGAGCAATATGCAGGGCAAGTTTCTGATTTAGTCAGTAAAACTTTTAGTGAATTTTCAAGCGATCTGTCCTCTGCTGTATCTTCTTTCAATACATCGTTCTCAGATATTTTAGGATCTGTTACTGGTAATGTTCTTCAAGATGTTATCTTACAGAATGATACCCGCCCGTTAAACATTATTGAAAATCTTGGGGTTAGTGAAAAAATAGCTGGAGAAGCTCTCGTTCTTTTACAAAATAATAAGTTAAATGAAGCGACTGAGCTTGTTGGTAGTGTATCAGATAAAAGTATTGACGAGATTGAAAGAGTACTTGCCGGTGTGCCAACTAGCTTGGAAGATCAGATTGATAAAAGAAATGTAGGATCTTCTTCTACAGGAGTATATGATGTATCAGATAAAAACAACGAATGGAATGGCGCCCAGACTACTGAAGACTTTTTTGATATTATAGCAACTCAAGAACAACTAACTATTGAGATGTTGAAGAGCTCGAGAGAAATAACAGAAATTGTATTCTTTGGACATCAGATGACAGAAAATCAGGTTCTTACCTCAAAAGAGATTCACCAAACATATATTGCTGATGGTAATGATGGTATTCCCTTTCACTATGTTGTATTGCCCAACGGCAATATTCAACGAGGAAGGCCACTATCAAGAGAAGGTACGTTCTCAACAACTCATAGTAAATTTTCAATAGGTGTTGTGATTCCTCATGTTGTAGGAGCTCCTGCAACTGTGATGCAAGGTAAGAGTGTTAAACAGTTGATTGAATCATTTTATAGTGTATGGCCAGGGGGTCAGGTGTTTGATGCTGAGATAGATACTGGTGATTCAGAAGTAAAAGTTGGAGTAAATATGGGAAACTATATTGCTTCATTTAAAAAAGTAAATTATGGTAGTGCTTCGAGATCATTTTCTTCTCAGCAGCTTATATCAGCAGCGCAAGGAAACGTGTAATGTCAACTAGAAATGTAGAGAGTCTTGTTAATAGAACTACCACACAGGGAAGTGGTCCTGTACAAACTGCCGGCCGAGTAGAAAGTGGTGTTGGAGATCAAACTGGAGTACATCCAGCTCCAGGCGCAGAGAATAGAGCAACAACAAATCGAGGTGGTAAACTTCTAAACACATTTGGGGTCGAAATTCCTGATAACACAATTCAAGGGAACGAAGCAGAGTACACTCAGGTATATGAATATACAACTCCTAGTGGACATTCAATTGAATATAACGACACATCTGGATCTGAAAGAATCATGATTCGTCATACCGATGGAACAGGAATAAACATTGGTCCTGATGGATCTATTATAGTTTCTTCTAAAAGAAGAGTTGATGTTGTAAATGAAGATTATAATCTTTCTGTAACAGGTGATGGTAAATTATCATTTCAAGGAAACCTATCATTAAGTGTTACTGGTGATCTGAATATTGATGTTGGAGGTGCATTTAATGTTAACTCTCAAAAGAAAGTTGAAACTATCAATGGACCGTCTATTGCCACAATATATGGAGATGATAATAGAACAGTCAAAGGCAATCAATCTCATATTATAACTGGAGGTGGGATGGCAACATTCCATGAAGGTCTTAATACAATTGTAAAAGGTGACTCCAGATATGCAGTTGAAGGAGACTTCCTAGTAGCATCCTCTGGCACTCTTACTATGACTGCTGAAGAGGAGGTTGTTATGACATCTCCTGAAGCTAATATTGCTGCGGATAATATATCAGTATTTGGTGATCAGGGTACAATAGGTGGTGAAAACATTATTATGTACAACTACAACATGCATACAAAGAAAACAGTTTGGTCAGAGACAGTAGATACAAATGTTGTGTATGGAGACTTAGAGGGCAATGCAAGAACAGCGACAACAGCAGGGACATCTCTCCATCAAAGCTATCCTGATGGGACTGCTGCACCTTCTACATATACACCGAGTGTAGGAACTAATCCCGACTATCCTGTAGATGATACTGCAAGAGACACAACTGCAACGGCTTTACCTACTTCTACATTACTAACAGATTATAGGACAAAGGGCTCTAAAGGTGTTAAGAAAGTGACTGTAGACCCCGATAATGTAATAAAAAACAATATTGATCTATCATCTAAAACGGCTGGTGTAACTGATAAACAACTAACTGCTGGACAAGTACGATCAAAAATGAGAGATCCAGCTCACAGAAACAATCCAGAGTTTATTGCGCTGATGCAATCTCAAGGTAAACTATCTCCAGAATATGCTAAGACTAGCCCACCTAACGTATCAACTATTGTGGATACAACTTCAATTGTTGTGCAGGGGCAGACACCTATTGGTAGTCCTTCACAGACTCTAACATCTAAAAGAATAAAGGCTGTATAATGCCAAGAAATTATTTACCAGATTTAAGATTTGCTCCAGAACGATTGGAAACAATTGATGCTTCTACAGCATTGTGCGATGGAGTAACAATTGGATCTTTTCTTAATGGAGTTACATTAGACCACATACCTACTATAGAAGAACGCAAACAACTTGCTAGAAACTTAATTCCACATGCAGAGATAGTAAGAGCTATTAGGGATAACGATAAAAGATTTTCTTTACATCAGCTTGTTGTTGTGGAGGGTATATACAAACCAGCGCCTGAAGAACAGATCACAGAGAGTGAAGATAATCACAACTTTCTTGCTACAACCGGTAGAGGGATTGTTTATGAACTAAGAAGAAATGGTAAAACAGACAACGATAAGACATTTGAATTAGCAAAGTATCTTCAAGTGTTTCATCCAACATTTGACAAAATCATTCTTGATTATGATACCTATGTTGAAGGTGAGCTAAACGCTCAAATTATAATACAGGTACCTGAAATTCCAACCAACTATAATGTAAAGTTTGATAGAATAGCTGAAACAAGATTCAACAATACTGTACAGGCAGTTAGTCAATTGGTTGAGATAACTGAGATCCCAGATACTTCAGTTAAGTTTCCAGCAATACTACCTGATCAAGTTGCTGGATACTTTACCGTTGGAGACATTCATGCAAGGTTACTCAGAGTTTACGGTGGAGATCCATGGCAGTCTTATGCATCTGATGGACGAACATCTCGTGATGAAACAATTAAACAAAATATTAAAAAGATCAAATCAGGCGAAGTTGTAGTGATATCAGCTGGATACAATGATACTGTCACTTCCACAGATACTCCACAGGCAATTGGAGAACGTGTAAAATCCATTGTTAACGAGTCTGTGAGACGGAGTCATGTTGTAACATTTATGCTATTTCCTATCACAAGCAAAGCCCCCACATCAAGACATCAACAAGTAAGACAAGCAATTGTATCAGCATTAAGCTCATTTAATGATGTTAGAATTGTCGACCTTAACGAACCCCAATACAGTTTAGGGTTTGATGGGCAGGCAATGACTAAGCAGTCTTACATTTCAATCTCAAACATCCTAATCTAAACGTATAAATAATAGAAATTATTTGGAAGTAAAATGGCTATTAGAAGAGTTCTATCAACAGAAGATGGTAATCTACAAAAGAGTACGCTGATATCATCTCGTACTGTAGATTACGTTGATGTTGATCTTTCGTTTAACAAAAAACCTGCAGGTGATGTGTACAAAAAGAAAGATGCATCATCCGTTAAACAGGCGATCAAAAACCTTCTGTTAACAAACCACTATGAAAAACCATTTCAACCTTTCTTTGGTGCAAACCTTAGAGGACTATTATTTGAACTTGCTGATGATCAAACCGAATCAGAAGTCAGTGTTAATATTGCAAGCGCTATTCAGAGTTATGAGCCTAGGGTTGAAGTAATGGATATCGATGTTAATGTTCTTCCAGATCAAAACGACATGAGAGTGTCGATTGTGTTTAAGATAGTTAGCACAGAAGAAATTGTAACATTCACTACGAACTTATCGAGGCTAAGATAATGGCAACAACAATTAAGTCAACAAACCTAGACTTTACGTCAATTAAAAATAACTTGAAGACATTCTTAGCTCAACAAGATGAGTTTGCTGACTATAACTTCGAAGCGTCTGGATTGTCTAACATATTAGATGTGCTAGCATATAATACTCACTACAATGGACTTATCGCAAACTTTTCGTTAAATGAATCATTTCTTGGAACTGCTCAGCTAAGAAGTTCTTTAGTATCCTTGGCTGAAGGTATTGGTTATATCCCTAAGTCAAAGACTGCATCAAGAGCAGTTGTCAACTTTTCAATTAATTTATCTTCTTTAGCTGAAAGACCTTCTACAGTTTCTTTAGCCCCTGGAGTTAGATTTGAAAGTTCAATTGATGATATTACTTACACATTTCAAACAAGAGAAACTGTAACAGCTACTGATGATGGGTCGGGCATTTATCAATTCAAGACTACTACAGGGTCTGCTAATATTACTATCTATCAAGGTACACAAAAAACAAAAACATTTATTGCAGATGCTATCACCCAAGATGCTCTGTACATTGTACCAGATAAGGATATGGATCTTGATACTGCTATCGTACGTGTATATGAAACACCAGCAGATACAGCTTTTACCACTTACCAAAATATTAAAGACGCCACGCTGATTAACGCTCAGACAGCTTTATACATTCTAAAAGAAGCTCCTAACGAATATTATGAACTATCATTTGGTGATGGTGTAACATTTGGAGTAACTCCTCAGGCTGGATACAAAATTGAAATAGATTATCTTTCAGTTGCAGGTCCTGTAGCAAACGAAGGTGCTGTGTTTAGTCCAATTACTCAAGTACAAGTGGGATTGAATAACTATACTATATCAGCATCAACTGTTACAAATTCTTTGGGCGGTGATTTAAAAGAAACTAATCAGTCGATTAGAATTAATGCTCCGTTCCAATATGCAACTCAGAATAGAATGGTTACTGCTGATGATTATTCATCTCTTGTTCTACGAAACTTTTCTACTCTAATTAAGGACATCAAATCTTTTGGAGGAGAAGATGCCCTAGATCCTGAGTTTGGTGCTGTGTACATGTCAATAGTTTTTGAAGATGATGTACCAGCATCAACTCAGACTACAACTAAAACTAGTATACAAGACTTGGTCAATCAGCTTTCAGTTGTTTCATTTAGATTGAGATTTGTCGATCCAGTTACAACATTTGTGGAAACAAATACCTTCTTCCAATTCAATCCTAAGCTAACAACTCTTTCATTAAACAGTATTACAGATTCTGTTAACACTGTGATCAGAGATTATTTTACAACCAACACTGGTAAGTTTGGGCAAGCATATAGAAGATCAAATATACTAACACTGATAGATGATGTCTCTCCAGCTGTACTTTCATCACGTATGGAAGTTAAGATGCAACAGAGAATAACTCCTAGACTAGATGCTCAAAACGATTTTACTTTAAGATATCCAACAGCGATCTCTGCTCCTGATGATAAAAACTTTATTGTTGACAGTACTTCTTTTAACATTGGCGGGCGAGCGTGTAAAATTAGAAACAAATTAAGTAGTAACAAACTGCAAATTGTAACTATCGATGGTCTCACTGTTGTTGTAGACAATGTGGGAAGTTATGATGCTGCTGGTGGAAAATTAAGTCTGGTGGGCTGGCAACCTAACAGTATTATTGGGGGTGTAAACTATATTAAAATTAGTGTGCTTCCAGCTAACCAAAGTGCGATTGGTCCTATCCGACAAGACATTCTACAGTTTGATGAAGATCCTTCATTCGCTTCCGCCGTAACCGTAACTTCAATATAGTAGTAAGACATGGCAAGAGATTATACACTAAGAGATAACTTTCGGAGAGATTATACGTTTACTGATAATCATCAGGTCGAACAAGTCTTGCCTGATTATTTTAAAACCGAATATCCCAAACTACTTAAACTACTTCAATATTATAATCAGTTTGAAGACTCTGATCAGTCGCCTGGCAGATTAATTCATGATATATTTCTTTCAAGGGACATCTCTTCAACAGATCTAACTCTACTATCATTTATTGAAGACGAATTACTGCTCGGGCAATCATACTTTGAAGGATTTACTAATAAAAGAGCCGCTGCAAAGTATTCTAACACTCTTTATAGATCAAAGGGTACATTGTATAGTATCCAACAGTTCTTCAGAGCGTTTTTTGGAATTACACCAGAAGTTAGATATACCAAAGAAGACAGATTTATGGTTGGTGTTGATGATTCTAGAATTGGACCTGAGTCACAAAAATTTCTTACTGATGACAAACTATATCAAGTATATGCTATTTTAATTAAAGCAGGTATACCTGTTGAGCAATGGAGAGAAGCATATAAACTGTTTGTACACCCAGCCGGAATGTACTTTGGAGGTGAAGTTCTTATTGAAACAACAGGTGGTTTTGCCTTTGGATCAATGCCAGACTTTGTTAAAGTTAGTATTGACCCTGTTGTTCAAGGCGAAGCTGCTTTAGGTATTCCTTTGGCTGTTACAGATCTTACTGGTGAAGTAGATTCAGATGGTAGAGGTACATACGGTAAACTTAGAATTGATCTTCCAAGCGCTGTTAAAACATACCAAGACATTCCACTTGATCAAATTGATCAAAACTACGATAGCATCGCTGAATTCATGGGTACAAACTCACCAACAATGGACGAAGACTCAGCTGGTGTTGATGGTCGAGTCGGAAGATTCAGCCAAGATAGATCAATATTCGATACTATGGATGAAGTTAAATATACCTGGTATGATTCTGATTCAGCTTAAAAACACTTATAAATATAACTAACCACAGATACGGATTTAGCAATGGCAAGACAAAATATCAATAGAGGCACTACAGCCAACGATGGTACTGGCGATACTCTACGTATTGCAGCAGGTAAAATCAACGATAACTTTGTAGAGCTTTATACTCTACTAGGTGGCGATAGTGCTCAGATTACTCAAAAGGTATCTTTGTCAGATGCTGGTGTAAACTATGCTGGTTTGGTACATGATACAATTTTAGGGTTCACTGAGGGATCTTCTGCTCATACAATTACTCTTCCAGCTGCTAATGGTACAGTCACACTGAACGAAGCGGCGCAAACTCTTACTAATAAAACTATCACATCACCAGTGTTAACCACACCTCAGATTAATGATACAAGCGCTGATCATCAATATGTTGTCGCTGTAAGCGAGTTAGCAGCTGATAGGACTATTACACTACCTCTACTAACAGGGGATGATGAGCTTGTATTCAAAGACCACACTCAAACTCTTACCAACAAAACATTTACAACACCCAACTTTACTAACCCAGTCATTACAGGACACATTAATGATACAAATGGTTCAGAGTTTTTAGAGATTTCACCTTCAGCAAATGCTGTGAATCATATACAAATATCAAATGCCGCAACAAATGGCATACCCCAGCTTGCTGCACATGGGACAGATACAGATATTGGTTTAGGGGTGTCTGGTAAAAATGCTGGGTTAGTACACATACAAACTGGAATCAGATACAGAACAGAAACAGTAAATGCCAACGCGCAGGCAATAAGTTTAGAACGACCCATGTCTATTTTTAATCTGGGTACTGCTAGCACAGCTACATTGGCAGACGGTTCTTTTGTTGGGGAAACAAAAACATTTGTTAATAGAGCTCCAGGAGCTGTCACCGTGACTCCTGCAACATTTTTTAACGGTACGAGCTTTACGGTAAAACAATACGGTATAGTAAACTGCGTATGGGTTGATAATACAGATGGATGGATGCTAATGACACCTAAACTGTACACATCAAGCGATACTGACGCACTATACTATATAACAGCATAAGAGATATAACATGCCAGCAATCATTACAGATAGATTTAAAAAAGAGATTATTCTAAGCCTCCAAGGAGATATTGCAGATTCAGCAAATAGCTACTATGTTGCTGTTGGTAGACCCACTGATTGGGATAGTGATGATACTGCTCCTAATCCTCTCAACAATATCAGAACCTTGCGTGATGCTCAGTACAACATGATCTCTGTAAAAAATGTGGAAGCAAACTCATTTGTTATTCCTAGGTATTCTTGGTCGCTTGGTGCAATCTATCAAGGCTATAATGATAATACAGTAGGACATCCATCAAATAGTTTCTATGTGATTACAGATGAAAATAACGTATACGTTTGCTTAGAGGCTGGTAAAGCTGCAACAGGACAATCTGTTACTTCAACTGTGAAACCCACCGGTACTCTTACAACAGCATTTGAAACAGCTGATGGGTATGTGTGGAAGTTCTTATACTCAGTTGGTGCTTTGAGAGCATCACAATTCTTATCTGCTAACTTCATGCCAGTTACTAAATTTGGAGCCTTTGACTCTGATGATCCAGCCGACCATGTTGAGCAGGTTGGTATTCAAAACGCGGCTTCAGCTGGAGAAGTAGTAGGCTATCAAGTAACTTCGGGCGGGTCTGGTTATACAACAATTCCAACAGTCTCTATTGTAGGTAATGGTACAGAAGCAAAGGCCACTGCAAGAATCAGTGGAGGGGCTGTTACTGTAATTGACGTGAAAGATTCAGATGGATTAAAAGCTCATGGTTCTAATTACTCGTATGCTCATGTAGAAATTTCTGGAGGTAACGGAACAGGCGCAACTGCTAGACCTATTATTGGTCCTGCAAAAGGGTTTGGGTCTGATCCTAGAGACGATCTCAAAGCAACTGCAATTATGTTCACAGCGAAACCAGATGGAGCTGAAGGATCGAACTGGGTTATCAATAATGATTTCAGACAAGTTCTTTTGGTAAAGAATATTGAAATCCCTGACTCAGATGCTCTTTATGCTGGTGTTACTGGTAATGCATTACGTAGAATGGAATTCTCCAATATTACTTCAAACTTTTCTGCCGATAAAACCATTAAAGGCGTATCGTCTTTAGCTGAAGCATATGTTGTAAAAGCAGATTCAGACACTGTTTGGTATATTCAAGATTCTGACACACAATTTGGTAAATTTATTGAAGGTGAAACTATCGGTGAAAACGATGGTAATGGAGTCGGGGTACTTGAAACAGCAGGCGTCGATGCAGATTCTTATGCATATGTGAACGGTGATGTAGACTTTAGCTCCGGTGAAGTAATGTATATAGATAATAGAGCAGCAATTCAAAGATCTGCTGACCAGACAGAAGATATCAAAATTATTATCCAACTCTAATGGAAGACTAGTATGGCTCAGACGTTTACATCAGAAATTTTTTCATCTACTTATAGAGATGATTTTAAAGATAGTGATAACTATCATAGAGTATTGTTCAATAGTGGACGTGCTCTACAAGCTCGCGAGCTTACACAACTCCAAACAATCATTCAAAAAGAAATGTCCCGTCTAGGAAAGCATTTGTTTAAAGAAGGTGCAGCTGTGAATCCTGGAGGGGTTACAGTAAACACTGAATATGAATTTGTGAAATTGGATACAACAGTTAATCAGCTTCCAGCTACAATTACTGATTTAGTTGGAGTAGAATTTACCTCGTCAGGCTCAATCTCCTTTAGGGTTATTGAAGTTGTGGCAGCTACTGGATCTGATCCAGCCACGTTGTACATAACATACACAAATACTTCAAGTGGGACATCGGGGGCATCCCCCATTCGAGTGGCACCTGGTGAAGAGCTAACAAGTTCTAGCTTTACACTTACAGTACAATCGACAAACACTACTTCTAACCCAGCAGTTGGACAAGGTTGTAAAGCGTCTATTCATGGTGGTGATTTCTTTGCACAACAGCATTTTGTGTTTGCAACCGAGCAGTCTAAAATTATTTCAAAGTATTCCAATAATCCCACAGCAAGTTTGGGATTCAAAGTAACTCAAGATGTTATTACTTCATCTGACAATCAAGCTTTATTTGACAACCAAGGGGCTACGCCCAACCTTGCTTCTCCAGGCGCGGATAGATATAGAATTAAACTATCAATTGCAACAAGAGATGAAGTTGACTCGGATGAAAACTTTATTGAAGTAGCTAAAATTGTTAAAGGTGTAATAACTTCTCAAGTAACTGCTATTGATAGTTACAATGAGATTGATAATGTCTTAGCTCTTAGAACAAAGGAAGAGTCTGGGGATTATATTGTAAAACCATTTGAACTTTTATTTGAAACAAATGACTCGGACAACACCCAACTAGACTTTATTCTTAGTCCAGGTATAGCATACGTTGATGGTTATAGAGCAGGAACAACAGGTGAGACAATAATCACGGTTCCCAAACCACGTACAACTTCTTCGGAAAACAATCAGGTGGTTGCTGCAAACTATGGTAGTTATATTATTGTTGATGGTAAAGGTGGATCTAAAGGTATTCCTGATATTAACATCTTCCAAGAAATGAATCTTCGAAGTGCTGTTACTCATGGTGGTTCTACAATTGGTACTGCTAGAGTACGTCATGTAGAAGAAGATGGTGCTGACTATAGATTGTATCTCTTTGAAATTAATATGAATGCTGGACAAAACTTTGCTGATGTAAAATCCATTGGTGATAGTAACACTGACTTCTGGAACCTAGTACTAGAGAATAATAAAGCCGTCTTAAAGGACGCCGCTAGTAGTTCTCTATTGTTTGACTTACCAACAACAAGACCTCAATCAATCTCTGACATATCTCTTACAGTCCAGCGCAGATTCTCTACGCAAACAAATGGAGGTGGAGAAGCAACAATTTCACTTACAGCTACTGGTGAGACGTTTTCTGATACTACTCTTTGGACAATGGGCGCATCCGATTCGGATGTGGACACTAACGCATCAGTCTCCGGAGCGGGTACACAATCAGCGTCAATTACTGGCGCTGCTGTTTCTCAAAATCCATATGAAGTTCTTGCATATGTTAACAAGTCGCAGGGTGTTGTCAGAACAAAGACACTTACAGACAGAACACAAACAATCACTCCAGATGGAAATGGTAATTGTACATTTGATAAAGCTGATATCTTTTCTTTTGAAGTAATTAAAGATACGGATTCAGATGGGGATAGTATCACTTCTATCTATGAGACTGACGATGGTCAAAGAGACGACTATTACGATCTTGGAAAACTAAATCTAATTGCTGGTAACACAGCACCTTCTAGTGTATATGTCAAATACAAATACTTTGAGCATGGCGCTGGTGGGGACTTCTTTGCAGTTAACTCATATACAGGTCAAGTAGATTATGAAAGTATTCCTAACTTCACTAAAGCTGATGGTCAGGTAATCAATCTACGTAATGTACTAGACTTTAGACCAGTGGTCAACAGCTCGGGGAATTTTAGTTCTGGGGCTAAACTAAACGAACTCCCAAGACCGACCGATCTTATTACATTTGATGTTAACTATTATCAAGGTCAGGATGCTAAAGTTGTAATTGATGTTGATGGAAAAGTTAGAGTGGTAAGAGGAGCAGCTGCGGTTGATCCTAAACTTCCTAAGTCACCAGAAAATGCAATGGATCTGTTTAATGTTACTATGAATCCATATGTAATTGACGACAATGATGTGCAATCTGAAATGCTTACTTACAAGCGGTTTACAATGGCAGACATTGGAAGACTTGAACAAAGAGTTGCAAGTCTAGAAGAAACAACTGCTCTGACATTGCTTGAGTTGGAAACATCTCAGTTTGATGTGTTTGACTCAGCAGGACTAAGCAGAAATAAATCTGGATTCTTTGTAGATAACTTCAAAGACCAGTCAAGATCATTTGTTATCTCCCCAGATTACAAGGCTGCTATCGATCCTTCTCGTAAGCAAATGCGCCCCACATTTACCAACAGAAACGTGAATCTATTCTATGATAGTGATAATGCTGGCAACTCTAATGTTGTAATCAAAGGTGATAATCTATATCTAAACTATAGTGAAGTTGACTATCTTGAAAATGAATTCATGACTGGAACAGAAAATGTTAACCCATTTGCTGTGGTTCAGAAGAGAGGCTTTATGGAGCTCTCTCCAACATCAGATGAATGGTTTGAAACAGAATTTGTAGATCCTATTGTTGTTGATGGTGGATTTGAGCAAGGTAATGTTAACGGTCAGATTTGGGACGACTGGAGCTTTAACTGGTCCGGAGCAGAGAACATTGCAGTTGGAGATCAATTGGGTGACACTTTGACTGGTGCTACTCAACAAAATAATGCAAACGCTGTTCGATCTGGTAACACAACCACCACACCTCAATTCAGAATAGACCAAGCAGTACAGGTTTCTGGGCTAAGAACATCTACTACCTTTATAGATGAAGAAGGTGTAGAAGTCAACAGAACATTTATTCCGTTTATGAGAACGCGTAAGATTTTCTTTAGAGCGCAGGGCTTGAAACCTAATACAAGACACTTCCCATTCTTTGGAAACAAGAGTGTTTCTAGCTGGGTCAAACAAGAAACATTTAGAAACATTTCTACTGTTGACTCTGACTTCTCTTCGGGTTATAACGCAATCACACAACACCCTAACACACCAACATCAACCTTGCTGACAGATGCAAATGGTAAGTTGGAAGGGTCATTCTTCTTACCTAACACAGCCGACATCAAGTTTGCTGCTGGAGATAAGACGTTTACTCTTATTGACATTAGTAAGAACAATGAAGAAGATTGTACCTCACTTGCAGCTGCAAAGTATTATGCTCAAGGTGTTACAATCCACAGACAACAAACCGTTCTCTCTACAAGAATTGTAGATCTCCAAGTTACACAAAACAACATACCTTTAGCATCTCTTGTTACAACAGTTGAAGCTGGTGGAGGCGGAGGCGGAGGCGGCGGTGCCGGTGGTGGTAAAGATCCCCTCGCACAATCGTTCACCATTCAAGACACAACTGGTGTGTTTATTACCAGCATTCATGTGAGATTTAAGACAAAGCCAGCTGAAGGTGGTACTCCAGTTGTAGCACAACTTAGACCAATGGTCAACGGGGTTCCTTCTGCTTCTGCTATTGTTCCTGGATCGACAGTGTTCAAAGCTCCAAGCGCAATTACAATTTCTGATGATGGAAGCTCTATCACAACATTTACATTTGAAGAGCCAGTATACTTGACGGGTGATACAGATTTCAGCATTGTACTTCTTTCAGACTCTAACGAATACAATGTATATGTTGCAGAAGCTGGAGAGTTCTTGTTAGGATCAACCGAAAGAAGATTGACTAAACAAGCTACTCTGGGATCATTATTCAAGTCTCAAAACGGTAAGACTTGGGAACCAGATCAAACCAAAGATATGACATTTAAGTTAAGCAGAGCAGACTTTGCCACTAGTGGTACAGCTGTTGTTGAAAACAGTTCTCCGCCTACTGTAAATCTATCTAACACAATCAAGACTGAAACAAGTGATCCAGACAAGGTTCAAATTACATGTAGAGACCATGGTTTCATTGTTGGTGATGATGTTAAGATTACAGGCGCATCTGCTGTTGGCGGCATCGCGGCAAATAATATCAATGGTGTTAGAACGGTAACATCTATAGATGGTGACCACTTTACTTTCAATGCAGGAGCCAACGCTACATCAGCAACTACTGGTGGCGGGAGCTTCACTGTTGAAAGACAAAACATGTTTGAAACAATGATGTTAAAGGTCGAAAATATTCTACCCCCAGCAACTAACGTGAGTGTTTCAGGTAAACTAACTTCTGGGAAATCACTAGCTGGATCCGAAACGGCTTATCAAAAAGAAACTAGCTATGCTGCATATCCAATCAATAGAAACATTTATTTCCAAACACCAAAGCTATTAGCGACAAAGCGAAACGCAGATGCAAACATTGGTGCAGGTGTTAAATCTTCTACATTTAAAGTAGACATGACAACTGTTTCTTCACTTGTATCTCCGGTAGTTGATATGCAGAGGACTTCAATCTCTACTATTCACAACAGAGTTGATAACAACAATGCTCTAAATGCAGTTGTCGAGACAAATGCTAGAGGTGGATCAACACTGGGTAAGCACTTAACAAGACCTGTTACACTTGCAGAAAAAGCAAGAGGTCTCAAGATTATGTTAGCTGCAAACAAACCATCTGCGTGTTCATTTGATGTGTACTTTAGAACAAATAGTGGTGGAAGATTGCTTGATCAAGATTTCACATTGATTGCTCCGGAAGTACCAATGCCATCAGATGACAATCCCAACATCTACAGAGACTATAGATATCTACCAGGTGGTATTGGAGGAAACCTAAATGACTTTGATCAATTCCAAGTTAAGATTGTTATGAAGTCAACTAACAGTGCAAAGGTACCACGTTTTGGAGATCTAAGAGTGATTGCATTAACGGTGTGATATGGATCAACTAAAAGTAGAAGGTCATACTGATTTAGTAAGAGATGCAAAGACCGGTGCAGTTGTTAATATAAATAGACCAGAAGCTGCACTCGCTAGGCAAAGGAAACATAACTGGCGAGTACAGCAACAGGAACAGGAACAACTTAAATCTGATGTAGATCAGTTAAAGAATGATATGAGTGATATAAAAGATTTACTGACCAAATTAGTAGAGAAATAAAAGATGCCAAAGCAGATTGTAAATATTAGCGATACAGTTAAATCCTTTCAAGAAAAGGTTAACATCATCTCTGCAGATGTGGGTTGGAGAGGAAATCTTACGACCGCGGAAGACTCTGATATTGTTGGAGCGATCAATGAACATGATGCAGAGTTAGGAACGATTACAGCTGGTGCAATGGGAACTACCGCTAGTACGGTGTCAACAGCAATTGCAGAACTTGATGGTCGTTTAGATTCAGCTAACAACACTCAGATAAATTCTGCTAAGTTGTTTATGCGAGATTCTGCTGCATTAAACATTATCAAAGGTAATCTTAATCTCCATGGGAACATGGACATTGATGGTACTCTTACTGTTGATGGTGTAGTAAACTTTAAAGCTGGTACAAACGGATCGGTTACTCTAGGTGATGCTAATACAGACAACGTTGTATTCTCAGCAGATGTTAACTCTCATATTATTCCAAACACAGATAACGCATATGATCTTGGTACTAATGCCCAGCAATGGCGTGATGTGTATATCAACGGTACAGGTTATATTGATGCGGTATCAGCCGATACATTAGATGTAAATACTTCTGCTACAATAGCTACAGCTAAGATTGAAGATCTTACAGATAACAGAGTTGTTATTGTAGGTACTGGTGGTGAGTTAGAAGATGATGCTAACTTCACATTTGACGGTACCACTTTTACTCTTAATGGTAATGTAGATGTAGGCAACGGATTAGATGTAACCGGAAACATCACTGTTACTGGTACAGTTGACGGTAGAGATATTGCAACAGATGGAACCTTATTAGACACACTTGATGGGGAATTAGGAACTATTTCTGCTGCAGCAATGGGTACTACAGCAAGCACTGTAAGTGGTGCTATACTTGAGTTAGAAACAGAGATTGATACTCTTAATACTAAAGTAGAGCCTAGTCAAGCCTTAACAACTACTGCTACAACCTTGTCTGATGCAATTAATGAATTGGATGGTGAATTAGGAACTATTACAACTGCAGTTATGGGCACAACCGCTTCTGACGTAGGAGCTGCTATTGGTGAGCTTGAGGGTGAAATAGACACTCTCAACACTAAAGTAGAACCATCGCGGGCATTTGGATCGACGTTCACAGCAACAACCGTTATGGCGGCGTTAAATGAATTAAAAACACAAACAGATCTTCTTGATTCTGGTTCTAGTGTTCAAATTGATCAAATTGGGGATCTGGCATCACTTGATACCACAGCAAAAAATAATCTCGTGGCAGCTATCAACGAACTAGACGATCGCATTGATACTGATGCTGACTTCCGTGACAAAGTCAGCGCAATTGATTCTGGTGGAGACGGATCTTTTAGATATGTACAAGCTACAGGTAAGTTTATATACAAAGGTCCTTCTGCAACAGATGTTAGAGCTCACTTCTCTGGTGGTACTGATATTGGTATTTCTGATAGTGGGGCAATTAACCATGATGCTATATCATCTAGTACATCAGCTGCAACTGCTGCGTCTCCTGGATATGGTGGTTCGTTTACATATGTTAATGGTATTACTGTAAGTGATCAAGGTCACGTTACAGACGTAGAAACTAAACAGATTACATTGCCTGCTTCTGATAATACAGACACTACTTACTCTGCTGCAACATCAGACGCCTTGGGCTTATCAAAGCTGGGCAGTAACACTGCAGTAACAGGTACTGAACAATCTGTAACTACTACAGCTGGTAGATTCTATAAAGTTCAACACAATTCTAGTGATCAATTAGTCGTTAATGTTCCGTGGGTTGATACCAATGATGACACTAACACTACTTACTCTGCTGGTAATGATTTAAATTTAACTGGGACAGAATTTGAAATTGAGTCAGAGCTTAATCATGTTACATCTATAGCTACAGCTAACGATACCAACTTTGCCTTAACAACAACAGGTACTGGCGGAGTTGTACTTACAACTGCGGCCCAAGCTGGGAACAATAGTGGTGGTGTTATTATTAGATCCAGTAGCTACAACACTGGAATTTACACAGATCAAGAGTTGCAATTACGCGCAGGTCCGAATAACCAAAAGATCAACGCAATAAAAAGTTCTTTTAATGTATATGCAGATGATGAAATTGTTATGCAGCCAATGGAACGCTCTGGAGGTAGTGATAATTTAACAGTAATGTCCCTTGATAGTGACATGCGTTTCCAAGCGTCAGGTAAGATGTTGATTAGGGGGCTAGGTAGAGACACATCTGGTCCAACTTCAATATCCGCTTGGAACACTGGGGATATTGAATTACAAGCTGGTGATGGTAAATTTACATTTATTGATACAACTGAAAATGGCAACAACACCCGCGG
>Ga0222717_10000959_pt1 | contig 24048 bp, 20 predicted proteins | sample C33_18DmetaG_FD_165053 | JGI IMG/M metagenome (GOLD analysis project Ga0222717, IMG submission 165053) | Estuarine water microbial communities from San Francisco Bay, California, United States - C33_18D | ecosystem: Environmental > Aquatic > Marine > Unclassified | place: USA: California... | reverse complement strand
TAAATCCAGTATCTTCATTAACCTCAGTGTGTGATCTGTTTCTGTGTCATAACTTTCGTCCCACCACTGATCAAATGTTTTAAAGCCCATTTCACGCATGTACTTTAAACTGTGTGGAGGTGCTACCAACACGAACGGTGTCCAAAACTGTATGCTTTGAAATACCTTCTCACTCACATTGCTTGTGGGTTGTGCGTAACGACTTTCGTTTACTATGTCCACAAAACTTTCATTGTAGTATTCCCACAGAGGTGTCTCTATGTGATTGGTGTACACAGGATTAGAAGTACTGCTCACTTGCTTACAGGTTTGCGGATACACATGACCCCAGCATTCTTCCACAGGTGTTGCTCCATCAAACTCCAAGTCTATGCCCCAAGGTGCTCCGCTGTTGCACTTGGCCAATCCCATAATGATGCTTTTGTAGTGTTGAGGATGTTGCTTTAACAGTTCTCTGTTAACACACATCCAAGGTGTGCTTTCTATCACATCCAGTTCCACTGTGTAAGGCCACGTTAAGTGTGAATTCTTTGTGCTTAACACTGCTGATGTTATGCATCTGCTTGTGGTATAACGCCAGTTAGTTGAGATAAAACGTTTGGCAAATGTTTCTTTGTTGTTTAACAGTTTGCCACGTTTGGGTATTAATCCTTCTGTGTATGTGAATGTAAGCAGGAATATGTCGTCACAGTGTAGGTTTAACTTGTCTGTGTAGTATGGATAATGCTTTGCTATGTCGTAATCACCACTCCACACATGCACGTTTGTCAAGTTATTAAGTGTGACATAACGCAATATACTGTCAAGTTCTATGGCACGATAACGTTTCTTATCACGCATTGCATTGCCAAACTCTGTGTAAAAGCCGAAGTTGTGTACAACCATTGGGTTTCTACAGTGTGTTTTTAAGTCTTCATATGGTATGTGTTTGCCTGCACGTAACCATGCTTCAAGATCATCTCTCCATATGTCAGGCACTTTCATTGCATCATAACTGCAAATAGGTTCGTATAAGAATATGTTTAAGCCTTTGGTGTTGAGATATTCCACAGTTTCTGCATCGTGTACCAGTGTTTCTATCTCATCAAGACTGCTGTTTAAGAAGTATAACAGGAATGGTGCGTCTTGTTGTATGCCCAGTCGTTTGGTTTGTTTGTAAACCATGTCTATGTTAACGTTAAGTCCACTGGGTCTTGTGGCGTCCAAGTGTTCACACTTGATACACTTGCCCATGTTTACTCCGTCTGGATAGTTGAAGTAGTGTACAGTGCTGTACCAATCATTGGTGTGAGCGTATTCGAACTGTTCTGCTTCTTTTTTGGCCAGTGTGCCAGTGCCGCGAACAACGTCCTTGGGTGTGCTTCTTTTCTTAGATGCTCTTGCCATCTACCAACTCTCCGGTTATCTGCAATGTGTATCTACTGCTACTGCCAATGTTACTTGCCGCATGAGGTACATCAGCATGCCATAGTGCATACTCGCCTGCCTTCCAGTTGGTTTTACCTACACCGGCTACTTCAAAGTAGTGTCCCGGTTTCCAGTCTTCCATGAATATCAGTGCTCTGTATGTGTTGTTTCGTTCTACTCCAAACACACGTTCGTATGTTTCAAAGTGATCTACATGTGTGGGCATTATGTCCAGTGTGTCCATTTTATAGAACACATAACCTGTGTTTGTTAATCCTATCTGTTGTGCTACTGTGTGTACAAAGTCTGGCATTGGTTGTCTGCTGTCATACATACCGCCACTAAAACTTTTGTGATAGTAGCCTTTGGTTTTCCACACATCTATCTCTGACTGCTTGATAGGTTGCTTTACATAATCAAAGTTTCGATACTGGTCAGTCCAGCATACATCTACTTTGCCTGTGGTCCACTTAGCGTCTGGTTTAAACTTTTTCAGCTCTTGCATTTATCCTCGCTCGAGATCGAGAGTCACGCAATGGAAGCCTCCGCCCAGCGTTCTCTGATGTCTGATAGGTAACATAGCACTTTCTATGCCATGCTTTTCTAATTCTTTTGCCAACGGCATTTGATGTTCTTCAAGTACCACAAGTTCAGGACTCACACTTAACAAGTTCATGTTGATCCACACACTGGCATTGTTGTAATGACTGTGGTAGCCAATGTCTACTGGCTCTGGACACATGATGTAATCCCAACTTCTAAATGGCTCTGGCAATACGTTTACGTCTTTGATTCTACTTGGATTAAGTAGCATTAAACCTTCTCGCAAAAATGCCACAGTGCTGTCTATGTGCATGTAACTGTACACACCTTCAAGTGTTCTAACGTTTGCAGTGTTGCCTAATATGTTTTGTAATAGTTTTGCACCTTCTTTGTTACCGCTGTTACTCACAAGATAAAGTATCTCATCGTTAGCACGTATGGCATTAGCGGCATCGAACAATGGAGTTAGTTCGTTGAGTGCAAGTGTGTCTGGGTCTCCCAAACAATCTGTGTTGTAGTTGTAATCGTTTCTGTCTGAAGCCAACACCATCATAGGACTGTCAAATGCATGTGCTATGTTCTTCCAGTTGGTTGCTCTTGCACGTATAGGATTAGGTGTAGCCATTGCTATCTCACCGTGTACAAAGCCTATGTCTCTTGGACAGTAATCGTAGTATGCTGTTTGTTCAAGTGGCTCTGGTCTAACCACACGTACACCTTCACCACGTAAAAAATTACTGAGAGTATCGAGGTCTTCGTTTGCTTCTGCTACTACGTCTTCTGGGTAAGCACCGCTTGTGATAGTGCTTTCATCTTTTACATCTGCATAGTTAACTGTGCGTACACTGATGTCAAGTTCAGGAACAGTTGCTCCTGTGGCTGTGCCTACTATTACTTTTTTTAGTTGATCCCATTCATTGGTTGCATAATTTGGTTTGTTTGTGAATACTGTGTTGTTTGTCATTAATCATTTCCGTCTATGCTAACAAAGTCAATGCGGTCAATTGATGCTTCTGCATCTTGAGCCTTATAGAAATCCTCTTTACTGGTCAAGTGGATATTATCATCGTTAACGCCTGTTGATATTTCATCTGACACTGTTACTGTGTGACTGTCTCTGTCCCACTTGCCTGTGCCTCTATAGTTGTAATTGAACGTGAAGTCAATGTTCTTGTTTAGATATTCTTCTTCATCCAGCAAGTCTCCAAAGTCACTTCCGCTTCTTCCTTCGTCTCTGTCCCAAGTTGGCTTTGCAAGTTTTCTTGCACGTCTGGCTGAGTTTGATTGCATACGTGAATAGTCTTGTGCATAAAAGGCTCCAACACGTGCTGGGTCTGTGCGTTCATCGTATGGGTTTTTAATTTGTTTATAATCGTATGTGAAGTTTGCACTCCATATACCAGAGTCTGAAATAAAGAACTTGTACACACCTGTAAACATACCTGGTCCAAACTGTGAACCAAATTCTTTTAAGTCTATCTCAGGATTGAAATGTATCTCTGCTTTGTAGCCACCTCTGCTTAACCATAGCACTCTCAAGAAAGGCCAAATTTCATTTACAAGGTTATCAGCAAACGGTGATATGTCAGGCTTAATAATATTGTAATCAAAGTCTTCATACTCTACTTCTCTGATCATGTCATCGTGATTTAACACAATACCATAATGCTCTCTGCGTAAGTTATGACGTACAGGATAACCAAACGGTACATCTGTACAACCTGTCATGAAGTCAAGGAATGTGTGGAACAGTTTTACTCTGTGCATAACGTGTGTGCCACCAATAGTAAAGTCATTACTGATCCAATGGTTCTGATACTTGTGATATGAAACGTTATACTTATGTGGATTCTGTCCTACAATGGTTTCGGGGCCTACTGCCATTCCTACACCAGCACCAACGTTGTTGATGTTCTTGTTTCTGTTACGCCACAGGAACAACATTGTCTTTGCAAAGTCGTCTCGTTTCTCTGTGGGGAAGCCTACAATCCAATTAGTAGCCGCCGCTACGTTGTACTTCTTACACATATCAAAGTTGTCTTCCATCTCTTTGATAGTAACACCTTTAGCCATATCATCAAGCACATTCTGTGAGCCTGACTCGCAACCAAAGTTAAGCATGATACAACCACCATCGCCTGATATGTCTTTGAAGTATTCTTCATCCATTCTACCATCGCAACGTGCATAGCCTGTCCAACGCATTGGAATCTTCTTGGCCGCAAGTGCAAGTGAGAACGCTCTTAGTTCGTTTACGTTACCGTTAACAAGACTGTCAATGAACCACATGATGTCAGCACCCTTGTTGTAGTACAAGTATTCTGCTTCTGTGATAACATCAACTGCTTGACGTTGTCTGTACTTCCAAAAGTGTGTTTCTTCGCAGAACGTACACTTAGCAGTACAACCACGTGAGAACTCTGAGGTTACTCCGTTTGGCACTTTGTATTCGTTAAAGTCAAGACCAGCATAGTCCGGCATCGGCATACCGTTGATGTTGATACGTTCCATCTCGTCTTGCTTGATTATCATTTGCTCACCGTCCCACTTGTTGTTTTCAAGTAAGTCAAGTATGAACAGGATAGCATTTTCGCCTTCGCCTGTGCAAACAAAATCGTATTCTGGTATAGAGTTAAACCAACTCTTTTGTACGTTACTACCACCTACTGCTGTTTTAATGTGTGGCGCACGTTTCTTTAATTCACGTACCATCCACTTAGTAGGTTCTTCTGATATGTAGTATTGACTGAATCCAACAAGTGTAGGATTCTTTTCTATGATGTATTCCAAGTACTCTTCTAATAAAGGTTCGAGTACAGGGTGAATATCATTCATGTAAGTGTCGCCAAGCCAATGCCAACTTGCACTTGGATCCCACAAACGGAAAGGAATTTTGTTGTTAGGTCTCCAATCTGTTTGATGTAAGTTGTATGCTTTAACATTCAAGTCTACAATTTCACTGTCATATCCTGCGGCTGTGCATATACCACTTAGCCTTGCAAGGTTAAATGGTGGGAATTCTGGAGCCCATTCAGGACACATAACAAGCATGATAGATGATTCACGTGCTTCACCTATGTAAGCAGTGTCCAACTTTGTCATGTTCTTTTGCTGTACCTTCTTGGCATACGGAGCAATCTTGTCCATCATTTGCTGATGTCGTGCATCTTCTACTGATAGTTCAGGTGCTTCAGGTAAGTCATCGTCCTTTTTATCTTTGGCAAGATTTAAAAGACTAAAGTCTAACGGTTGTTCTGGTAATTTGTCTTCACTCATTATGTCTGCCTGTTAGTATTTCTATGTAATGTATTTATTAAGATCATCGGGATAAACCGCAAGCCTTCGGCTACTGATATAGTGTTTATAGTTATGTTCTACAATGGATTGTATTTTTGGTAACATGGTTGCCCATTTACCACTTGCCAAAGAATTTAGTCTTGTGATTTCTCCTTCTACTGTATTCAGCCTATCTATATCATTTTCTATAGTGTCGTATGACTCATCGAATATACCGTCAAATGTTCTGTAACCTGAATCTCTTAACAATTTTAAACTGTTCGGTCTACCTACTAATATAAATGGATGCATAAACACTATGGGTTTAAATATCTTTTCACTAAAGAAGTTGCCGCCAAAACAACCATACATCGTTGACGTCCACTTTCCTTGTGAGTTACTTCTGGCTCTATTTATATCAATTCTTTCGCCAGTTTGACCTTCATCGGCATAAAACATGCTTTCATGTACTATAGAATAATTTGTTTGTGCATAATATTCGCTGTGACTTAGATCACTTGTGACAGGATTATCTTGCATTACTGTTTCGCTGTCTATGACTAAACGTTTATTATCCCTGTTATTAAAAAAGTCTAACAACAATTCAAACTTATGTCTTATTGCTACAACAGATTCAAACTCTTCTGGTGCCTGGAAAATAAAATTGTTTAATTTCATCATGTCCCAATCAGCACGAAACAAATTATTGCCAGCCAGTTCAGGGTAATCAGTGATAGCAAGTTCAATTTCTTCTTTTGCAACTCTAAACAAATATTCTGTTTCTTCTTTGAGTTCTTGGTCCCAATGTAAACTGTATAAACCTTGGTCTATTTGTCCTACTCTTATTAGCTCTGCTAACACACCTACACGTGGTCCTCTTGGCATTCTATTAAAACTTAAAAACTGTAAAGGCTTTGGTGCTGGATCAAACACCATAGCATTTTCTATATACTGTTGTTGTTCTTGTGATCGTTCTCCAGTTTCACGAGGTATTAGAACACCGCTGTCTGGATCTGGTGGATACATTGTTATATGCTGATTCATAGACCAAGAATTGTGTTCAAATGTTCTACACGAACACATTTTCATTTTTACATGCGGCTTAGTGTATTTTGATAATGTCTCATACAATTCTAATGCACATTCATCTGCTGTAAAGTATAATACATTTGTATTTGCTATGTGGCCGTCTCTGACTAACATATCACTTAACACCTGAGCATTACTCACAAACGGTGCTTGTAATCCTTCGTCTAATGCCAGCCACGCAATGTGTGTAGCATTAGTTCTTTTGATTTCGTCAACAATAAAATTATAAGCCTCTGGGCGCCAATACAATTGTACCGAGTGTCCCTGTGCTGGTATTGCCGCTAACGGTAGTACATGGTCAAATGACTTTAATCTTGTTTCTGGATACATTGATTGTATTCGGTTAGGCCAGTCTTGTTGTTCTTTTAGTGTGTCGGTGTCCATAACAACTGACTGCATTCTTTTAAAGTGATCACTGCGTACAAAAGTTTTACCGTCCCACTCCATGTGACAGTTGCCTATGTGTGCCTTTGAGTCTTCCCTAATTGATTTGTTAAATGAAAATACAATACACGAATTTTGTCCGCTATTAAAATTATTTAAATCCATGTATGTAAAATCAGTAAGCATTACACATACATGTGCCCATGCTTCTACGTTGTTGTAACTATCCATATGTGTTGGTAATTCGTCATTGTCTATATCTTGAAGTGTCAATGTCTCATGATAATCTGATACTACAGAACAATTTCGATCAAACAATAGTGTTGATAATGTACGCACTTGTTCTTCGTTGCCTACGTCACCGATAATGCTAATTTTAAATCCGTATAAACATACTTGATTAGCAATAGTTATTAAGTCTTGCTCTGTGAGTAAATTATGACTCATCTAATAATCTCTCATATAAGTTAAGTTCATCCTGGTATACAGGACTGCCTTCCCAAGGCCAATCACCGTCCTGCCAACTTGTATCAGTTAATGCATTCATTCTGTCTGTACTGTCTTGTGCATAATTTAAACTGGCATCGGTTGTAGGAAAGCCACAGTGTTGTAAGTATTGCTGATAGTTTACTGCACAAGGATGATAATCATGGAACGTACCATGTGTGTCAGGATAGTTGTGTGTTTCACCCCAACCATTATCATTAAAGTCATGTAGTGTAGGCAACTGTCTTTGTTCTAAATCCCAATACATAAGTTCTAATTCTTTAAACGCTTCAGCCTCGTCTTTGTTGTCTGTCATACTTAATTGATCTTTGAGACCTAAACCCATCATGCTGAAACTATCGAACTTCACAGTGTCAAGCCAATTTAGTGTCATGTCTATAGTTGAACAATCACGCATAGTAAAATGATAAGGGTCGCACAACTTTACATAATCTTCTGGATATTGGTCTTGTGAGTATATGTTACCGGGAGTCATCCATCCGTGGCCTCTGCCTGGAGTAGTTCTAAAATACTTGTCTTCCCTATAGAACGTGCTCCACATAATGCCTACAAGCACATCATCGCCAAAGTTATATTTGCGACTAAGTTGATTTAATAATATTTGTATGTAACTGTTTCCAGCACCGGCTCTTCCAGCATTTACATAAGTGGCGTGAGGCAACTCTCGAGACAGGCAGTCGCTCCATGAAGCCCACCGCCACCGTGTAAAACTGCACCCGATTGCAACAAACTTTTTATATTTGCTGTAATCTATAGTGTGTATGTTATTGCGATTAAAATACATTAGTAATTCATTTTGTAGTTAAAAACTTTACGCCTTGTTAAAATGCGTCTGTTGTGTTCGCATATTAATTTTGCCTTTTCGCAAAATTCTATTTTTTCTTGTTCTGTCAGTTTACTTAAACGCTGTATCTCTTTGATAACCATTGCCATACGTTTGAAATCATCTTGCTCATTGTCATATGATTCGTCTATTAAACCACTGAATGTTCTATAACCAATTGCTCTTAAACTTGTTAAGAAGTTAGGTGTGCTTACTACAATGAATGGATGTTGAAAAGCAATAGGCTTAAATATCTTTTCACTAAAAAATATACTACGCTCTCTGGTGTTGTCCTTGTGAAAACTTGTGAAGTAGTTTGTTTCTGTCACCACACTAACAAGACTCTGCGAATACAAATAACCAGGACGCCATGTGAATCTTGCTCTGTTTGTGTGCAAGTCCTCTGTGTCAAGATATAAAGGTTTCATGTTTTGAATCATGTCTTTGTTTGGCGTAATCCAACTTTCCATATCTGCATTACGTTCACAACAATGTTCTATCCACTGAAAGATACCGCCTTCATTCTCACCAGGTATATGATCCTGCCAATTCTTTTGATCGTCACTTGGTGCAAGACTAACATAGCCATCGTCTAACATTTTATTAGCGGCTAAGCATGCCACAAGTAACGGTCTATGTAATCGCCATCTTCTGTTCATACACAAATAAGTTTTACGTATCTTTTCCGGTACAAGTGTTTCTGGTACACGTTCTTTTTTATTTTTAGCACCTGCAGAATCCTCGTTGCCTAACTGTGCAAGTTCAAAGTCCATAACAAGTTCAACCTTAAATACAGGAACGTTGTTTAGTGTAGCAACTCTATCTGCTTCTTCGATTAAATCAAATGCACCATTGGCTAATATGATTTTGTCTGTGGGTATACCATACCTTACACATATATTTTTGTAAACTTCGCTTGGCATATCTAAAAATGCTTCGTGACTATTATTAATATGTAATACCCAATTGCTCTCAGGATTCTTTATACGATCTAAATGATCAGGATCTAATATCTCATATAGATCGCAGTGTGCAAACGCATCACAAGACTTGACCTCTATGTAAACATGATTCCAGCCGTCGTCCCAATCTCTTGTATTGAACTGCATTGGACATTCACGTTTTGTGAGAGAGAATTTATCATTATGGTCTAATTCAAAGTACCATGCAAAATTATCTTTACGATTAATCAATGCCAATTGCAAGTACCTCGTCAGTTGGCAGATCTCTTTTACGTTTAGGAATAATTATGTCTGTGCCACAATGACAATGGTACTTAGTACACTTAACAGTCTTAGGACCAATATTGTCCATGTCTGTTAGTATATGACCGAGCGGAGGTTGTACACCACAACTTGCCATACTTACACGACCGTCTGGTGATATAAACAATGAGTCACCTACGTCACAGTCCCAACCTCTAAAGAAGTTGTTTCTGTTAACAATGATATCGTTACTGTTACAAGGTACTTTACTGCCGTCATCGTACTTTGTATAACTAACAACTCCTGAATCTTTGTAAGGCTTGTCTATGGTTGTTTGTTGCTCAATGCTGTGCTCTTCAATAAACTTTGCTTTCTCTGGGTCTTTGTATTCCCAAGGAGAAGCATCTGCTGTCATCTCATCGTATAGTGGAGTCCACTCGATGAAGTAGTTAGGCATAAAGTCTTTAAGCATGTTACCATACTCAACTACTTCCCAAAAACGATCATCGTGTAATAACATTTTACTACTGAGATAATTTAACTTGTCGCATAAAAATATACTGTTTTCTAAGTAGCGATCATTCTTCACATACTCAATGTGATAACTTGCAACAACATCATCAAACAAATGAAAAGTTTGTTCCCACCACTTTAGCGGTCTGCTTAAATTAGTATTAACTGCAATAGTACAATCTGGTAGAACAGTTTTCAAGTGTTCGCATATAGGCAAAAAGTTTTTCCATGCAGTTGGCTCACCGCCACTGAAGAAAAACTTAAAGTGTTTGTATCCTATGTCTAAATACTTTGCAATGATTCTGTCAAGACTTGCTATGTACTGTTCAACAGGTTGTTCGTTAATATTATCGCCCATCCAGTTTCCTGGATTACAATAACTGCAACTGTAGTTACAGAAATTGTTTACCTGCCATGTAATAGTCATATATGGCTCAGGCGCATTAATTGATTTTATAATTCGAGACACCATTCCCTCACTTCTTTTAATTGTGGAACTACTTCGTCGAGTTCTTCGTTTCTAAATCCATCCATTTGATCATTCTCTTGGAAGAACTTTCTCATAGCCGATTTGTCGTCTTTGCCACTCCACAATGTTTGTACAAGCACACGGAAGTCATTACGTAAATGAATATCTTCTTCGTTACCGGCAAACTTTGCAATGTAGCCTTTAAATTTTTGTATAAGTTTCTTACGAGCGTCCATTGGCAGAACTGTTATACTTGCCCAATCTGGATACGTAAGTATATTTAACCTCGGTGGATTCTCAGCACTTATAAAGCCTTCTTTGTACATCCAATCAAACATTTCGCAGTAGTTAAATATATTCCACACACTGATAGTAGGTGTGATTCCTAATTTAATATTAGGTGCTTCATCTCTGATGCGTAATAAGTTTTCTTGAACTTTCTTCCACTTAAATCCTTTACGTACAAGTTCACCTTGCTCACCGATAGCATCTATACTTGCCCATATTTCAATGTTAGGAAAATGTTTCCACATTTCAAATAGGTCACGTTTCTTACCATCTACTTTGTGACTTAAGATACTCATGTTAGTGGTATAGTTTAAGTTAACTTTATCTGCAAGTCCGTTCTCAATCCAATAGTCCATGCATTCGTAATGCTCAGGCGTTACAAGAATTTCTCCACCTGCAAAATAACATTCCTCTACATCGTTAAGATATGGCTTTAAGTTATCCATGAAGTCTGTTTCTTCTGTGCATGTAACAAGTGTTTCTTTACGTCCAAACTTTGTTACAAAGTCATCTTCTGAAATAATTTTAAGTTTTTCTTCGCCCCATAAATTACTGCAACCTGGTCCACAACTACGACATTTGTAATTACATAAATTACTAAAACGCATATCCATATACTTTAATTTAAATTCGTCTATGCTACCATCAGCATTAGTCATTTCAATTAAGTCAACACTGTCTAAACCTCTTACTTTGTTTTGACTGTTACGTAATGTCCATGTGCCGTTGTCTTCGAGATCATAGCATCTTGTACATGCTTCATACTTTTCATCGTTGAGCATAGCAAGACGCATCTTCTTATACTCATCTGAATTCATTAAGTCAAGTATACTTTCACCTGGCTTAATTTCACTTACAGGTTGTTCACTGTCAGCAATACAACAAGGCATAACTTTTTTATCTGGCCATGCATGAAAATGTATCCAAGGTAGAACACAGAAATGCTTACTATCGTTTACAAGTTGTTTTGCTGTCTTCATTTATATGTGTCCTGCAATGGTTGTAGTTCAGGGAAAGTTCTAAAAAAGTCTTCTCCTCTAATATCGTCTAATCTAAACGTATTGTGGAAGAAGTCATCTTTAACTGAATCCCATGTGTCCTCGGCTGCCGCAAATTCGACTGCACTATTAGTTATCCGATCTATGCAAAATCTTCCATTGTACTTGGCTCTAATAGCCGATGCGGCCTTATCTTTCATAGGCTTTGGCATTGCTCTTGCACAATAGTAAGATGGATTCACAGCAAGATATAATGTGTGATACCAGTCGTGTTCTCTGCTTACTATATTTTTACTCTCCATATAGTCGTAAAATTCAGGCAATGTTAAGTAGTTCATTATACTGAATACAGTATTTATTTGGAAATCTATCTTATCATCGTTTCTGAATCTTTTTAAATTTTCTTCTACTCTACCCCAATTGGTTCCCGCTCTCATTAGTTCAGCACGGTCACCCCAACTATCTATGCTACAGCTCACTTCAATATTATCAAAGTGGCTCCACAATTCAAATATGTCGTGCTTTTTATAGCCTACTGTACTTGCATTTGTGTTGTAACGTAACAGTGTATCTGTTTTGCCTTTACGTATTAGTTCTTCTAATACTACATAATGTTCGTCTGTGATCATTGGCTCGCCACCTGCGAAGTAGGCTACGTCAATGTGTTCTACTTGATCAATGATCTCTTCCAGCACTGTGCCTTTGCTATCATCAACGTGTATAATAATAGGGCCGTCTGGGTTATATGTTTTTCTATCTTCAATGGCCCATTGACTACTAAATTCTGTACCACAACTACGACATTTAAAATTGCATATATTACTAAAACGTATGTCTAAGTATCTCATACGGAAATCGTCTATAGTGCCGTCAGTGTGCGTTTTTTCTATTACATCATCAAAGTGATTACTAAACTTGTCTATGCTGTATTTTCTAAAACTATGCGGACTTGCTTTTTCGTGGTTATAGCAAAAGTCACAAATTTTTGTTTCCTTGCCTGCTAACATGTTAAGACGTAATTCTTTCATGTAGTCTGTGTTGATTGCTTGTTCTAAACTCATGTCTCTGGCGTTGCCTAACGGTGCTGAGTAGTCATTGCTACAACAAGGATATATGTCACCGGTGGGTGTTGCATTTAAGTGAGTCCAAGGGAACATGCAGAATGTTTTGCTTTCTTCAAGCAACTCTGTTTTGTCTACGTCTTGTAATTTAATATACTCAGGCATAACTCAACTCTTCTAACTCTGGAAAGGTTTGTTTAAAATTTTCACCTCTGATATTATCTAACACTCTACAATGCTCATGGAATTGTAGAAGATAGTCATCTGTGCTATTACTGTTTACCCAATTAATCATATTTTCTATTTCTGTTGATAGCCACACTGTGGACTCTGATCCATCTTCGTTGCTTTGCAATTTTACTGATTTTTCAAATATACTGTTGTCTACACAGTACTGTATTAGTTTGCGCCATCTGTATTCGCCTTGTGTTTTTAATGATGCTGGTAGCATTTGTGCTGACATAAAGTGTGGAGAAGTAATAATGTTTACACTAAGTTGCATATCGCTGTGTATGATTCCTGCTTGGTGCAATTCATAAAAACATTCATCAAATGACACATAATTAAACACACTAATAGAAGCCGCTATTGTGAAATTTAAATTTGACATCTGAGAAAATATTTTTAAATTTTCTAAAACTTCATTCCACTTAGTTCCGTTACGCATGTACTCTGCTTTATCACCGTAGTGATCTATGCTAACGTTAAATGATACTTCGTCAAACTTACTTAACATTTCTTGTAAGTCATACTTCTTAAATTTCATTGTGCTGGCATTTGTACTGATATCTATTTGTATATCTGTTCTGCCTTGATCGATCATTGCTTGTAGTATTTTATAATTGCGTTCTTCAACTAATGGCTCACCACCTGCAAAGTTTACAACTCTGAGATATGGTATTTGCTTGATTACTTCTTCCATTAATTCATCTTGTTGTTGTGCATTTAAGTTGGCAGGAATATCACCGCCTATCCATTCTGGCGTATTATTTTTTTTATTTTCAACTTCCCACTGACTGCTAAATCCTGCACTACAATATCTACATTTCATGTTACATAGATTACTAAATCGTATATCCATGAAACGCATTTTAAATTCTTTCATAGCACCAGTATGCGAATCATACTGTTCAAATGCTTCGTTGATATCTTGTTTATACCAGTCAAACCATTCTAAGTTTTTGCCTTCTCTGTTACTTTGGTTGCCTAATTCTTTTTCATGTATCCAACAATTTTTGCACGATGAATGAAACTCACCGGCAGTTAATGCTTTGCGTAACTTGTTCATAGGCTCTACGTTTACTAATTTTAAAAACTCTGTGTCAGTTGATTTAGAGTCTTCTCCATCTGGTAAATTAATACAACAACCAGATATACTGCCGCCGGGTGCATAATAAAAATGCACAAACGGTAGTATACACACTGTAGGGTGTGTAGTTAAATCTACTGGTTCGTTGTAAACGAAAGGAACTGGCTTAGACATTAGCCTATGTTCTCTAAAGGTATTTCTCCTTGTGCAGTTTCTTTGCATAAGGTCATGAACTGTTCCATTTCAGGAAAAGTTTCTAAAAGATTTGTATCTCGTCTAATGTCAATCTCTTTAAACCATTTATAAAAATCAATACGTCCTTTGCGTATACGATCTTCTGGGTACTGCTCATTTGCAAAATAGTCGCGAACACGTTTAAACTTTTCATATTCAAGTTGTGAAAACTTAGTACGGTCTTCTTCGTCTATATTATCTTCAATAAATTTTAAACTTTTATCGAAGTAAGGTAGGAATTGTTCTTTGGGTAATATTTGCATGTCATACTGCAAAGGTTCTTTGAGGTATGGAGTATCAAATCGTATTTTGCGTACATACTCATCACTGCCTAAGTTATTAGGGATAACGTCTTCATACTTGGCTCTCCATTCGAGAACTTTTTCGAGGAAGTCTGTGAAACTTGTTACACTTAAAATATTAAATGTTACCATGGTTGTGATATGACTTTTAGCACCTTGTACATAAATGTCTTGGTTCTTCTCCCATGTTTTAATATCAAGTCCTGTACGCAAATACTCAGCTCTGTCTCCCCATGTGTCCATACTTGTAAACATTTTAAATGCTTTAATACAATTACCATCACGTAACTTTTGAATATAGTCTACAAGTTTATGCATGTGTCTATGTGTGTAACCTAAGTTAGTGTTGATGTTAATTTCCAAATGTGGTTTAGGATCTTTGAGCAACTCATCAAAAAGTTTCCATGTCGTTTTATGCAATAAAGGCTCACCTCCCGTTATTCGTAGTATGTTCAACGTCTTGGATACTTCGGGCCACCACTTCCACCATGCGTCAACATAGGGAGAGTCCTCATCATAGATATCAAACCAATCAATATCATTTCTATGATTTTCTACTGTCGTGTATGGACCGTGCTTTTTGATTTCTTGGTAGTAACTGCTACTGTGCATCGGGTGGCAGTAACCACATTTAAAATTACATTCGCTACTGAATGCAATCTCAATGTATTCTGGGTTGATTCTATACTCGGGCGGATTATAAAGAATTTCATCCATTCTTTCTTCTGTGTATATACTACTATTACGTATCTTTCTATCAGACACATAATCATCGCCCATGTTCTCTACGTTCCAGCAATATTGACATCCACTGGTTTGTTCACCATTAAACATGTCAATGCGTTCTTGAATTTTTTCTGGAGTGTTATGTAATACGCCTGGATCCTTAGCAAGTAAGTCTAAAGGTATGTCGTGCGGCTTAGGGTGATAACAACTATGTGTTTGTCCCCTATGCAGGTAAATTGTTGTATGATGCCATTTTGCTAAACAAAAAGTATTGCTAACCTCATCGGTCATCAGTTTATCTATTTCGTTAATACGATCTATTCGATCACTCATGTTGCCTGTCCTCTGTACACACTATTTATAACTTGCTGATCAGGTATTTCAGTATTCATCGTCTTACTGCCTATGTCTAATAAGTGTGCTTTGTTGTGCTTTAATATGTCTATTACAGCGTCTGATTTAACCAAGGCTTGTACATTTGCTATGTCCATTGCTAATAACCGCTGTAACTCGCTTAAAATAGCTCTAAGGCGCATTGTATCGTCCTTTATAGAGTCAAAACTTTCATCAAACAATATGCCATCAAATGTTTTAAATCCTTGCTCATGTAGAAAATTATATGAACCGTAATCGCTGTGTAAAATAAAAGGTTGTGAAAAATACATGTTACGTAATGTTTTCTCTGAAATACATCTTTCTTTCCACCAATCACCATATACAGTTGTCATCGAATATGGCTCGTCTTCGAATTGCAAAAAGTCTTGTACAAAATTAAAACACGAACGTAACATAGAATGCTTTAATGCTTCTGTGTGAGGATTATTATAATGTGTTATGCTGTCATCAGTTTCTACTTCATTGTGCTTGTCTAACGAATAATCAAATGTTGTTATGTGTTTATGTATTTGGTCTTCGGAGAAAAATTTATAATCTTCCATTTCTGATTTTAGTAATCTTCTTGACTGTCTGTCCCTGCCATTAGCACATAAAAAGTATTTGTCTTTATCTCCGCTGTATGCATCAAACTGCATTGTTCTCGGTTGTGCAAATATACGAGCACACAAGAATACAAATTCAACGTTAAATATTTGTTCTTCGGGGAGGTTGTTAAGTTCACACCATGCCTTGTAAGTGTCTTTAATAGCCCAGTTGTGTGATGTGAATGTTAAGTTCTTAAAATTAATATCAAACATGCTAAGGTACTGATTTAAAAATCTAAATATAGTCATCTTACCTCGTTCTACTATAACGTGTGGTTCAGAATCCCAACACACTAATATTTTACGATTAGTGCGTTTTGCTAACATAAAGAAATCTTGTACTTTGTTTAGATCTAAAGAGTTTTCATCTTTGTGATCAAAAGGGTATGAGCCACACAGTCTCATAACCATCATTAATCCATATGGAGTTTTGATAGTTTTGAGATAACCACCGGTGTGATCGGTGATCGGTATGGCTCCGTTGTTATGCACTTATCTTAATGCATTAAGTCTGGTATTACCATAATGCACAACACTACAACCTGGTATTTCAGGTATCTTGCGCCATGGATCTATGATAACACTTCCTTCTGCAAAACTCAGTTCCGAACCATTTGCAGTAGCAACAGTAAGAGCTTCATCGGCTCCTGTTACCCTGTGTTGGTCGTACCATCCTTTTACAAAATCAAGTTGATCACCATATGTAATCTCAGGATTGTGAGCAAGTAAATATACTGCCGGACTGTTTAATACTTCTTCCGGTGGTATCTCTCCCATTACTTCATCATAGTAGTATAGTTCACATTGTTCTTTTACATAGTGTCCTACAAGCATACTGCTTGAACCAGCATCATAAGGTACCATTGGCTTGTATGCTTTACCTACAATTATCACAGGCAATGCTGGAGTTTGTCCTGCACCTGCGGTCGCATTTTGGATAAGGCAGTTAGCCATATTTTCTGCTTGTACTTCTCTACTACGCATTACTGCATCAAACAAGTCGTAACCTAAGTCAAGTTCTTCGGCCATCCAACGCAAGGCAATGTTATCACGTGGGTGACAAGCACCTCCGTCTCCCATGCCCGGTTTCATATAACCTGGTCCCATAATACGTCTATCGCTTGTGGCTAATGCATCACAAACAACTTCTGCATCAATGTTACCTGACTTTTCTGCAACGTCCTGAATCATATTAACCAATGAAACTTTTGCAGATATAAATGTATTATAAAATACTTTGATACATTCGCATTCATCCCATGTGCCAACTATGTAACGAGGTTCGTTTTGCATGATTGTTTTATAGAAGTTTATAAGTTCTTCTGCATCACCTGTTTCGCTTCCGTCTTCTGTTCCAATCATAACCATTTCTGGATTGACCATGTCCCACTTTACAGTGCCCATAGCAATCAAATAAGGGTTATAAACAAAACGTGTATTTGGTAGCAGTGATACAAATTCTCTTCTTGTTGTGCCTGGTAGCACAGTTGATATAAGAACGATTAGTTGCTCTTTAGTAGCAACTTCATTTACTTCACTAAGTACTTGCTTGACTAATGTATAGTCGAAGTCTTTGTTTGGTAAATGGCTGGTTGGTGCTTTTCCATCATACTGTGGGTCATGCGGTGTTTGTACTGCAATAAAAACTATGTCTTGTCCTATTACTGCTTTTTCAACACTATCAACCATTGTAAAGTTTTCAGGCTCTACAGGGTTAATATCATAACCTACAACATCATGAACCTCAGCAACCATTTCGGCACAGGCTTGTCCTAACTTGCCCACACCAATAAATCCGATTGAGGCCATCATTATCTCCTTGTATGTTGTGTGTACTTTAAGTACTCATATATTTATACGATTAAAACACTGTGTCATAAATATTACGATGGACTTAGTAAACGAATTCACCATAAACGGTCACAAAGCATTAGTATATGATAATGCTATGCCGCCTGAACTTGTAGAAAAGTGGTTAGGCATTAAAGATGATTTAGAATTTCGTAGTGTTAAGATGCCTACAAAAATGGGTTACAAGGATGCAAATAACTATACAGATCAAAGTAAGACACAGTTTGGTGTACACCCAATCTCATTAAAGAAAAAGTTTTTTAAGCACTATAATTTTTTAGCACCCGGACTAACAAAGTTTGACAAACGTGCAAGTATAGATCATTACGCTCGTTCATTTGTGAATAGATATGTAACAGGCAATCAGATTCAACCACACATGGATCTCAATCACATTGATGATGATTGTTATTATTGTGTGTGCTTAATGTATGTGCAAGACAATGTTACTGATCCTGAGGACAGTGGATTCTATATGGGTTACGGTGATGATATTACCTATGTGCCTAACGTGTTTAATAGAGTGATAATGTTTGATGCAAGAATAGTCCATTGGCCAGATGTACCATCTAATACGTTTGAAAGATTAACATTGTATATGGGATATACGACACAAGACAACGAGTATAGTTTACAACGTGATGTCCATGCACTTGCTAAAGATAATATTCCCGGTACTACGTATCGGATGACGGATGTTCTTGATCGGCATCAAACATAATGTTTAGAGACTGCCATAGATCATAAAACTGTGCTGGTCGTAGCACAGACATATTAGCACTATCATCTTCACCTAAATACTTTTCAATATACTCAATGCCTTTGTAAGCGACAGCCATAGTAGGAAATATGCCTTCTTCTCTGCCTTCATACCCTACACGAAAACCTTGCGTAACATACTTGTCCATTTTGCTTAATTCAAGTTCTTCTATCTTAGGCGGAAAATCTTCTGTTGTGTGATACAACAACAATGGCTTTTTGCCCTTTCTAAAGTATTGTTGTACGTATGTAAAATACTTTATAGGCACATAAGTTTCTAATTCTCGTTCCGAGCAGTACCTGATAATTTCAACACAATCTACTGCATCAGCATGTAGTTTAATTTGTCTTGTGTCTGTTTCTTCCATCACAAACATTAGCGATTCAATATCAGTCACACTAAAAATTAAAGGTATACCAATCTCTTTACAAAAATTTACAAGTTGGTTTGTTGTGTCTATTGTTAGTTCACTTTTTCTTGCTACTTCTAAATAAGGCAATGCACCCCATTTACTTTCAATACTCAAATATTTTTTTTCTTCAGGTATGAGTTTTATAGGAGTTGTTTTGTTAATAACTACTGCATCAGCATTACATTGTGCGGCATTTATTACTCGTGTCTTCAGTACTTCAATGTCGTTCTCATGCCCTATACCGATATTTGCATACAGTTTACAACTCATTTAGGTTCTCCGACATACCACTCCTTAACTGTACTAACTCTAAACGAACGCCATGCGTCTTTGTCTGTACACCATACTACATAGTGGTCGCTTTTAGGATCATACTTTTTGATTTCAATTACAAAATCTCCAAAGTCGCTGTTAAGTGTACAAGGCATTGTACGAATTTCTTTTGTGTGTAGTTTTTCAAATACTACAGTTACAATTCCTTTCTGAGCTTCTTCAAAGAACTTTTCTGGATTTTTCATTGTGCTATCTCTAACTCCCCTTGGTAGTATGCGTCTGTATTGTTGCTATAGTGTTTAGTATTTATAGTTGCAAATCCAATCATTGTATGTCTAACACCGTTCCTAACAGTTTTTACACTATGCATACAATCTGGACTTGCTGTGTGTACTGCTAACATTCTTGGACGTGGTTTAATTGTTTTAGCATAGTTATTGTATGTTAGTTCGCCACCTTCAAAATTATCATTTAGATATAATACAAATCCATAGTTTCGCCATGGCGATAAATTATCTTCTCCGTTTGCTTCACAATTATCTATGTGTCCTGGTAGCAAATTATCTCCTGCTGTCCATCTGGAAAATTGTAGTAACTCTGTATATATCTCAAGTGCTGGCTGTATAGCACACATGTAATTATTAATCCTGCCAGTTATATCATGCATTAAATCTGATATATCAGGATGTGATAATTTAATAATAGATGAGTAAGCAACTTTGTTTTTCCATCTATTAGATTCTTCGAATGTATCTGTACTAAGTTTAAAGACGCTATCATTATTTTCTGATATGTCTAATAAAATATTATTTTCTTCTTGGGTGATGAAATTATCTACCACATGCGGAAAAGTATTAAACTCTGGCATTACTTCCCTATTAGACCTTTTTCTAACATGTCCTGTATTTGTTTTTCCCTGATCATAACACCCCATCGTTTCGGATTAACGTATGTAGTCTTAAAGAATTTACACATTTTTTCATTTGGATCAAACAACATCATTTCGTTTATTTCTTCATTTAGCTCATTGCCTAATCTACAAACTTCTTCATGTAGTAATGTGTTATCCCATTCCAGTTTAGTGTAAGGACACTTCATGTCAATAGTGTTGCCGAACGGCTTAACACCATTAAAGTTAGGTGCTATATCTTTGTAAAAAAAATGTTTAAACCATTCGTAATCTGATATTAAATTAACGTCCCAGTCACTTAGTACTGCCATTTGGCATCCAAGTCTTGCTCCGTAAATAGCCCACATGCCGTTGTCTACATCACTGCCAATGTTGCACCATGTTTGTAATCTGTTATAGTTACCGTACCAAATTTTATTTCTAAACTCTAATGGCTTGACTCGTTTGCCTTGATCCAAACTCATTTTAACACCTTCTCTGAATCCTGCTCTAAAGGCTTGGAAAGGAGAAGCAGTTTGATGTACTTCACTAAATGTATCATTCAGTTGTATGTAGTTAAGTTTCCAACAAAATTCCATACCCTCACCGTCTGTTGCGGCTTCGTGTGTGCTTATTGTTTTAGTATATTCTGTAGGCCAACATTTAAGTCCACCATTACCGTATACTAATCCGTTGAGAATGTTTTTGCCATTCCAACTAAAAATACTTTCAGCAATATCATTACCGTCATGATCTGTTTCTGGAAAGTCTAACTCCTGTTCAAAGAAGTCGTCCATGACAATGTTATCTCCATCAACTGTGATAAATCTTTCGGTCTCACTTTGATTAGCACATGCTTTATGAGCCGCGTCAAAGCCTTTTACACCATGCACACGTTTTGCCCAAGGCACTTTATTTAATAAATCAGCCCAGTGCTCTTCTGCATTAGGCTCATCGTATGATATGTAAAAAATATCTAATTCTGATACGTCTACTTTAGCCATTAAAATATTCCAATATTGGTCCTGTTATTTTACTACATAAAAACTCTTTGTCAACCATTAATTCTGCATTGTGCATTACATCGTCGATGTTAGGCTTTATGTTATTTTCTTCTATGTATTTAAAATGATCAACTATTCCTCTTGCACGTTCAAAGTTTCTCAAGTGATCTGTGCCTGTGTTATGTACTTTAAATCCTATACTATTTAAGTATTTCTCTGAACCTGATTCAGATATCATGAGTGGCATTGTGCCAACTGCAAAACACTTAAATACTTTTTCTGTTACTGCTCCTAATAAGCCATTTGCATATGGTATTCTATGACCCGGTAATGTTTCAACTGTTATTGACCAATTGTATGTGCCAATGTATTCTTCAGGGAAATTTAAAAATGACATCACACCAGTACCAAGTCTCGGCAAATGTTTTGGCAGTTCGCTTTTCCTTTTTTCTATAAAATTATTTACCTTAGTATTAAATTCGTCTCTGTCTTGTAGTCCATGGTTAGAAAATTCTTCTTCCCAACCTACATATATATTTTTTTCTTGCCATGATACTGTAGTGTTATCTTCTTGTTGACCTACTAAACTCCAGTCAGTTTTATCTAATAAGTTTGCTTCATCCATTAATGCAAGTGTAAATAATCTAACAGGCCTTGCTTTGTAATTTGGGAACATAGCATTCTTAAAACGTTTACTGGTATATATTTTACTTAACAAGGAAGTACGATAATTTGGGTCGTCCCATGATCTTGTTATCCAAGGACAGTCCCATGCTGTAACCATTAACCAAAACGGCACTGTGATTGTTTTTATGTTTAGTGAAGGTATATCTTTAAGACCAAAATTAAAAGATACATATATTAATTCTCTGGGTATAATTTTTATTTTAAATACTTTATCTACAAAATTTTTATAGATACGGAAGTCTTGCCCCATTGTGCCTTCTTCCCAATCGGTTATAGTCACTCTGTATGTTGTTAGTACTTCTGCCAATTGAACTGGATCGTATTGCAAGAACACAGTTATGCTCATATCTAATACAATATCTTTGTTGCATTGCATTACTTGTTCGTGGTCTGTAAGACCTTCCAGGCTACCAAAACTTACTTTGTCTGCAAATTGATCTAAGAAGGTTTGTTGTGTAGCCTGAGAGGAAACTGGGTTAAAATCAAAATAGTGGTAATCCCACCTTGGGTTGAATATAAACTCAAGCAATCCTGTGCGTTGTAGTGTCTTTCTTCTCCCGTTATTAAAAGGAGCAACTCTTTCAATGTGTGTTGTCATTAGATTTTAGAATACGTATCAAAATGTTTAATTGTGTACACACTGTATTGTCTACAGTCTGCAGGAAGAGGTCTCACTACTTCATCGCGAATAATTAATTCGCTCAGTGAGATAGTTTCGCTGTGGTACATCACATGTGGATTGCCTGGTGCTGTAATGAAAAACTTTAGCATTCTTGCACCATTTACTGTTGCACTAACAGGATACATATCGCTGTAGTTTTCTTCTACAATTTTTCTATCAAGCATTACAGTTAATGCGTCTCCACTTACAGATATAGTAATTTGTGCTTTTTTAAGTTTAGTATCTATTTCGTATAAGAAATCTGTTTCAGCATTTGCATATATATTTTCTGTGGGTTTGAGTTCAATTTTGTATACATTTTCTTCTAATAGATCTTTTACAATCCAGTAGTTAGAAATTTCTACATCTTTTTTTAGTAAGATGCCTAATTGATCTAAGTTGAAATCATATGTTATCCAATCTTCTTTTACATCAACTTCGTCTACTTCTTGTGTTAAACACACAATATTGCCTGACTTATCAAAGTATAGTGTCCAGTCTCTTTTCTCACTTTTTTCCATGAGCATTTCAACTGATCCGCCTGCTTCTTCTTTTGCTTTTAAGAAAGCCTTCTTTCTTGCAAGTGCTTGTTTGCTAATGCCATCAGCCATTTGCTATCTCCATTTGTTTTATCATTTTGTCTGTTAACCAATCTTTTTCTACATAATGGAATGGTAACAATTGCTGAAAATTTCCTATTCTAAAATTGTCATAGTTTGAATAATATGTTGGAATACTGGTACTCCATTTATCTGCTATGGATTCTCCTTTAACATTTTGTACATGACTTTTCATATGTACGAATGTTGGCACAGCATCGATATTTTCTTGTGTGCATAAATGTTCTATGCCTAACAGTTTAATAGCAAGTGCAAAAGCAACATCACCACTTAACCATTCTGGCTTGCCTTGTGGCATGTACTTGTAAAACATACGTTGCCAATGCTGAAATATAATTTCAATCATTGCAAACAATTCTGTTGCAAGGTCACTTTTCTTAAAATAGAAAAACGCCATATACACATTAGGTAAATTGTTTGCTGTAAAATACTGTCTATAATAATCGCTGTGAGCAATCTCGCCTCTGTATGTTCGCACTTTTGTAGTTGCCCATACATCACGTTGCGACATAATATCCCACCAATGGCTTACATCACCTGGAAAAATCATATCTGTGTCAAGTATAACTGTTTCATCATATGGTGACATATAATAAAACTTCCACTTGTTATTGATCTTCCACTGTTCGTCTTTTGCATCATCTTGCCATGGAATATCTACTATGTGATCAAATACTTCTTTGTGTTTTTTTGTTATTTTCTTTTTAGTAGCAGAATCAACACACACTGTTAAATTACTAACTTTACTTTGTGTTAGTTTTAAATTTAACGCAAGTG
>Ga0222717_10000958_pt1 | contig 24050 bp, 19 predicted proteins | sample C33_18DmetaG_FD_165053 | JGI IMG/M metagenome (GOLD analysis project Ga0222717, IMG submission 165053) | Estuarine water microbial communities from San Francisco Bay, California, United States - C33_18D | ecosystem: Environmental > Aquatic > Marine > Unclassified | place: USA: California... | reverse complement strand
CAAATCAATCTGAGTTTGATGCTCTTGTTAGCTTTAGCTTTAATCTTGGCTTGGGATGCTTTCAAAGGAGTACAGTTCGTTCGGCTTTTGTGCGTGGTGATAAAAAGAGAGCTGGCGAAGTTCTTTTGAAGTATTGCTATGCCGGGGGGCGAAAGCTTAAAGGATTAATTAGAAGACGAATAGCAGAACATGCGCTATTTATGTCAAAAGGATAAAGTATGCCGCTTAGTAAATTAAAATTTAGACCTGGCATAAACCGAGATAAAACTGATTTAGCCCAAATGGGCGGTTGGTATGATGGCAACATGATACGGTTTAGAGAAGGTTTTCCTGAAAAAATAGGAGGCTGGGAAGCAGCTACTTTTACTCCCTATGTAGGAGAAGCAGTCAAACTATTTGTTTATGCTATAGATACAGGTGCAGCTATTGCAGGTTTAGCAACAACTAAAAAAATCTACATTCGTGCCGGTACAACTCTTTACGATATAACTCCTATACGAGCTACATTTACTACTTCAACTACTCCTTCTACAGATAATTGTTTTACTACTAATACTACTACAGGTACTGAGGGTCAAGTTTTAGTTACACTTGCAGGTCATGGAGCTACTACAGGAGACTTTGTTACTTTTACTGGTGCAGCTGCAGTTGGTGGTATTACAGCCCCACAACTTAATTTAAACTTCGAAGTAACGGTTTTAACTAGTAGTACATTTACTATCCAAACAGCAGGTACTGCTACTTCTGCCGCTACCGGTGGTGGTACTGGAATTACTGCAGAGTTTGAGATTAATATTGGAGCCGATTCTTCTATTGCAGGCTATGGTTGGGGTGCAGGTACATGGAGTCGAGGAACTTGGGGTTCAGGAGCTACACTTCCAGCTATCGTAGATGTACGATTAGTGTTTATGGACAACTTTAATAACGACTTAATCTTTAATCTAAACAATCAAGGAGCTATTTACTACTGGACTTATAATGTAAGTTTTAATAATAGAGCGGTATTACTAAGTTCTTTATCTGGTTCAATTGCTGTACCGGCTGCAAATGAAAAAATACTTTTTGCACCTAGTGGTCATTTACTATCTTTAGGAGCTAGTGCATATAGTGAAGTATCTACTGCGGGAGCTACTATTTCAAGTATTACAAGTAGTGGCACAACAGCTACGGTAACTACCGGAAGTGTTCATGGATTATCTACTAATGACTATGTATATCTTTCTGGTCAAACAACAACTGCTTATTCAGGTACCTATCAAATTACAGTAACAAGCACAACGACTTTTACGTACACACTATCAGCGTCTACTACGTCCCCTGCTTCTGTTGCAGGAAGTTATCAATCTATCTCTTATAGTGGTGGCACATTTGATCCAATGTTAATTAGATTTGCTGATGTTAATGCAGATATAGGTCCTAAACCAGAAGTGTGGAAACCTGAACTTGCTAATACAGCAGGGTTCTTATTTGTTAAAGAGGGTTCCAAAATTGTTACCGGTGCTAATGTAAGACAAGAAACTCTTATATGGACAGACACATCACTTAGTACACTACAATTTTTAGGAACAGCTGAAGTATTTGGGTTACAACTTTTATCTAATGATACTAACATTATGGGGCCTAATGCGTGGGCAAGTGTTAATAACAATATGTATTGGATGGGAACAGATAACTTCTTTGTATATGATGGTAGAGTTAATGTTCTTAAGTGTCCTTTACTACGATATGTATTTGAAGATATTAATAGAGAACAAAGTCAACTTGTTTATGGTGGTACAAACAAAGAATTTAATGAAGTCATATGGTTCTATTGTTCTGGCGGAGCAACACCTTCGGTTACAATTGATCGTTATGTAATCTACAACTACCGTGATGATATTTGGTATTATGGACAACTTAACAGAACAACTTGGGTAGATGCAGGAGTTAACGAATATGCACTAGCTACTTCTGGTGGATACTTATACTCACATGAGAAAGGTCCTAATAATGGACAGCCTTTAGGTGCAGCACCTCTGGCTATCAACTCATACATTGAGTCAGCCTTTATGGATATAGCTGATGGTGAGTTTTATATGTTGACTAAGAAAGTTATACCTGATGTAGACTTTACTGCATCACAAACAGTCAATCCTGTAACAGGAGCCACACTAACACCTGCAGTCGATATGGCAATTGCAGTCACTAAGTTTCCAGGAGCCGCGACACAGACTACGGATGTAGCGGGAGCAACATTAACTAGAGGTGTTACTACAACAGCAGCGACAATAGACCAATATACAAATCAAGTATTTATAAGAGCACGAGGACGACAAATGAACTTTAAAATATCATCAGATACTCTAGGCACACAATGGCAACTCGGTGATACAAGAGTCGATGCTAAACCAGATGGAATGAGGGGATAATATGGCTGAAGGTAAAAAAGCAATGAATATAAAAAAACTACCAAGTTTAAATGTTAATACAGGTAAACAATCTAGCCCTACCAACGTTAAAAAAAGAACAATATTAGGTGCTGGTGTATCTGGTTCTCACGGAGAAAGGCTTCGTGGTTTAGATAAAATATTAAACACTTACGGAACTAATAATCCTGATGATAAGTTTTTAAAGGCAATTCGTAACTCAAAAGATAATGGGCTTCCTGCAGGAACACAAACATCCCCAAATTCAAACGATACTTTATATAAAATAAAAAAAGTGTTAGGTCCTTCACTTGGTATGAAAAAAGGTGGTAAGGTCAAGAAAGCTAAAGGCAGAGACGGTATAGCTCAACGTGGTAAGACTCGTGGGAGAATGAGATAATGTCACACGTCGTACAACCTAAAGCACCTAACTTAGCGCTTCCTAGAATAGAATATAGTGAAGACCAACAGAACCAATTACAGAATCAACTAAGGTTATACTTTGCACAACTAGATAAAGCACACTTAGATGAGATAACTAACTTACACACTAACAATGTGATGCATTGGCTGGGGATATAATGTCAGGAGAATTTCAAGACTTAACAGGTAAAAAATTAGGGCAAGCAGCTGTTACTGCAACTGCAGCTATTGTGTATGAAACTCCAGCTAACACACGTACTTATATAAAAGATATTATGGTAGCCAATACTACGGGCGGTTCACTTGATGTGCAAGTATATATTGTTGCAAGTGGGGGTGCAGCAGCTACTTCTAATGCTCTTATATACAACAAAACAGTAGCAACAAAAGAGTATTTACATTGGTCAGGGTTACAGATAACTAATCCTGGAGATACGATACAAGTTTTGGGTAGTTCAACAGGACTTACTATAACTATATCAGGAGCTGAAGCCGTATAAAACGGTTTATACGTAGCATATTACGTGGTATTATACAACTTAAATAAATAGGAACTCAAATGGTAGACTATCAAAACACAGCGCAAGGATTGGCTACTTTAGGTAGAGGAGGAGACTCTACTTTAGTGCATATGCAACCAGAAGAAGTAGCAGGGCTTCAACAACTAGCTCAAGCTAACGGTACTTCACTAACTGTAAACCCTAATACTGGAATGCCAGAAGCCTTTAATTTAAGGGGTTTACTTCCTATGGTTGCTGGAGTTGGATTAGCAGCGGCAGGTATGGACCCAATGATGGCGGGGCTTATGTTAGGTGGAGCAACTGCTGTATTAGAAAATGATCTTGGTGCTGGTATAGGGGCTGGTTTAGGTGCTTACGGTGGCGCTAGTTTAGGAAAATCTCTTGATTTGTTAGGAGCAGAATCAGTTCCAATAGGGAGTACAACAGGTGAGATTGTAACAGATCAAATACAACAAAACCTTTCTAATATGAACCCGACTATCGCGGGACCATCAGGTCCAGGTATGACAGGTTTTTCAAGCACAGCAGGTGGCGGTACTATGGGAATAAAAAGTGGATTAAGCTCTGCTGCTGTTAACCCTGCTTACCCTCAAGGACCTGAATTCCAAGGTACTAACGTTGGATCAATACCTAGAAACGTTACCCCTAATTTAGCCGGTACTAATCCTGCTTATCCTCAAGGACCTGGATTTCAATCTCCTCCAGCTAACAAACCAACTATGTATAGAAATTATACTCAAAGCGGAGGAGTAACTGGTAGTCCACCAGTTAATAATCTTCCCGTTGCAGCTAACCCTGCTTACCCTCAAGGACCAGGGTTTCAAGCCACTGCAGATACAGCTACTAAATTTAAAATGCCAGGTTCAGGAGTTCCTGGAGAAGCTGTTTACGGACAAGTTTCTGAAGATGGGTTAACAGGTTTAGCTAATAGAGCTGGAAATAGAGTTAGCAACATGGGTAGAGGTATTGATACATTAGTTAATGATTATGATAGAGCTACAGAAATATTAGGTACTCAATCTGAACAAGTGCCGGTATTTAATCCTGATGGATCTATAAAATCATACACAATGTCAAAGGCAGTACCTCTAGATAACATAGATATGGCAATGAAGTTTGGTTTACCTGTTGCTGGAGGAATAGCGGGTGGACTAGAACCAGAAGATTTTGAACAACAAAGCATAGACATGACTCAATTTGAAGACCGTAGATTTAGAGGTCCTGATGGGCAACTTAATCTATCAGGTCAGACTGGATTAAATTTAAATAATCCTTATGGTTATACAGCAGGGGGCTACGGATACGCAGAAGGCGGTGCTGTAGAACAAGGAATGGAAGCAGCTATAGCTAGAAATAGTGGTAGATCATATAACCCACCTGCACCTGCACCTGCTTCTAATGTAAATACTGGTGGTATTTCTAATTTTAATGACCTAGGTTCTTTAAATGTTAATACAGGAACTACAGGACAATCACCTAATGCTATAGCTGCAGAAGCGGCTAAACCTAAAACAAGAATAATGACAGGTGCGTATGGAACACAAATGACTGTGCCTATTGATTATGACCCTGGAGTGAAGTCTGTGTTTGGAGGTAGAAAACCAAGTCACTATCAGCTAAAAGATGGTACGTACGTAAAAGGAACACCTCCTGCTGGCAACTATTTTAATAGTGATCGAACTAATGCTTACGGGTATGTTAATAGATTTGCAGAGGGTGGTGCTGTAGAACAAGGAATGGAAGCAGCTATAGCTAGAAATATAGGAAGAACCTATACACCGCCTGCCTCTGTATCTGCCCCTGTATCTGCCCCTGTATCTGCCCCTGTATCTGCCCCTGTAGGAGTCTCTAATATAAATGTAGGGGGATTTAGAGGTACACCTTCTAATTTAACAGGAGGCGTAGGTTCTTTAAACGTAAGTTCAGGAACTATAGGAAAGTCACCTAATCAAGCTCTTAGAGATACTCATTTTAAAATGCTACGTGGGTATGAAGTTCCTATTGATTACACCCCTGGATCACCAGGCGGACAAGGTAATATTTATTCAGGGTATACCCAACCTACACAGGCAAGTCACACATATAATAAGGATACAAAAAAATGGGAAAAATCAAAACCTGTACATATGCCTTTTAGAATTGGTGGTGGCAATGGTGCACCCAATCAATTTAGTATGCCAACTGCTTTTTCAGGCTATGGTGGACCTGCAGCCGGAATTGCGCAGTTTGCAGAAGGCGGATACTTAGGTGGTGGAGATATAAATGTTCAAGGTGATGGTATGAGTGATGATATACCTGCAAACATTGATAACGAACAACCAGCGGCTTTATCAGAAGGTGAGTTTGTAATACCAGCTGATGTAGTTAGTCACATAGGTAACGGCTCTTCTGAAGCAGGGGCAAAAGAATTTTATGGTATGATGGATAGAGTTAGAATGGCTAGGACTGGTAGGAAAAAACAATCACCAGAAATAGTTCCAGAAAGGTTTATGCCCGCTTGATGAGTCAGGTTTATACGGTACCAAAAGATAAAGTTTGTGAAGTATGGGAAGAAGCTAGTTCTTTATTAAATATAGCTTTTCTTAATGACGATAATCTTGATTATGGTTTAGAATACCTAAAAGAAGAATTAGTTAGCGGTAGACAGCACTTGTTTTTGGTGGTAAATAACAAGGAAATAGTTGGAGCTTACACTGTAGAGCTTATTGATTACACTAATCACCGAGTTGCTTTAACTACTTGTATGGGGGGTAAAAAAGTGTTTAGTAAAAATACTGTTCAACAATATGAAGACTGGGCAAGGTTACAAGGAGTCACTAAAATAAGGGCTTATGCAAAAGAAGCTCAAGCAAGGTTATTTAGATTAAAATTAGGGTTACAGCCCGTAACGAGTGTAGTAGAGAAAAATTTATAATTGGAGTAATAAAAATGTTATTAAAAATAATACCTAAAAAAATTAAAGTATGGCTACTAAAGCGTCTATATAAAGATATAGCTGCTGAAGGTCGTATGGGTGATACCCAACTTGCTCATATTAATGACTATGAAGCTGGCTTACTTAAATCAGTAGGGGGTTCAGGAACTATAAACCCAGCGACAGGTTTAGTTGAATTTCTTGGTGGTGGTGGTGGTTCATCGACTCCCGCTTCAACAACAAATGAAACTACTTCATACTCTTCTAACCTTCCTGAATATGCTAAGCCGTTCTATGAAGAGCAGATGAAGCAAGGAGCAAGACTATCTTATAATACTGACTCATCAGGTAATGTAACGGGTGTTAGGAACGCTCCTGTATATCAAGGGCCTAGAGTTGCTGGATTTTTACCAGATCAAATGGCAGCCCAAGCAAATACAAGGAATTTAAGAGACCCTATTCAAATAGCACAAGGAACGGGTGCATTAAACAGAGGTTTAACAGGGGCTAATGTTGCAATGGGTGGGCTAAATGCAGCAAGAGCTTACAGACCCGACACAATTACAAGTGATACTGTAACAAGTGATACTGTAGCAAGTGATGATGTAACAGAAACAATTACAGATGACACATTAACCACAGATAGATTTACCGACCCAGGTATGGCAGCAAATTACATGAACCCCTATCAGCAACAAGTGGTTGATGTACAAACTCAAGAAGCCAGAAGACAGGCTGACATTGCTAAAGCATCAAGAGGTTTAGGTTCTATAAGTAGAGGTACTTTTGGTGGTGGTAGACAAGCTCTAATGGAGGCTGAAGCAGACAGAGCCTTAGCAACTCAACTAGGACAAATACAAGCGACTGGAAGTCAACAAGCTTATCAACAAGGACAACAAGCATTTACACAAGACCAAGCTCGTAGTTTGCAAGCAAATACAGCTAATCAAGCAGCTGACCTACAGGCACAACAACTAATGCAACAAGGTCAAAAGTATAACCAAGCTGCCGACCTACAAGCACAACAGTTAAATCAAGCTGCCGACCTACAAGCACAACAGTTAAATCAAGCAACTGGGTTGCAAATGCAGGGAATGCAACAAGCAGGCGATCAGTTTGGTGCAGACTTAAATAGACAATTAGGTTTAGGTGGACTACAAGCTCAAAGCACGTTAGGTGGGCAACTAGGTCAATTAGGTGCACTAGATCAACAAACAGACCTACAAAGAATTCAGGCTCTAGCAGCTTCTGGTGCAGAACAACAAGCAATGGATCAAGAGTATTTAAATGCAGCTCAACAAAAATACTTAGAAAATGCAAACGCTCAAAGGGCTATGTTAGAGTATCAATCTAATCTACTACGGGGTACTGCAGGTGCATTAGGTTCAACTCAAACACAGTATGCAGCAGCTCCAAGTATGGCATCTCAAATTGGTGGACTAGGTCTAGCAGGCTTAGGGCTTTATAATATGATGGGACAGGGATAAATAATGGCTAATATAATACAAATACAAGATGATTTAAAAAATGTATCTGATCAAGATTTAGTTAACTTCGTTAAAAGACCTACAGGTCAAGTTCCTAGTTATTTAGCTTTAGGTGAAATAAAACGACGAAAAGAAACCAGAGAAAAATATCAAGGTGTAAAAGCTCAACAACAAACAACTGTTGTTGATGACTTAGTAGCAGAGCAAGGTATAGGTAATCAAATGACTCAAAATCCTATGTCTCAACCTACTGCAGGGGTAGGTACACCTCAACCTCAAGAACCAATAAATCCAGCAATGCTTGCATCAAAAGGCATAGGTCAACTAAATCCTGGTGCTGTAAAAGAAATGAATGACGGTGGGATTGTAGGGTATGCAGCTGGTGATTTAGTAAAAAAAGCACAAAGAAATAGATTTTTAGGTTCAGAGTTAGGTTTTGAAAATGGCCCTGTTGCTTACCCATTAGGTACAGCTATAGGCGATGCAGCTAGTTATTTAAACCCTTTAAGCTACATGGACACGTATAACCCTAGAGTTGATCCTATTACAGGAAAAGTAGTAGGTGGTGTTGGTGATAGGTTTGCTGACACAAAAGAAGAAATTGCAAGGAGAGAAAGAGAAAAAAGAGATATTCTTGATAGAATAACGGCCGAAGAAACAATAGCCCAAAGAGATAAAGAGCTAAGTGATCCTGTAATAGAAGAAGCTCAAGATAAATATACTGTAAACAGTATGCAGGCCGTAACTGAAAACGTTCCTGGAATGTTAACTACTAATGTGTTTGATAGAGAAACAACTACTGATGATGTAGCTACAGCTACTGAAGATTCAAATGTTGTGCCCACAAGCATGGACGTTACAGAGACAGTAGACACAGTAGACACAGTAGACACAGTAGACACAGACAGTAAACTAGATATTGCTGATTTGGAGTTACCTAGCCTACTAAGTCCTGATCAAGAAAAAATGTTCTCTGATAGAAAAGCTAATAGACCTACAGTATTATCATCGGAAGACGCTTTAGATCAAGTACTAGCAACTAACAAAAAAGCAGGGTTGTTTGATAATCCTTTTGATCAAGATAGAAAAGATCTAGAAAAAGAAAGAGATCTACTTGATAAAGCTAAATCCGATGCAGGCAGTATGGCATTTATAAAAGCAGGGTTGTTGTGGATGCAAAAAGGTAATCTTGGAGATGCAGCACCAGCTGTTACAGAATATGCACAAGCACTTAAAGGCTTAAGAGGAGAAGATAGAGAACTTAAGAAAATGGACCTAGCGTTAAAAGGTGCTGATATAGCGTACAAACAAGGTAACGTTAAAGCTGCTAGTGATTTAACAGCGGCGGCAGAAAAAAAATTAGATGCCTTTGATAGAGACACTTTCACTAATTTCAATCAAGCTTTAATTGCAGGGTACCAGGGCAGAAATGATATGATGAAAGCTCAAATAAGTAGACAAACAAACCTTGATGTAGCAGGAATACAAGCAAGAAAACTAGGAGGCAAGGCTGAAATGTTTGAAAAGTTATCCACAAGTCCAGCTTTCCAAAAACCAGATGGAACTGTAGATGCAGAAAAAATTATGAAAGCTATAACACCACCATCAAGTATGTACGCTGCTACTTCTAAACCAGCTCAGTATATGCAAGAGTACAGAGAGTACGTTAAATTGCTTAGTGATACGCCAGAGTTGGAAGCTAGTCGCGATGCTTTTATAGAAAAATATCCTGATCCTAAATCTTATGCAGATGCTATGGGAGCCGGGTCTAGTATGGGTACATACAGTACAAAAGGTGGTTATAAACCAGCAGGGAATTAAATACTATGACTCAACCAGTCAATATTGAAGGGGTAGGCATAGTAGAATTTGAAGACGGCATGACGCCAGAACAAATAGAAGCAGCTATTGTTAAAGATATACTACCTACTATACCTCCTCCAGCAGAACCAATTCCACAAGAAAAAGAATATGCAAAATTCTTTGAATCTTTAGGCGGTGGTATAAGCGATACTCTAGGCATAGCGGATGTCGGATTAAGTGCTACACTACCTGGTGGTGATACAGGTGTAGAAGCTTTACAAGAATTTAATGCAGATCAAGCAGCTAACCCAAGAACTAGATTTAGCTTTGCTGACATAGAAAATGCATGGGATGAAGGTGGTGTAGAAGGCACTATGGAACTCTTTAAACAACTTCCTGGTGGATTTGGTGAAGCTATAGGTATGATATTTCCTTCTCTTGCATCTGGTGCAACGGGTGCGGCTATAGGTTCGGTAGTTCCAGGAGTAGGAACAGTAGCTGGTGGTATTGTAGGCGCAGCTCTTGGATCTTTCTTTCCTCAATTCGGTGGTAATATTTCTGAACAAGCTCAAGAAGATATAAAAGCAGGGCGACCTGTAGATATTGATACTGCTACAGCTGCATTAGCTACTGTGCCCCAAGTAGCTTTAGATCTTATAGGACTAAAAGCTTCAGGGTTAACAAGGTTAATAGGGATAGAAAAGAAACTACCCCCTGGTGCACTACGTAAAAAAATAGCTGAAGAAGGTCTTACTAAAGCTTCTGCTAAAGGTTTCGTAAGAATAGCCGGATCTGAAGTCCCTACTGAAGTAGGTCAAGAAATTATTACTAAAATACAAGCAGGTGCAGATCCATTTAGCGAAGAAGCTATAGCCGAGTATAAAGAGGTAGCAGCGTTAACAACTTTAACAGGTGGTTTATCTCCTGTTTCAGCTGTGAAGGCAAGAAGTGATGCTAGAGCAGATATTAAAGCAGAGGAAGTTAAGAAAGATTTAGATTCTAATGCAGCTCTTGTTAGTTTATTACCTAATCGAGCTATGTTTGATGCGGCTCAAAAAGATGCAAACCCAGTGCAAGCGGCTTTAGAAGTAGCAGTTGAAGCAGAAAATTCTTTAGATAACAACGCACCAGAAAAAAGCAGACTTAGAAAAATAATAGCTAAAGCTCAAAATGAACTTGATGAATCTGTCACTATGCAAAGCGTTGAAACTCAAAAGAAAGCGGTTGATGATTTATTAAAAGATACTCAAAATGTACTAAAAGATTTTTACAAAGAAAATAAAAATGTAAAAGCTACAGTAACACCAGGTGTCCTTGATAAAGATACGTTAACTTCGTTTGGTTTAAACCCTAACTCTAAAGCATTTAAACGCCTAACACATTTAAACTTAAACAAGCCAAACAATACTAAATTATTTTTAGACACCTTAGATAAACATACTGGTAAAATAAACGAACAAGCTATTAATGATTTTACAGTTTTAATAGAGGAGAATAATCCTAATGTCAAATACAACTTTAACAAAGAATCTCAGTCTAGTGCAAATACAGGAAGGACTACAGTACTTGGCCCACGGAGAGCCGGCCAAAAAACCAATGCCGAAGGAACTGCAGATCTTGACGGAGAAGGAGTGGTCAACAATATATCAACTGCTCCTGGATCTAGAACAAGAAAAGGAAATGTCGACGATTCACTAACTGAAGATGTAAGAGGACAAATTGTAGACTTTATAAAAGTAGACCCTAAAAAATCATACACTCCTTCAACCTTAAAAAGAGCTTTAAGCGGTGCAGGTATAAAGATTAATCCTGCGCAACTAAAAACACTAATTAATCAGTTACCTGTGTTTCCTGGTATAGATGTAACTACACAAGTTAAAAACAACAAGTCTGTACAAAAAATTCAAGCAACTCCTGAAAAAGTAAAAGCTCCAGTTAATCCACTACAAGCTGTATTAAATGACGTAAATCAAGAAGCACCTAAAACACCTGTAGTAGAAGAACAAGTAGTAAAAGAACAAGTAGAAAAAGAACAAGTAGAAAAAGAACAAGTAGAAAAACCACCAGTTAAAGTTGTTAACGCTCCAGTAATTCAAACATCTAATCAAACTGTTGAATACATTGGTAAAAGACCAAAAGGTGTGACGTTTACACAAATAACAGAAGCTACCGGCTCTACCCCTGAACAAATAGACTCTTTAGTATCAGAAGGTTTAATCGAGGTTTCAACTAATGAAAACAATGAAAGAATAGCTTTACCAACAGAACTAAATAGAGATAAAACAAAGCTTCGTAAGATTATTAGTAGGTTAAGCATAAGACGAAGCGAAAATGAAGATTTTATACTTGAAGCTCAAGATGATTTTAATACTCCAATTGATATTAAAAATTATATAGAAGAAGGAAATGAAAGAATAAAAGAACAAAAAATAGTCAAACCTAAAGCTGAGTTATCAGAGCAACAAGAAAGAAAAGCTCAGCAAAAAATAGAAGAACAATTATTAGTAGAATTAGGTCTTGAATCAAATGATGCGAAAAGTTTAGCAAAAAGATATGCAAAGGAAGATTTAGCAGACTTTAATCCTGAAACAGATGATTTCCACACTGCAGGTAACCCTAATTATGTACAACGTCCTGATCAAATAAACAGATTTAAAGGTGTTAAAAACTTAAAAAGGGCTTTACAAATACTTAAATCTGAGTACGGTAATGTGTTGGGCGAAGTAGAAACTGTATTGCTTGACACAATGTTAAAAGTTCCTAACCTGCAAACAACAGGGTTTTCAATTGAACAAGTAAGAACTAGAGATGGTGGTGGAGCTTATGGAGCCTATACAGCTGACACTAACAATGTGCGTGTACACCCCAATGCAAATATAGGTACTATAATCCATGAAGCTCTTCATGCTGTTCAAGCTAAGAAAATGAATGATGCATTCACTAGAAGCGGTAAACCTAAAAACGAAGCTGGTAGATATATAAACAAAATATACGAAAGAGCACAAGCAGCTGCTAATGGCAGGTTTGATAGAGAACTAAATAACGTGTTTGAATTTGTTAACTACGCACTTCAAGATGTGCAATTCCAAAGATTTTTAAGTGAGACAGCACCTCTTAACCCTAAAAATAATTTAAATTCTTTATGGTCTGATCTTGTTACTGCAATAAAAAGATTGTTTAACTTCTCTACTAATGTACCTAATTCATTACTTAATGATTACTTGGTAGTAGCCCAAGACTTATTAGATGGCCCTCCTAATAGAATTGTAGGTTCAGATCCTTTATACAATAAACCACGTGAAAACGAAACAAAAGAAGAATTTAGAGAAAGAAAGTTTGATGTAAAAACTAATAGTGATGGTGTATTTAAAAGAATTGTTAAAGGAATATTTAGAAGACCGACAGCTGTTGATTATCCTGATAAATCATTATCTGGATTATTTATTAGAGCAAGAACTCATTTTGCTAATTCTAGTGCAGCCATACAAGAAGAAGCTCAGACAAAAAGCTTTAATAAAGTAGTAAACGATGCACTGTCTGGAAGAGCTAGAACTGACATTATTATGGACACTACACTACAATCTAATGCAATAGCAGCTAGCGCAGCTGACATGGGGTTTGTAACAATTCAAGAAAACGGAATGCCTAAAATCATTCAAGATAACGCTACTCTTAAAGGTGTGTTTAATCAAGTTACAAAATTAGCTGACAAGGTAGGAGTAAAAGAAGCTAACAAAATGGTGCAAGAGTATTTAATTGGTAGAAGATTGCAAGGTGAACAACAGCTAAACGAAAATCGTGATAAAAGAATAAGCGAATTAGAAAACGAAAGATCCAACACTAAAAATAAAAGTGAAAGAAAAAAACTAACTCAAAAAATTAATAATATAAAGAATGTAGAAAAAACAAAGATGTCAGACGATGATATGCGTGTTTTAGCTGATAAAGATTATCTTGTATCTGAACAACAGCACCCTGAACTTAAAACTATATCTACTATGTTAAACCAAATACAACAACATAACATTGATTTGTTAGAAGCTACCGGTGTGTATAGTAAAGAAAAAGCAGATGTATTTAGAAGTCGTGATTGGTACGTGCCTCTACACAAAACTCTTGATGAGTTAGAAGCTTCACAAAACGGAATAAAAGAGTTTTTTAAAGGCTATACTGATATAGGTCAAGAGTTTAAATATAAAGGTGGTAGCGATAAACAAGTTGATAATGTATTAGATAATTTTGTAATGAAACATTTCTGGTCTGTAAATGCAGCTTTAAGAAACCATGGCAATCAAGAAGCAAGTAGCTTTGTTGGAATGAGAAACAAAGAAAAAATTGCAGCTTTAGAGGCAGAAGACAAAGTAGGTAAAGGTCTAGATGAAAAACAAAGAAAACAACTTGAACGTATAAGAGACGAAAATCCTAATGACTTAGTGACCTATGAAAGCGAAGCAGACATTCCTTCAGGTAGGTCTGGATATACTGCACCAGTGATGTTTAATGGGGAACGAGTATTTGTTGATTACTCAGATCCTGGGTTTGCAGTTGCTGTTAGAGGCCCTGAACAACCATTAGTAGACACTCATGTCCCCGCTGCACTAGCTACTTTGCTAAGACAGACTATTACAGCAAACCCGATATTTCAAGGGTATCAAGTATTTAACGACTCAATAAGTGCTGCGGCTTACTCAGGAGTTAAAAACCCATTTCAATTAGCAAAAAGAGTTTTAAGTAGTTACACTGAAATTATTAACGATCCTAATTCTCCTATAATTCAACAAATGAGAAGAGCAGGGGTTACTGGTGGGTACGGCTTAACAGCTGATGAGATTATAGGAAAGACTAGACGAGAGTTTAATTTATTACCTGAAAGTAAAGCAAGGGCTGCTGCTGCATACTTTGAAGATCTAGCCACACATTCTGATTTAGCTCAACGTAAAGCTATATATGAACAAACATTATTAGAAACTGGTGGTGAACTACAACCTGATGGAACTATAGTAGGTGGAAATGAAATAGAAGCTGTTAACAAAGCTATAAATATTATTAACTGGAACAAACGAGGTAACAGTGCAGGTTTAAGATTACTTACTCACACCATACCATTTTTAAATGCGTACTTACAAGGTATGGATATTCTTACAAATGTAATGAGAGGTAAGTTTTTAACAGCTACAGACAAAAAAAATGCTTTAAAATTATTTGCTATAACTTCAGCAAAAATTATGGTGCTCAATGCTATCTATGCAATGATAGTCGGAGGCGATGATGAGTATGAAAAACTGCCTGATAATGAAAAACTTAGGTCTTATATAATACCAGGCACCGGTATGAAGCTGCCACTTCGTGGTGAGTTAGCGTTTTTGTATAAATTATTACCTGAAGGTTTGTATAACCTTATTACTAAAGAAGGCACAGATCAAGAAATAGATGGTAGAAGAGTAAGACAAGCAGTTTCTGAAAGCTTAGCTGGAGGGCTTCTATTTCCGGCTCTATTTCCTCAAGCAATAAAAGCTCCTATTGAAGTAGCAATGAATTACAACTTGTTTACAGGTAGTCCTATTGTAAGTCCATTCCAAGAAAGAAAAGAAACTGATTTACAAGTTAATGCAGGTACTTCATATGTTGCAAGGGGTTTTGGTGAATTAGGTTTCTCACCATTAAAAGTTGATCATTTATTAAGAGGCACTTTTGGAACTCTTGGTTCAGCAGGGCTAGGTATAATTGATGGGGTAATAAATCAATTTGTAAATAACCCACTACCAAGTACGCCAATAGATAAATTGCCTGGCATCAGTGCTGTTATGTATAGTCCCAATGGTAGAGCAGCGCTAAATCAATTTTATGACTTAAAAGAAATGTCTGATAGAGTAACTAACTCTTTAGGTAACTATACAGGTGAAAGGTTAAAAGAATATAAAGAAGATAATAAATTTATAATATCTAAAAGAAGTCAAATAAACACTTTAAACAAAAGAATTAAAACACAAAGAGATAAAAGAAAAGTAATTATCAACGACGAAAAACTAAGCGCTCAAGCTAAAGCTAAAAAGCTAAGAGAAATAGATGTTAATTTAAATAAAGTATTAAAAAGCGTACCTAAAATTAGAGTGCAGGCAAACTTACCTCTCTTTAATACTAAATAAATTTATAGTCGCCAGACTCTAATGCCTTGTATGCCATCTTCTATAACTATTTTATGCACATACTCAAACTCAAGTCTTTTACTTTCTTTTTCTATAGCTGCTAATGCTGCTTTAGTATCTACTGCAGGTAAGAATATAGATGTTCCTGGTGTAAAAGAAGGCCAATCTATTTGATAGTCTGTTCCGTTAGTTAACATTTTTCGGTATATCCAAGTCTAAATTATCTGTTTTAATTTCATCAAATGATGAATTGTCAACCCATATACATCTAACTGAAGGTCCACTAATCTCTAGACCCTTATGTAGTACTTTTAGTTTCGATGCTTCTTTAAGCACTCCGTTTGACTTTAAACCTTTAATAAAGTCACTATAGTCAATTTTTTTACTGTTTACATACTCTCTCATTATAGATGCAGGTATATAGATAGTGTTAGTGTCAGGCTCTACACGTACTTTTAAATCATGATTGGGCCTTAACATCGGTGCTTCTACTAGTCCCCCTCTTGAATCAGCCTTACTGTTTATAACCAAGGTGCTGTTTTTAGCTGTGTTAATAAAGTCACCTAGCGTTTGAACAGCATCAAAGTCTGCTTCTTGTAGCGATACTTTAGATCTACTTAGTTCTTTAGCTATGGCTTTATATACAGGATCAATATTTATATTGTGTATGCCTAGTTTCTTAGCAATGACTGCACCTAAAAATACTGCAGCTAACGTAGCTGAAAACTTTCTATCTTGTCCTTTAATGTTGAGTTCTTTATCTATCTTTTGTTGTGTTATTTTCAATTGTTTTTTCACTTGATCTAAATTTGCTATCAAGTATTGTGCATAGACTTCACCTGCGTGTCCATAGTTGTCAAAGAACTTACTAAAGTATTCATCAGCTTCAGACTTAGATATAGTCTCATCTAACTCTATAGGTAACTGAATAAACCTAGCCATCTCACCACTAGCTTTTGCTCTATCAGAAAACATAACTTGTCTAAAATCTGTGTTACTAGACACTACACATATCAAGTTAAACACAGTATCGTTTGCTCTTTCTTTGTTAACTCCGTTACCTAACCTATTACGTCCACGACCTGTTGATATAAATTTTAAAAACTTATGTAGTTCTCGAGGTGTTATATCTGTCATCTCATCTACTGCAGCAGGTAAGTTGTTCATGTAACCCATACGATGAATAATAGAGTTTTCTGTATCGCCCCACACCTGCACAAGTTTTGAATTAAGATCAGGATTACCATACACACTAGTCATAGCCTGTAGTATAGAAGTTTTACCTTGTCCTGTTTCAGGGTTATATAAATTTATTATGGCTGATTTTTCCCTATGCTCAAAGAAAGGCATAAGTAAAGAACCAAAAGCACAAAAGAACCCAAAAGCACGTAGCTCCATACCTGGTCTTTCATAAATAGACACACCTTTTTTCCATTCTTCGTAGTCCCCTTTCTTTTGCAGTGTAGGGTTTATCTCGTTAAGTTCATCAGCTACAGGTACATACTTAACACCAAACGCACTTATCTCTCTATTGCCTATAAGTATTTTGTTTTTAGTTTCTATAGACCCTGGATTCCAACCATACTGTTTATACATTAGTGACGCTTCGTTTGTACGTTGTTGGGTTTGAACCGAGTTAACTATGTAATCAATCATTAACTCCATCTGCTTACCATGCACTATAACTCCATAATCAACTAAAATTTGTCTTGCTCTGTCTCTAGTAAGCAGGTCAGAAGTTCTAGCTATAAACTCTCTAACTCCATCTTTTGGTAGATGTAGTTTAAACCATGAGCACTCACCTAATGTAGGGTCGTGTAGTCTTTCTACTAAATAAAAATCATAGTCATAAATCTTAACACCGTCATCGTCATCATCAGGCATAGTTTTATATATGCCTCCGTTTTTACCTCTGAAGTATGGGTATGGGTAGTCAGGTATTTTAAAAGTAACTTTTTGATCAAGTGCTTCGCTGTGTGCTTCTATTACATTATCAGCACCCCTTGCTTTGGCAACAACTCTACCAAGCTGAATAGGTGTTGTTATCTTGCCTTTGTGTGGACAATTTTTACACCCTTCAGGCCTTTGCATTTCAAACTGTTTACATGAGTGTGGGCCTGGTATGCTATCGGCTTTCTTCTCTGTTAGTTCATAATCGTAGTCAACATGACCTCTAGATATTTTGTGTATAGCTATATCTCTATCTTCACAGTGTACGGCAATGGACAAACCTGCTCTCCATAGTGGTTCTTCTATTTCATTTTGTTTTATAGCTATGTGTTCAAGTTGATTGCAACCATCGTTTACTTTACAACGTTCCATTATCTTTCTAAACCTAGAAGAATGGTTACCCAGTATTGCTTTGGTAGCTTCGTCCATAGGTCTCTTTGGTTTGTTAGCATGGGTTATTATTTCCGCAGGAATGACTGCTGCTAGATCATCAAATAGAAACGGACTACAAGGCTGTAGTACGGTCACGCTTTTTGGGTTTTTTACATCCTTAAAGTTTTTAGTTCCAGGCACTCTAAGTATTCTTGATATGTCTGAAGTACAAACAGAGTCTGATTTAAAACCATGTTTAACACAGAGAAACTTAAGTCCCTGTGCTATAGGTTTCCACACAGCAGGTGCAACAGGATCAACAAACGGCCAGTAACAATGCAACCCATTACCTGAATCTACTACCATTGGTGCAGGGAGTTTAGTTGCGTCTGTAAACTTTCTCAACGCAACCATAGCATCTTCTTTAGTTTTGTAGTCTTTATACCTGCGCTTCTTAGCATCGAAACCACAATCAATGTCAAGCCAAAATATCTTCTGCTCTCTTGCATTTTTAGCTTTTCTGTCTGTGTTCTCTACCCAAGTTGAACATGTGTAGTACACATCTAACTTGTTCTTCAGCAAAACATTAACTTTAGCTACTGCATCATCAACTGTATTTAAGAATATAGGTGTTACATTATCTTGTTGGTCCTTGCTTACAACGCAGTAGTACCCCTGATCAGACCATACAAGGTCTAAAAATTCTTTCGTTTGCATTTTAAACCTTTATGTTTTTTGATAGTTCTCTTATTAATTGTTTGACTTCATCTTTTTTAAGTCTAGTAGGGTTTGCTTTACCTGAGAACCAATCATATACTGTTTGTCTTGATATGTTAAGACTTTCTGAAACCTTCTGCACTGGGTGTTTTAGCTTGATGCATATAGCACCTAGCTCAACACCCAATGTAGTTTCAGCAGCTTGATTAGCTTCTATTACAATTTGTGAATATCCTCTCATATACCCTCCTATGTCCAATCGTCTACAAGATCATCAAGACTTACATCGCCTTTAGCAGGTGTAGGGTCAGGAGCTTTTGCTTTAGGCTCTGCCTTTGGTTCTGCTCTTTTTGTTGGTTCAGGTATGTTGTCTTCTTCTGCAGGTTTAGTTTCAGAGAAAGCATCTACAGGCCTAGGTTTTGGTGCAGGTTCAGCTGTAGGTGCAGGGGGAGGTGTTTGACCACTCTCATCTTTGTTTATATTTACGGACAAAGTTATAGCTCTTTTTGCATCATCACTTTTACTTTTTTCAGAACATAAATTATATTCTTCGTCATTAAGTATTCTAATAGGTTTGAATCCTACTTTAGTACTTGATGAGTCCATATCAAAAGACATTCTTGATACAACCGACATAAGGTTTTGACTGTTAGCTCTCACATAGTCAGTGTATTCATGCAGTGGTCTACGTTCAGCAGTGCCGTTACCAAATATAGATTGTGATGGTAATGTCACTTGAAACACATCGCCATTTAAATCATCTGCTCTGACTACAGCTATACGTCTGCTAAATCTACATGCTTTAGTTCCATTAGGTCCTGATCCTTTAATGTTCTGAGGACATTCAGCACAGGTAGCGTTTTGAGGTGCATCAACTTCAGCATCAGGTTTAACACTATCTGATGTCCAACACGCAGGAGGAGATAACTTCATTCCTGGTTTGTATTCACCTGCAAAATACATTCTGTGTACTGATGGTGAAGCATTAACTATGACTACGTCTATATGACGCTCATCACTTTTGTCAATCTCTTTACCATTGACCATTAGTCTAAACACATTATTACGTATTGAAATACGTTTTGATGTAATTGAACTGCCTGTTATGTTACTTGTAAAGCCGTCATCTCTACTGCCTGTAGTTGCAACTGCTCCACCTTGTGAAAATATATCTACGTCTGTGCTCATAATTTCTCCTCTTTTTTACGGTTTTTAAGTATTGATACTGCATATTCAGATGTTGATTGTAGTCCTGGAGGGGCCACATCAGGGTTATCTGCTATGAATTGTTTTATATTAGTCTGCTGTATTCGTTTTTCAAACAACTCAAAAGCATCATGTTCTTTTACAAACTTATACATTTCAGGCCAATCACTTGTCCAATATCTAGTTTTTAATTTTCTAGTTAGTGTACCTGCACTAGTTTTAATACTTGAAACATTCAAAGTCCTGCATGCTTCATTCAAAGCTTCTTGTATTTGTGCACGTTTAGTTTTTATTTCGCTTATCTGAGATTCAAGTGTTGATATTGACTCTCTCATATTAATATCAGCTTGCATAAGCTTTTCAAGCTGATTATCATCTAGTTCCATATGTTGGTCCTCTCGTTAAATGGATTACAAGTATATTAGGGGTTTCAGACAATGTCAAGACTTTTATTCAATTCCTAGTTCTTCTTTATATAAGTCTACTAACTTAACATGATCGTCAATCTTACCTTGTAGCATCTTGTATATCTTTGATTCTACAGGACTACCTTGTAAATGAACTACAGTCATTGGGTTTCTTTGCCCTGCTCTGTCCATGCGAGCACAACATTGTATATATGTTTCTACTGACACAACAGGTGACCAAAATACAACAACGTTAGCTGCGTGAAGTGTTACACCATGTGAAGCTGATTGTGGTTGTATAACTAATACTTGTGGATCTTTTGATTCTTGAAATGATTTAAATATTTGAGATCGTTTGTTCATTGTGATACCACCATGTATACAATCGCAGGATATTTTTGACTTTGTTAACTCCGTTAATATTAATTCAATACTATTTCTAAAAGGAGCAAACACAATAACTTTGTGGCTTGCTTCGGTAATAATATCTTTTAACGCAGTCATTCTATTCTTAACATCAAACTCTATAACTTCTTTTTTGTCTGTGTAAATTGATCCTGCACTGACCTGTAGTAATTTAGTCAACATTGCTGCTGCGTTAACTACAGTTATTTCTTCTCCTGCAGCTTCTATAAACATTTCTTTTTTAAGTTTTTTGTAATACTTATCTTGTTGAGGTGTTAAAGGCACATCTCTTGTTTGGTATGTAACATCAGGCAAGTCTAGACATTCTTCTTTAGTGTATCTAACAGCAGGTTGTAATGTTTTAAAAACTATATCTTGAGCATTTTTTCTAGGTATCCAAGTAAATTGACTTACCTTTTGCATTACCATATCTTTAAATGTTCCAAAATATTTTGGTACTGATTTAGGGTTAACAAGTTTAGCTAAACCATACGCATCTGCAGGTGATTGCGCTGCAGGGGTTCCTGTCAATAGCCATATCCACGTGTCATCATTTACAATTCTTTTTAGAGCTTTCCATCTTCTAGTTGTTACAGTTTTAATATAGTTAGCTTCATCCACTACTATTAAATCAAACCCACCTTCCGCTATCTCTTTTTCAACTATTTCAATACCATCGTAATTAATTATTACTACATCAGTTTTTTCAGCTAATATCTTTTTTCTTTTTTCTGCAGTTCCATGAGCTAAAGCTACAGTTCTGTGCATAGCAGTTTTAAAAAAGTCTGCCTGCCAAGCTGCTTGCATAATAGAAAGAGGACAAACAACAAGCATTCTATTTATTTTCTTTTTGTTCATCAAATAATCAGCTGCCCATATAACTGCACCTGTTTTACCTGTACCTGCTTCGCTTAAACAATATGCTCTTTTATACGCAGATAGAAATTCTGCTGTTGTTTTCTGATGATTAAAAGGCTTGAATATACCAGGCCAATCATACTCTTTAGATATAGGAGAAACTATATTTTTTAATCTTAATGCTGATAATTTTAATACTTCATCTAACCCCCATTTGACTGCTACTTTTGAAACTCCATTATCAAATGTTTTTAACAATGTGCTTTTGTCTATTGAGTTTAAAATATCATCAGGTTTATTTGTATTTACAATTAATGCTTTGTCTTTATATATCTCCATTGTTTTCCTTGCTGTCCATAGTTTTGTTTAAATGATTTGTATGAGTATTACCCATTGTTTTGCCGTCCCAATTCAAACCTACATTTGATGGTTCTACACCATTTAACCAGTGTTGAATAGATATAAAAGCGCCTCCTTTACTAGATGATGTACCTCCATGACGTTCGTTTGGTTTAACTCTTATAGTGCTGTGCAATTTAATAGGGAATCCATTTTGTTCTTTTGATGCTTCTTCTTGGCTAGTTATAATTTCTCCATTAAGACTAAATTCCATTCCTTGTAAAAAACATTCATAGCTATCTACGTCGGGGTGTGTATGCTCAGGTATAACTGTATTAGGTGGGCATAAAAATAATTCAACTTGAAAAGAACCTTGTCTAAACAAAACTAATCCGCTTATTCCCTCATAAAAAAATAACCCCTTTTTCATTGGCGGGTAAACCTTGTCAACGTGCCCGCTTAAATACCAATGAGCAAAATGCGACAGTTCATCTTGGCTAGGATCAATCATTATCTATCCTTGGCCCCTGTTCTTTTTAAAACATCTTTTCATTGACTTGTTCATGGTAGAAGTCTTGGCTACTCGTCCGCCTTGACTGGTTCGTTTATGTATAGGTTCTCTTACTTGTTCCGTTTGTTTAATCTTTGCCACTATTTATCCTTTATAAAAGTTTTAGGGTCTACTCCGACGAAGCCACAGGATTGTGGTTCGGTTATTTCAAATCCAAATACATCAGGGTGATCGTCAGGGAGATTGCTATACTCCGTTAATAAACAACTCGCCGCCATATATTCACTGCAGTTCTCATGGTAGTATGCTATCGCCGTCTCGCAATTATTAAAATATCCAACGAATTCTAGGTCGTCATAGTTACCACTAAGACTTACTGTTAGAATAAATGCGCCTTCTGTTAAAGTCATATTATTTCTCCCACCAACGCTCGCTATTCATTTCCGCAAGTAGTTGATCATAAGTTAATTTAGTTCTATCCTCTTCAAAATTTACACTGAATAAATATCTAGTGTTATCTCCAAAATTATATACTGTGTGAGCAACTTGTGCGTTGAACAAGTAATACCTTTGGGGTTTGTACTTTAGCTCAATAAACTTAGCTTTTACGTTGCCATGTTCTACATTTTCCCCACGTTTTAAATTAGGGTTAAACATGCAATGGCTAGTATCCCAATTGTTCAGTAACATATTGATACCTACTCCTCTATCGGTATCAACGTGCCAGTCATAGTAAGTCTTAGAATCTAATTTAATAATCCCTGCTTTAAACGGATGAGACCTATATAAATATTTCCACCAAGGGTCAACTACCCAGTCATCTTTCACCTCTAAAGCTTGAAAATTATAAAACCCTTGCCATAAATCCTTATGTGCAGTCATTGCTCTAATATACATTAACTCTGAAGCTACTGAATCTTCAGGTATTTCAAAAAAATATTCGTTACTCATTCCACCACTGCTCACGAATTAACTCTTCTAATAGCTGTTCATATGTTAATTTAGATAAGTCTTCGTCAAAATCTAAGGTTAATGAATATCTTGCAGTATCTGCAAAATTATATATAGTGTGTGCAATCTGAGTGTTAAACAAGTAGTATCTTTGTGGCTTGTACTTTAACTCAACAATCTTTCTTTCTCCATCTTTCAAGCTAGCTAACTGTACATTATAAGCACTTTCGCCTCGTTTCATAAAAGGGTTAAACATACTATGACTTGTGTCCCAATTGTTCAGTAACATATTAAGTCTAACTCCTCTGTCTGTATCTATATGCCAGTCATAATATGAATGAGCTTCTAGCTTAGCGATCCCGGCTGTAAACGGGTGAGCATTATATAAACGTCCCCACCAAGAATCCATTTCCCAATCATTCCCTGCCACTAAAACTTTAACCGTAGGTAGTCCTGCAAGATTATAAAAATCATGCCATAAATCTTTATGTGCATTGATTGCTTGAAGATACATTTTGTCTGATACCTTAGATTCTTTAGGTATCTCAAAATAATATTCGTTGTTGTTTGAATTGATTGTTTTTGCGTTCACACAAACCCTACTTAATTTTTAATCGTTATATATGATAACACAA
>Ga0222717_10000954_pt1 | contig 24071 bp, 20 predicted proteins | sample C33_18DmetaG_FD_165053 | JGI IMG/M metagenome (GOLD analysis project Ga0222717, IMG submission 165053) | Estuarine water microbial communities from San Francisco Bay, California, United States - C33_18D | ecosystem: Environmental > Aquatic > Marine > Unclassified | place: USA: California... | reverse complement strand
CCGCTCAGTTCCGTGTTGCCGTCAGTTGTCAAACCACCATTTACATGTAGATCTGATTTTAATGTAGCGTCTAGGTCTACATCTAATGTTCCTGATAATGCTAGATTACCATCAACAGTTAAATTGCTTGACAGGTGTGAATCATCCTCGACAACTAATGTACCGCTAAGCTCCGTGTTACCGGCAACAGTTAAATTGCTTGACAAGTGTGAATCATCCTCGACAACTAATGTACCGCTAAGCTCCGTGTTGCCGTCAACAGTTAAATTGTTTTGAAGATGGGTCGCGTCTTCAACTACTAGCGTGCCGCTAAGCTCCGTGTTGCCGTCAACAGTTAAATTGTTTTGAAGATGGGTCGCGTCTTCAACTACTAGCGTGCCGCTAAGCTCCGTGTTGCCGTCAACTGTTAAGTTGTTTTGTAGATGAGTTGCACCTTCAACTACTAACGTGCCAGAAAGGACACTATCATCACCTACATCTAATCTACCATGCGCACTTAAATTGTGTGAATAGATGTTCATCCAGTGCTTGCTAGAAGTACCGAGATCATACGTCATGTTTTGATCTGGTATTATATTACTACCTACATCTGCGGAGAAAACTACTAGATCATCCTCACTATCACCAACATTTATTATACCACTAGCACCAGCACTCAACCATGCATTACCATCTACTCGTAGATTACCTTTGACGTACAAATCATCATCAATAATCACTCGACCGGCAACGTCTAACGTGTCATTCAATGTAGTTGCACCATTGTGTGTGTATGCACCTTGTACTGTTAATGCTCCATTGACTGTGAAATCACCAGTAGTGATAGTGTCAAGCTCGCTAGGAGCGTCTTGTACTAACACATTATGTGCATGATATTCGATATCAACTTCTGGTTGAACTATGATTTTTACAATACGCTCTGTTGTAGGTACACTATCAGCAGATAAAACAACCGATCTTACTGACACAAACGGGTGGGTTGATGTATGTGTTATACCATATTCAACATCATTTACAAATGCCTGTGAATACACCTGCGCATCATACATCACTGCCAATTGATATGTTGTTGTTTGTACGTCACCAATTTGTACACCTAATGTTGCGTCGGCTTGTGTTGCTACAAACGAGAATGAGTAAAGGTTTTGTATGGATCCACGCTCGTCTAACATCGGATCGATTTCAATACCAACCGGGGTTCCGGAAAGAGTGACTGTAGATCCATTGACCCATTCAAGCGTTTGATCACCAGCCCCAGCAGTTCCGCTCAACACACTCATCGCGGACGAACTGGTACCGAATCCACCACCAACATTACCAAACGATTCGTCTTGTACCGTCAAATAATCCACAATCAATGTTTTAGCAGATAAGGTTTCTGTCACTCGCATGCTACCATGAACATCAACCCCAGGGCCTAAAAGATCTGTTATTTCATTTTGACCAAGTATACCAACATTGTTGAGAACGGTCAGCTCACCACCTAGTGTCATGTTACCGGACACACTGTCATAAGCCATGCCTATTGTGGATTGATCACTCTCGCGGTATAATTCAAAATGAGCCGGTGCATCTGGGGCCCCAACTTGAACAATATTACCACCATCTATCTCGGTACGTTCTTGTAAAGATAATAATTGATTATCACCAGCGCGGAAATATATTGCGTCAGTGTTGAATCGTATCAATGTCAATTCATTCTCGAGATGTCTGATATCACTCTCAATTTTAAGATTCCCAGATCTGATGTGTGTGTTACCAAGAACCTCAAATGTTGGTTCTGGAATCTCGTCTGTGATACTGGATGGTAGCTCTCCGATTTGAACTGGACCGTTAGCTGTCAATCCAGCGTTGAACAAGCTGTTACAATCAACCTGAAACGGGTGATGTACAAACCATTCTGATGAGTTATGAACACTTCCAGATGTTTGATCGCTCGGATTGATATTACCCATGTTATGGTTGTAATATTGTGTACAGGCACCGAAAATCCATGGACCTCCAAGAGCGGATACCTGTCCATGTGTTGTGGTGTTTGTGTAAAGTTCTGTTCTGTTGTTACCACTAACAGCGAAAGCACCGTCAGTAGTATCTATATTTGTTTCATCAAGTTCTGTGATACCATCAACGTGTAGCGATCCATCTGCGAGTATTTGATTTTCTGAATATATATGATCACCATGTATATGTTCTGATTGTATGTCCAGCCATCTTTTACCGGTATTACCCAATCGAAACGCGTTAGTTTTATCCGGGAGAATATCACTATTAACATCCGCATAAAATACTACGTTATCACCGGACGTGTCACCAACATATATATTACCATCAGCACCAGCACTTAAATATGCATTTCCGTCAACTCGTAAATTGCCTTTGATATGGACGTTATGGTTAAATGTTGTATCAACATCAAACTCAGCAACTCCAGCACCTTCAATTGAAAATGTACCATCTGTTGTGTCTATTGTCACGCGATCTAGCAAAGCGTGATCATCCACATCCATCGCGCTTACATATAGATTTTTATTGGTGTATACATCATCATTAAAGTATGTTAGGTTTGAGTAGTAGCTTTCAGATTCTACTAAAAGTTTACCACTACCTTTGATCACAACTGGTTGAAAATCCGTGTGTGCAGACAGACTCTCAAGACGTGTGGGTACATCCACTCGCATGGGTGATTTCGCAGAGAAAGTAGGGTTTGAACTCTTTACGATAAACTGCCCGTCAATTGTATCAATCGTGACCTTGTCCAGTTCTACTGCATTATCAAAATAAGCCTCTGTATTTACGTTTAAAACACCACCGCCTTGTATGGTCATGTTCTTGGTGGATGATGTATCAACAGTCACCTTCCGAGCCTGTAAATGACCGTTTCTAACATCAAAACCTACATTAGATACAATCTCACCAGTTCCTATTATCTGAAAATTTCCATCTGTAGTATTGACTGTAAGTTGATCTAATTGAGTGTGTCCATTGACGTTCAACCCACCTGTGTTGTTAAATAACACCTCGTTTGGACCGGTTATGGTCAAATTACCCACCGTTGTGTCGATTGTTGTTTTACCTAACTCGGTTGGAACATATACTTGAAATGGGTTTCTAGCGACTTCATTTACTGTCCAATCACCCGATACAACAAAATTACCATCATCGGTTATAATAGTAGTTCTGTCTAATTGTGTGGGTACATCAACATCAAATATATTTTCATCACCTGGATTACCAGTTCCTTCAATTAAAAATTTACCATCTGTGGTGTTTACTGTTACTTGATCCAGTTGAGTGTGTGTATCAACTTGTAATCCAGCTGTTGTGTTGATATAGACTTGCTTGCTTCCGGTGAAGGTGGTTTGACCGTCATCGGTGTTGACTGATAACTTGTCAAGTTCTGTTGGTACATCGACATCAAATATGTTGGCTGTCGCATCATTACCACCACCACTGACGTAAAATTTGCCGTCAGTTGTATCGATTGTGACCTGGTCTAGATGTGCGTGTGTGTCAACTTCAAGACCGTTTGTGGTGTCAATTAACACTCTGTTTGTGCCATGAAATCTCGTTTGACCATCATCGGTGTTGACCGACAACTTGTCGAGTTCTGTTGGTACATCGACATCAAATATGTTGGCTGTCGCATCATTATTACCACCACTGACGTAGAATTTACCATCTGTCGTATCGATTGTGACTTGGTCTAGATGTGAGTGTGTGTCAACTTCAAGACCGTTTGTAGTGTTGAAATATATTTTGTTGAGTCCTTCTACCGTGAAATTACCGTCATCGGTGTTGACAGTCAACATGTCAAATTCAGCCGGTACATCGACATCAAATATGTTGGCTGTAGCATCGTTGCTACCACCACTGACGTAGAATTTACCGTCAGTTGTGTCGATTGTGACCTGGTCCAGGTACGTGTGATTATTAACATGTAGCCCACCTTCAATATATAAAGATCCTGTTTGACCTGGGTCAGTTTGTTGATTTTGATCCGCTACTTCCAATGGATCAGGAACAACACTAACACTACCAACAATGGTCATACGCTGGTTGGGTCTGTCCGTTGTTTCTAAACTACCTAGATTTACCCCAATCCATCCACCTCTATCCTCACGGTTATGTGCACTACCGGTGACTAATAGTGTTGATATACCATCATTCTTTATGTGTATTAAATCGTTCTTGCCGTGCTGATCAACTAACAACGCAACAGTTTTACCATTGCTATTATCAGCCATTACTTCAATTTCTGTGGCACTGGTTACATGGACTTGAGTATGCAGGTATGTCAGCTCACCATAAGCACTTAAATTCCCAGCAATGGTAACATCACCATCAATATACGTACTGTCCCGGAAAACATTCCATCCTTCTGGAGCCGGTAAACCGTGTGGTATTGTGTCAAGTGTTTGTGCTCTTCTGTTGTTACCAGCGTTTAACAAATAATTGTTACTAGAACTGAGCACACCATTCAAAACAAAGTCACCAATGAATGGAAAGTCATGACTAGCAAGAGGATCTAATCCACTATCTTTGATGTGTGGACTAGGAAGAGTGTGATGATTTGCAGAGTGAAACTTGTTGTGAAATTTGCGGTTACCGGCCATATATTATTATTTAATCACGAGGTTAATAAAATTTATGTGATTTTATTTAAAACACGGCACAAAATTTTGTATTTTGTTGCTTATAAAAGTTTTACTATTTTTTAAAGTTAAGATTGATCTGGATCCATCGGAAAATTATCAACATCGTCTTGTACACCGTCATTGTCGGAATCCTTATCTAACGGATCTGTACCCAACACTAAGACTTCTTCACCGTCAGACAAGTTGTCTCTATCAGTATCTGCATATCCAGGATCAGTACCAATACCACGTTCAAACCGGTTGGACAATCTATCAGCATCATAATCTGGTTCTGTCTCTCTCACAAACGCATTATAAGCTAATTCATCACATGGTAACAACTGAACTGGATTCTCTATCAACGGAAACACATTAATCGGCTTCTCTTGCATGTTGTTTAATATTGTAGATTGAAGCTTTATAATTTCGTCGATGCACCTGTTGACTGTTGTTGTTATTAACAGTTCATTATTTCCTATATAATTATTTTGTGTTATTTTATACTCTAATGCTCTCAGCTCGTCTTCATTCAAGTATGTGAATCCTATGTATCTAGATATACCAGAAATATCAAATTTTGTAGAAAATTTTCTAGATGTATTTTCCAATAAGAGGAGATTGTTATATAGGTGTTTAGCAAACGTTTTATTGTATACTAGTGTTGAAACATATTCGCTTGGATTTATTATTAAATCTTTCAAGAACAAAGCTTTGTTATCAAATTGTGTTTCTAAACTACTTTCATAACCACTATCCTCTAGAAATCTGTGTATCACTTCTGTTTTACTCTCAACTAATAATATTTCATCTTTTTTTATTGTCTCATTTCCTTGAGTTAGTAGATGGTCTGTTATGGTGATATCTTCAAAATTTCGGTCCGAAGCACCACCGGTTCCGATGTTTTTCTCATCTAATAAAAACACACCAATAAAATCTGTGGGCCTAGAGATATATTTTTTATAAATATTTTTATCTGTTACAACATAAAATATATTCTTATTTTCATTACTAAAATATATCTTTTTAAACTGCTCTTTGTTTATTTCTGCAGAGTGTCTTGACAGGTCTATCAAGGGATATTTTTCTAAAAAATTAAATTCTATATCATATTCAACAAGGAACGGTAGATTATCACTCGCGTTTTGTGAGAAGCTTGACTCGTGTGTCAGTATATAAAATCTTTGATTATCAGAGTTGAACTTCATATCCAGCGGCCCGTCATTTGCATGTGTTTGTATATTGGCACTTGCTTTCCAATTCAATTCTGAGTCAAATATTTTTATATAACTATCATCCAGAGACCTAGGATTTTCTGATGAGAAATCTAACACATATATTAAATTATCAACTGTCTCAATCGCTACAGGGTTTCTAAATTTTGTTTTATCAGTAGCATTTCCAGATCCACCGATCAAGCCTGTCATCAACCTCCCGGGAGTATCATTTAATAATATTGATTGGTCAATAGTTAAAATGCCGCTAATATCGAATTTAAAAATTGTTTTGAGATCTCCATCTAGTACGAAGAGATCTCTTTGATCTGTTATTAAATGATCTATAATATTCTGAAAATATATTTCATTTGACGGGTGCGTTATGTTGCTGTTAGAATATATTGGAACTGTAGGGTCGTTATCATTAAGAACGAGATCAATTGATGTGGTACCGGTACCGCTTAACAGCATTAAGTTAGTGGTGGTGGAAGCTATTATGTTAAAGTTGTTCGGGTTGGCTATATTTTCAATTTTAGTTATTCTCTTAACACCAGATAGTAAATTACCGGTGGTAAACCCTGAAACATTCGGAAAAGTTGTTGAATCGTTCCATGTAAGACCTGAGCCTTGATCAATGATTATACTATTATAATAATCCGTGTTGGGTATATTATTTGACGGTATGACAGAATATGATATTAAGTATAACCAATTTTCGTATAATTTTTCAAATGTATAATTGACTGTGTCACTAACAACAAAATCGTTCGCTTTAATTTTTGTAGAATTATAATCGTATGGTAAACTTAATTGATCACCGGTTAATCGATCCGTTTGATACTTATATGTTATAAGTGTATCGATAATCTCAGGTGAAAAGCTGCTAGTGTCTGTTATGCTCATTATGTTTTCCAGTTCATATTATTTAATTTAACATTCACTGGTAAGTTGTCTGTTAATTGATCTTTTACCTGTTCTGTAATCTGAAGTTGTGTGTTTATATCATTTATATCAGTAGATATGACATCTATATCAAAATAATTAGCTTTTCTTCCTGGTATTTTATGCTTGTAAAACACAGGCATTTGATCAACATAAGAACGCTTTCCAGTTGGTAGTGTCAAAACAACTTTTCTGATGTTTAAATTTTTTCTAGTTAACGCTTTTATTTTATAAAAGTTTAGATATTCGTTGTACACGCTTATGTTTGATATAGTGCAGTTCATAGCAAAGTTCATATTCTCGAGTTTCAGATTTTCAGATAATGTTATGTTGTTGAAAAAGCTATCACAACCCGCGAATAATGGATTGTGTATAGTTTTAGAGAATTTGTACGCGGCTCCTGTTTGTGTATCATTACTTGTTGCTGTGTTTGTTAATACACCATCAATAAAAAATGACAAATTACCATTTAGGGAATTAAAACTAGCCGCGAAGTGGTGCTCTCCAGCCGTGAGTTCACTCACATTGTAATGCAAATATGCGATGTATGTTCTATCAGTGTCAAAATAACTCTGATATCTCATCTTGAGAGTCATATAATTATTATTGTAATAATTATAAAACAATCTCTTGACGGTGTCAAAGTTAGAGAAATTATGATAACTATCAATAGGGTTTACATCAACAAAAGGTAATGTTTTCGTTGATATATTATCAACACTACCGTTTAAATTTAACTTGATAACCTTGACGTTAGTACTATTTGTAGTGTGTGAAAGTATAACAACATTTGTTTTTCTTGTACCATCTATATATTCCGTTACCATATCAAATGTCAAATGATTTGTCGTTGAGTGTGTATACGTATTGTCGATATCTGTTAGTGTTGAGCAAAATATTATGGCTCGATCAGGAGTCATTTTGTAAATGGTCGTTTCATTTTGTAGTGTAGATAATACCCATAAATTGCCATCTATGTCTGATTTTATTTGATTTATTATGTTGCCCGGATCACCGCTCAAAGAATATTGTGTTGTTGAGGCACCACGGTCTACACCACCAGAAAGTTGCATTACATAATCATTTGGTAATATTAAACCTAAACTATCCAAAACCTGTGCCTCAACTCTATTACCACTATTTTCGTTGTTCCACACAGTTATCAATTCTTCTAGAGTTCGTGACCCATCACCAACTAAAACTATCTGATTACCAAAGGTACCACCTCTGTTTCTCTCAACTGACACTAGAGATATGAGCGAACCAGCAAACACACCAGTGAATGTCGCGTTAATACCTCTTGTTTCGTTCGGTACAAGCTTAAAAACCTGATTATCTTTTGCAAACCAATAGTTACCCGACACATCAAGGGTGTATGTATCACAATTTATCCGGTATGTTGAATCTCCGTACGGCTCAATAAATGTTGTTGGAGATGTTATAAACGACCCACCAGCTGGACTCGAACCGGATCCAGTTGCTTGTTCTGGCCATACATTAAACAACAAATCACGGTTTTCGTTATTGATGTCAAATCTATAAACACCGCTAGTGTCAAGTATGTATATATATTCTAGATCAATATTGAAATCTGTCACGTCTACAATTGTGTCTGGTAGTTCAAATCTTTCAACTAACATACCTTTTTTGTCGTATTGATATATTACATAATCATCTGGTTTGGTGAGTATGTATAAATTTTCAGAACCTTCAGCATGTACTGTTTTTATAGGGACATACTCTGGGGTGATTGTCGTCACATGATCGAAATTTGAGCTGTATATTTCTACTGTTGTGTCAGTTGTGAAGACCATATACGGTGTTGTTGTTATTTCGTTGAAGATAGCCACGCCGTGATTTGTATAATTACCAACGATTTGACTACCAAATTTTTTACTCCAATCGTTAGTCGATAAGTGAAATGATATAGTAAAATCACTATTGGTTGTTTTGTTTAATGCATTTGTCTCAACATAATTAGTGCCATCTAATAATAGATGTGTTTCTGAATTATTAACATGGAGCGATCTGTCTTGCTTGTACGCCGGTGAGATGCCTTGGTGTACGAGATTATTTTTTAATGTTTCAATAATAACATCATTTTCAACTGCACCAATTCTATAATATGCATAAAGTGAACCGGGCTCGAAGCAAACATCGCTTTTTTTATCAAAAATAATTTTATCATCAGCCTTTAATGTTTTAACTATAGAATCAAATTTATCTGTATATTCATAGTATTGTCCTTTCACTTGCAAAGCTTCTGCAACTGTATATTTCTTGGGATTATAATATCTATCCACCCACACAGGTGATGCATCTTTTACTTCGGTCCATGTAGATTTATATATTGTTGGCTTTTTACCGGTGTTACGTTCTGTACTTCTATATGTTAAACCGTCATAATTCACCAGTACATCACTATTGTATATTGTTAAACTATCCCAATCGGTACCAGGGTTCGACCTTAACCAGGAGCATAACCATACACCTGTTTCTTCATCAGTTGGTGCACCATACGGTGTGTTGTATTTGTAATCTGCGGCTTTTTTAAACAATTTATCTGATACTATTGGCGTATCACCACCAATGGCACCGGCTTCGATCAAGCCACTATCATTCACATTAATTTTATCATACGGATACATATCCTGAGGAGCATGAAAATATGTTACGTTGTCAGGTAACAGATCGATTGTGGTGCTGTAACTATTGTAACCAGTCGCAAGTTTCGGTGATCCGTATATCTGATTTGTTCCGGAAAAGATCTTGTCATATTCACGGTGATCACAATCTATGTAATTTACGAACGGATTACCTCTGGTCGATTTATTTGTCGGTGTTACTTGATTTCTTAGTTGCAGTATATCGAAACTTGTTTGATTTGTAGTGTATGTATTAGACAATAAGAAATTATTATTCAAATCATTATACGATTTTGTAAAATTGACTTTTAAGTTATTTTGATCCCCTACATTTCTGTAAGAATTCCAAGCATTTACCAATGTTATATCTCGTTTAGTTTGTTTTGTGTATGGTACAATTCTTATGATTGAATCAATTGATATGGATGTATCCCCTTCAGTAGGCTGTGTGAAGTTTAATTTAACACCGTTAATATTATCATCATAAATTGTATTTAGAAAATATGTTGTACCTTGTATGTTCTTATATATAACAAGATATCCTTGTTCCTTGTCGATGATGTAACGAAATTTTTGATCATCTCCTGGTATGTTCAGATCAGTTTCTTCAAACACAAAAACACTTGTACCTTGAGCTGGATCACCAGTATGTTTCAAGAATACATTTGCGTAGTTGTCATTATGATTAATTGACAAAAATGTATCATCATGTAATGTTATATTATGATACACGGTGTTGTTACTAGTTCTTGAAACTTCAAAATAATTACTATTATAGCCAACACTATCTACTATTCTTTGTCCTATAACATAATCTCGTGCACGAGTGTTGTCCTCCTTTTCGAGAATCATTAAAAAATTTGTGTTACCACCTAGATTCGGAAACCCACCGAATATGATACTCGTTGTGAATTGTTCTGGATAAGTCGGTGTATCGATTTTTAACTTCAACATATCGTCTAGTTTGATATTGTCAGTTAACATCAATTGTGTAAAATTGTTGGATGATGTGTCAATAACATTGGACATTGTATCAGATATATTCAATTGTAAACCTTCTGCTGTAATGATATTTTTATTCTTTATCACAGTCATATCATCATGTGCATATTTCGGCACATGGGCGCGCCAATTTACATCTGGATTGATCTTAATATTTTTCATCACCAAGACGCGCTGTTAGTAGTGACAACATTATATAAATCCCATAATGCTGGTTGAGGTGGTACATTACCATCACCACCATAATAAGAAAACCATGGAGATACTTCTATGATTTCAAGCGCTTCATATATAGCAGTCACTCCATCTAATGTAATATTTCTAGCTTGATCCCATCCATCAGCTTTAGATTCTAGAGTACTAGCTGTAGCATTCCACTTCACACTGTCAATCTCAATGGTATCTGCAGCGTTTTCCCATCTTGAGCTCTCAGCTTGTACTAGTGTACTGGCTGAAGTCCATAGATCTTGATTACCTGTTAATGCATTGTACATACCAGCAAGATTGTATGTGTCTGTTTGATCCCAAATAGTTCTGTTATCAGTTACAGTTTGAGCAGTCAGGTCCCACTTCGCGGAATTTGATTGTACGATATTTGTGAGCACATCTAATCTGTTCAAGATTTCTGTTAAATCAGGATAAAAGCTCACATTGCTTGGACCTAGCACAAGATCAGAAACTTTAACTTTACATGCAGTGTCTTGTGTTTGTACTATCAGGTAACTATCACTTTGTACTGAATCACATTGAGGTAATTCAGATATAGTGGTTGTTTTATTACATTCAGTCATTACAATTATTTATTGTCACAACCTTGCTTTGAAACTATTGTATGAATATACCTTTTCCGTGCAATGTTGAATTTAGAGCTGTTTCATAACCACCAATATTTCTGATCACTATATCCACTTCATCATTTAGCTCAATATCAGTGGGTATATTAAAATATATTTTATTATCGTTAATAATTTCAAAATTTACAGGTACAGCTGTAAATGGAGGATGTAATGTTGACATATATTCAAGCCCTGGGCTGTTGAAAGGAACCACTCCTTGACCACTCAATTCGTTAATTTCACTACTGGAAAGATATACATTCAAAACACTATTGAAATTATAACCTATGAGTTCATTGTATTGACCTGATGTATCAACATGTGTCAAAAACGGTGCTGCTGTTAGAGATGGTCCCAATCCTTGTATATATGATTTCTCAGTAACATCGTCATAATACGGTAATGAGAATGAGAAACTTGAATCGATACTTGACACCGGGGTGATGTTGGTTGTGATGTGAAATACATTTCCAACAGGCGTTGGAGCTTTTTTGAACAACCATGTACGTATGGTGAAACTCGTGTCGGCACTAACTCTGTATGGTTCTGAACCTGTGAGTTGTTCTGGATAATTTATAGACAGGTCACCGCTCCAATCAACTTCACTACGTATCTCTTGATCTTTCAATGGTGTGAATTCATTGGGCATTTTCCATGAAATTACAATATATGGATCACAATAGGGTACAAAATTACTCACAATCTGTTCAATATCTGATTGATATCTAGCAAGTATACTCATGCTCACCTGAATGTTTATTGGCACTGGCTGAGGTGTGTGATATGTGCTTTGTGACAATTCAGTCTTAGATGCACTTTGATGTCTTTCTTCTGATGATAAATATGAACCTTCTATTTTGTTGAACACTCTACCTTCATCTCTGGACATGCCAGTTATGTTAACTGCAACCACCGGAAGAGTGATGTGCCTAGCTTTGTTGGTCAAATCATGCACAACTCTTTGCTTGGGTGAATACATGTATCTCACTTTGACACGACTCTTTTTATCTCGAGATTTGTTGTATCTATTGATGATTATATCATTGAATGCAGCAACAAACTGTGTCATCACATCTTTTATCTCAAAATAATATGGACTGCTCTTCATTTATATTATTTATAACCTAAACTTAATAACTCATGCCAATATAACACATATAAGTGTAAAAATCAAATGCATTGTATTTGTGGTTGATTAATCATTTATAATATTTAACATCTTTAAAAGTTAAATCTAGGTTGACTTTTTGTATATATACTATATTATATTAATGGTACACAAGTGTGAAACAACGCTATAGTATATCCATCAGCGTTTTCGGTACACGAGCGTGAGTAGTAGTCGACTTGAAGATGGTTTGTGACTCGGCAGAGAGAACTGCTGGAAAGGACAAAGCTAAATTAAACACAACTGTTAGACGGCAGCTGAAAAACGGCAGAGTAACATCTGCATTGCACCGAACTGCGACTTGAATGTCGGCATGTATTAGTGGTTACTTGTAACCGGAGTTTATTAGGTCAGGATTCTCCATAAAATTAATACCTCAAAGAGTGCGTCTTTGCGTGAGCATATCATTACGGATATAACTACCAACTCAATGTATCTATGTTAGTTCATAGGTGCATTGTGTACGGAACAATCACCCGGAGAAAACTACCGGTGGAATGTTATATCAATCCAAGATTTCTTCTGCGGCAATGATCTAACACTTCACCATCGTCAGCTGCACCGTAACCAGCTTCGATCGCTGTAGTTGCATCAGTACTAGCAACAGCTTGTATGTTAGCTTTATCCTCAGCAGTTAAACCGACTTTACCACCGAGTGGGGAGTAATCTACATCACCTTTCGCAGGTGGAATGTTTGTAAAAATTGGTTGTATATTCGCCATACAATTATTTATGCCTGGCGAGTGAAAATTATTCAAATAGCATCAACATTCACAATATACAGCTCTTTGTCATACAACTTGTTTTGCAACGGCTCAAACAGTCTTATCATCTGTTGTTTACGTGCGTTACCCATGCATAGCTCGTGTATCTGATAGGATAGAACCGCATGTGTGTCGGTACTTGTTATCATAAATGGAAAGGGTATTTCATATGTTTTCAGCACGTCTTTGTTTGTGCGTATGGTGAACTTGATATGATAATCATTCACGTTGTACAGCATCAACTTACCTTTGCGTAATGTTTTGTGTTCCACGTTGAACATCACGTTTTTTTGCAGCAAAGGTTCCAGCAGTTTCATGTTTTCATGCACCACGTCAAACATTGAAAAATCCTTTCTTCTGTCCTGGTGTCATTGGATAAACACTTTGATTGAAATATTGCCAGAAATCTCTCCCGTCTCCACTCACTGGCATTTGACTCAACAGCTCGCAGTTGTCCACACTAATGGCACGATAGTCTTGTTTGATTATGTCCCATGCAATCACGATGTTTTTACCAGCCGGGTTGTAGTTTGGAGAACCAGTTGGTCGTGAATATTTTAAAGTTGTTCGTCCTGCGTCACTCTGCAATATCACAGGACTGTTGGTGCACAACATTCTCCTGGTGGCTGGAGCCCCAGGTTTTGATCGGCGACGCTTGAATTTAATTTCTAATACATTGTTTTCAAGCAACGCACGTAATGTGGTTGCACCGATCTTCATTATTCACTTTTAGGCTTACACACCCCGAATATTCGATCCTCATTCAAAAAACAACTGTTGCGGATTTTGCCTTGACCTGTGACTTCAAGGTTGCCCACTGAGATTCCTTTGTCGTTCGGAAATGTAACAAAGTCTCCTTGTTTGACCAGAGAGCAATTTGGTCCTGCCAATAAAACTTCTCCAATTCTCCAAGTGTAAGTACTGACATTAACCGGTACCCAGACCCCGTTTTTTAGGATTTCAGTACCATCATCATTACAATCCACATACTTGATTAGAATGATATCATCTAACACGCTGGTTAGTTCATAGCCGAAAAGATTGAAATTTTCACTACCTGCGTAGTTGTCAAGTTGTACAGCGCCCTTTACCCGGTCATTTAGATTGGCTTGAGCATGTTGAACTTGAGCTGTATTTGCTGCTGTATTCATAATAAGATTTAATCTCACGTTGTGAAATTTCAAGCCGCTTGGCAAGTGATCCTATATGTTCCGGTTGCTCAATGTCTTCACTCTTGTTTTTCTTGATGTAGTTTATACGCTTTCTACTGACTCGAGGCAGTACCACGCTGACGAAACGATAATATTGTTGTTTGGTTTCGAATGTGCTGTACAGCCAGTTGACCGTGTTGTTTATCACGATTGCTAAGTTGGGGCTGTACATGCTACACCATCGGTTGATCATGTATTGATTGAAACCGCTCTCTTCATCAACATTTTGTAACAGCTTGCCACGCTTGGTGAACAAGATGTCATTCAAGCAATCGAATATGGTCACTTGGTTATGATTTTGGTAGTAGCTAGAAACATATCATCATTCATGGCATAAAACATCTCCACCACTGTGTCTTGAAATGTCTTGATTTGTTCGTCCGTCAAGTCGGTGCTGTACGCGAAGCTAGGAGCTCGATCACCGGCTCGTACATTGATACCTGTGTGTCCTAGGGCAGCTCCATCTTTTGTGTAGGTGATACTCACACTACACTTGCCTTTGGTTTGTATTATACCACCACTTTTGAACTCTTTATGTACAATCAAATCATCACCATCAACTTCGATTGGAGCTTTTATCAAGTTTTGTAATATATTAGCTAATGATGTGTTGAACAAACGTTGCCATGCCACTGCACCAAATGCATCCATTCCGGGAATCTCCCAACAAAAATTGATTGCATCATCACTATATATGAAATCGTTCTTGAGCACATCTTCATGATCGATCATGCCATCAGCTTCAACAAGCATGGGACTTCTGAATGTCACGATGTTTCCAATGGGTAATGTTCTGTTTTTAAAAAATGTATACGCGAATCGCCGGTGAATTAAATCACCATCATATGTTTTTTGATCAATTATCATTTATATATTATATGATAATATAATGTAAAATACAAGCACTATTTAGATACATACATAATCATATTGTCTTTCCATAAAGTTTAATTCAGATATATTCATAACAATTTACTAATTAACTTCAAGTCATCGTGTGTGTCGATTTGAAAGCTACGATGCAGTGGCATCCTTACAGTCCCGATTTTACCACCATAGCGCAAACCAGATTTTAATAGTTGATCTCTTGTTGTTATGTAAAAGGCACCATTCTCAATATATGTCTCATCTACATCCTGTCTCATAGGTCTATGATTGATATTCCAATTGATAGGTTCATTATTTTTATTCCAGCGAGGAACCCAATGCTCTTCTGTCACACTAAATACTGAATCATATTTATTCATTATATCTAAGCCTTGATTGATATCACTTGCAAGTAACAACGGCGATGTTGGTTGTATGAACACTAATATATCAAAATCTACATTCTCAGCAAAATGTAAAAGAGCTTCATCGCTTTTTGAATCATCTTCAGAGATAACTGCCGGGCGATCGATAACTTTACACCCTAAATCTAACGCAACATCTTTAATTTTTACACAATCAGTACTAACCCACGTTTCATCAGTGTTAGAATTTTTGGACGCGGTAACCGTGTAGTGTAGTAATGGTTTACCGTTAACATCTATTATATTCTTATGTGGTATTCCCTTGCTACCTCCTCGTGCTAATATTACTGATACTACTTTCATATACTATACACCATACTAACCTCTCAAACTCTTCCTTTTATCTAATTCTCCACCGGAAACTTTTCTAGGACTAGCCTCTCCGAAGCATCTTTCAATATCTCGAATGCTCTTACACATCTTGATCAAACCGCCAGGTTCAACAGAAGCCATATGATCAGATCCCCACATGGTTCTGTCTAATGTTATGTGTCTCTCGACCCAAGATGCTCCCATGGCCACAGCCACAAATGTTGGAACTAAACCGAACTCATGTCCACTGTATCCGACCTCTCTATCTGGATGTTTGTCCTGTAACCAGTTAATGTATCGCATGTTGAGTTGTTCAACCGGACATGGATAGGTGGCGTTTGTATGAAATATGAGATTTGGGTCACCAGCATGTATAGCTGCATCAATTTCCTGTTCATCGCTCATGCCAGTGGAGAACATAAAATAATCATTACGATCTCTACAGTCTTTGAGTAACTCAAGATTATTAATTAGAGCAGAGGGTACTTTCGTCATATTAACATACTCGCTCATGAATTTGACTGACTCTAAATCCCACACACTAGCAAACCATTTTATATTTTTTTGGTCACAATATCTTGCGATCTCATCATACTCCTGTTTACCGAACTCTGTTTTATGTTTGTATTCTAGATATGTGATTCTACCCCACGGTGTATCTCTCATTACCCTTTTTTGCTCTTCTGGTACACATAGCTCAGGTGTTCTTTTCTGAAATTTAACGTAATCACATCCCGCAACCGCTGCAACATCAATTAACTTTTTCGCGATGTCGATGTCACCGTTATGATTAATTCCTATTTCTGCTATAATTTTAACACTCATTTTAAATATAATTTGTAAAAATATCATACTGCTTGTCTGTCAAAATGTCTGCAGTAGGTTTACCATCTAAAAACCAATCGACCTTCAGGTTATGGCCCGGTAATGAAAAGCATAAAGAATCAGTATTACAATTATCAGCAAACTTCTCGAATTCCATTTCATATTTATATTTTTTGTATATGGACTTCAAAAATTTATTTACAGTATATTTCTCATTTACCAATTGGTTCACACTATCATCCATAATATAATTTTTCTGTTTATCAACACACTCAACCATCTTGGAGACAATATTTGTCTTGTTGTACAACACACTGTTGTGAAAGTTTAAATAATCCAAACCACCACCCTTCATATTATCCTTTGCCATCACAACACAACCAGATAGCAAACCTTCCTGTATAGTTCTTGATTCTCCTTCCTCCTCACTCCCATGTATATAGATATTTGAATTAGAGTATATCACTGCTAGCTCTTCACTTGATAATCCCTTAAAAACATCATTATTATTATCAAAACAGTGTGTATCTATGAGTAAACAACGTGAATTGTCCGTTTCTGAATATGTTTTCAAAAATTTATGATAATAGTCAGTAGGTGGTTGTTCCAGGATTACAAAACAGATTGTGTATTTGTTATCGTGTTTAGCATTGAATTCTTGAAAACCTAATAGTGTATCTATAAGTTTTTTAAACTCTACCGCTCTACCTACATGTAGAAAATCTATTCTATTAAGAATATTATTCTTAATGCCATATTTTGTTAGTATTTTATTTAAAGTGTCTAAATCTCCTTCTTGAGAAAAACAATTAGGTAAAAAATTTCGACTGGTAAATGGTAAACTCTTATCAACAGATCGCGACTCAGGTATTAAATAGTTATCAATATTACTGTCATGCATCACTGCAACATTCCATCCGTAATGGCATAATATATAATAATCTTGTTTTAGATGTTTCAATTTATTCTTTAAAAATGGATATTCTTTATGTGTTATTATTAACACACCTTTGTGTACATCTGTATGTTTTTTCAAGAGAATGTGCATGTTAAATTTCCTCGATTCTTTTAGATTTGTCACAAATGATGAGATCGTATGCTGGTTTCTCTCCAACAGAAAGCTCATTGTATTTACAACCCCATTCTTTCAGCTGTTGTTCTGTCGTTGAATACCAATCAATTCCGGTGCAAGTACCTCTAGCTGTCCAGTATTTGATATAATTACCTAGTTTGTATAGGTTATTAATTTTATCAATATTTTTTACTATTGGTTCTGCTTTATTATAATCATCATGAATGGTACATATAGTTCCATCAATATCAACATATATTGTCTTCATTGCTTGTATATAATAAATTGCTTAGCATTAGAATTATCACTCTCAAACACACCAATCTTAATAACACCATTCTCTGGACCTAGACTATCCACAAACTGCTTAATATCAGTATGATGATAATCATCAAATACAAGTATACCACCAGCCTTTAAATACGGAAAATATCTAGCATAATCATTATTAATACCCTCGGTGGTATGATCACCATCTATGTGAATCAAATCTATCTGCAAATCACCTAGTAAATTTTTAAATTTACGTTCTGTTTCATCAAAATATGTATTACCTTGTATTAAATGCAAATTAGGTTCAGTATTATATAGCTCACATATACCTAATATATTACGTCGAGATTTATTATTATTAAGATCATCTCTCTTAAAGTATTGATATTTACGAAACTTATCTTCATTGTAGTGACTCTCAACATTGTACATATCTTCAAACAGATCAATACCATATATATTTTTTATATCACTACCCGCACATATAACACATGCACTGCCTCCGTTATGTACACCTATTTCTAAATAATTCTCAACCTTAATTAGATCTGAAATTATCTTAAGTGATAGGATAGAATCATGAGGAATCCTCCCGGAAATATTTCTTGTTATATTATCGAAAAATTGATGCAGTTGAGCTTTATTTTCACGATAATAAGCTGTAATTGTTGATAACTCTATCATGTAAAATAATATTGAGTTATAGCAACGCGTTCACCTGCTTGTATAATATTTCCACGATGTATGTATGTAGTGTCTGTCACTACAATATCTCCTGCATCACCGACAACATCGATTATCTCGCACGCATCATTCTCTCGAACAATAGACTCCACAACATGGTCGTGAAACCGTGTGTTATATGAGTCTGTCCGAGGAATCGGCATGCCAATATGTTTAGCATTAGAGTTAGTCACCCACTGAAAATTACCATTGTTTATATTAACGTCTGTTAAGTACATCAGCGTTTTAAATTGACATGTATGATTGTCTCTATGCCAACCCGCACCACTGTTTTTAACGACTCCTGGTTCATGTACTATTCTGTTGATGAGTGTTTTTTTGTTAATGTTTTTGTTGTACGCAGCTGCGAGTTTGTTCAACAGACCATCATCTGCAAATTGTTTTATTTTATCTGAATATTTTTGCGCATGGAATAGACGTTCATCATTTGAACAATCTTCTTTATCTAGAATTTGTACTTTACTTGATTGCTCGTGTAATAATCTAGTAGCCTCAGCATGCAGCTCATTCACAAACTGTATATCAAAATAGTTCTTGAAGATACATATACCGTGTTTATGTAATGATTCTTTAATTGAATTAAAATCATACTCACCCTCTTTCCAATCAAATATTGTTATGTTCATAAAATGTAATGTTGTCTGTTAATGAATACTTACCATCACTGGTATAGTACTCAACGTGATGATTCTCATACACCTTTTTGTTCTTCTGGTTTGTTTTGCCACATCAATATTAATTATTTAAATCAGCAATATATTCAACCGGAAAAATAGTTCTGTGTTATCGCAACTCGTTCACCTGAATGTATAATGTTATTTCGATGGACATACGAGGTGTCTGCAATTATTATAGTACCTTTCTTGCCCGTTACATCAACGAACTCACAACTATCATTATTATTCACAATACTATCAACAGTATATGTTGATAGTTTTGAACCTGGTATATCAATATGTCTAGGTGAAGAATTTGTGATCCATTGAAAATTACCATTTTGTTCAGATGTGTCTGTTAAATACATAATTGACTTAAACTGACAATGTCGATCATTTTTATGCCAATCAGTGGTGACATTACTAATTGTATTAGGATCATGCGTCTTATGATCAATTAATATTTTTTTACTGCGCGGTGCTTTATACAACTTAACAACATTATTAAATAATTCTTCATTCGTATATCTCTTGATAGCACCGGAAAGTTTTTGTAAATGTAAAATATCCCCGGTACCACAACATCCCATCTCATGACGCTTTTGTATCTCATCCTTTTGTGAGACAAGTAATTTTAAACATTCGTCAGATATACTATCAATAAATGCGTTATTGAAATAATTCTCCAAGACAATAATACCGAACTCTCTAATTAACATGTTTATTGAACATAATGTAGGTCTAACACCTTGACAATCCAGTGTTGGTATTTTTTTATTTTTTAGGAGACAAAAAGTTATATCAATGTGATTATGTTCATGTAGCCAGTGCAGTATATCCACCTCATTATCGGGATCATGATGAACTCTTGATGTTGTGTCTCTATCTTGATGATGGTAACGATTTAAAATGATATCGCTATTCTTATGAACAGTACAACCAAAAACAAACAGTCTGTCTTTTGTGTTTTGAGCTGTGCTTACAATCGCTTCATGCCCCACCCTAGGACCCTTATTAAAAACCACCGGACAGCCAATTTTTTTCAACGCATCATTCGCTTTATTTTTATTTATCCATTTCTGTCGATGTATTTTTTTAAACTTATTTTTATCAAACGCTTTCCAAATCTCTTGCAAAACACCCTTTTCAGATTTTTGGGAATATTGTTTAATGAAGCCATCAAAATTACGTTTGTTAAGTAGATTTGAATGAACATGTGAATTCATGTATAATTGATCGTATTTAGTACCGTTGTTATTACCTAAAAGTATGTCCATATTAGTTCTAATATTATTTTGAAATTTGTCAATTATATTGTTGAAATCCAATCCAGATAGAGGTTTACTACCAATAAAAATAGTGTCGCTAGCTTGGAGTGTAATTAGCGGCAACTCTGGTGTGTCAACCACCTGTTTTTTCGGTTCTAACTTTTTTTGTTTTAACCTCGCATTGATAGCACTGCGAATATTACCGTTGCACACAAACATAAAATTATTTATGAATCAACTGATAATAAACATCATTTGAAAGATACCTCCAGTACAACTCATGTATCTTCATATAATTAATATCAATACAACCTTGTGTTAAATTCACTAGTTCGTCAATTGTGGTTATTCTCACAACATACGGATCCATCACCTCTGGGATTTTCACGTCATTAAACACCACCGGCACACATCCCGCGGCCATCGCTTCATACAATCGTATGGTGCTAGGACCTGTACCAGGAGGACATAACGCAAATTTTGTGTCACACAACACATCAACATAACGCTTGGTTTGTTGTTCTCTATCTTTCTTTTGAAAATGCCATTGCCCGGTGTTTTCTATCAAAACACCTTTTCCAGACACGCGCTGTAATTGTGGTCTTAGCGAGTGTGTGTGAAAACTTCCCATGAAACTGAAATGGTATTTTCTATTCTCTACAGGAATATAATTGTGTTTCTCTACACAAGGATTGTAATGTGGTATGACTCTAAAATTATCTTTACTAGTGGCATGAGGAGTGTATACTACATTGTCATGGAAATTCAATCGATTGACCAGTATGTGTTGACACACATATATTTTTGTGTCTTTTATTCGCTCTTCTATCTGATCTAAAACTTGTTGTGTGAACTCAACTCCTTTGTTGTTTAATAACCAACAAATAGGTAGTTCAACATAATTAAAATCATCTGACAATTCTTCGATGATATTGTTTAATTTTTTTGAAACAGTCTCCTCTGTTGCAACCGGATCTTTACTTTGCTCAAAAGACCATTCTTTAATCTTGATTATCTTCATTCACATGCTCCATCTTTTTTTGAACATAATCTAAAATTTTAAATTTGTTGTCTTTGGGTACCGTCCAGTTGCCGTGATGTATGTAGATGTCCCTCGGCACATCAAACTCTGTGTCACCAAGCCAATGACTCATCAATCCACCTTTTCCGTTTGGCATTCCAGCTATACTACCGTACGTCCAATAACTTTCTGGTAACATGGACCATTTTATTTGTATTGTCGGATACTTGTGTAAATTGCGTAACAGATAATTTGTTGTTTGTTGCTCTTCCGGGAAATGTTGCAGATTACCTCTAACTGTTTTGAAAAATCCTCTTGTCTTCTTGTTGTTTCTCACCACAAAAAATCCAGTATTCACACCACCTGGCCCATCATTCTGAAACACAGCATCATGATCTTTAATCCGTTCAATTATATCGTCATAAAAATCTCGATATATCACTATATCCGGATCAATAAACATAAACAATTCTGTCTCTTCATCACACCTCTTAAGATTTTCATAGAAACAGTCAGCTTTGTATTCCATTGTTTTTTGCCATCCATCCGAACCAAATTCTGCCGTGTCACACAATTGTGGTTTACTGATTATTGTCAATTCAATATTAGGATTGTATTTGAAGGATTTCAACAAATAATCATCTAGAAAGCGCTTGTGTGTTGGTGTGAAAAGTGTATAAGCTTTGATCTTCATATGGTAAATTGTTATTGTTATATATATCGGTTGAAAAACTCTTTTTCCAATTGCCTCTCATTGTCAACAGGAGTGACAAACGCACCATATGGCTGTCTCTTCACCAACACACGATCTAGATAATCATGAAAAATTTTACCCAACAGACGATCCAATGGTCGCTTGGAACAGTTACTATTGAACTCTCTCTCCAAACTCATGCCTAACTGCCAGGTCATCTCATGACGCTCATGAAAGCAAAACGGCGGGTAATTGTTTCCAAAAGGTTCACCACCTCCAAATATTTTAAGTATTGTAGCATATGTTTGATCCCAGTGTGGTTGACCGATCAAATAATCACCAAACAAATTTTTATTTTGCAAATACCAGTCCCGCTTGAACACAAACACATCAAACCCAGCAATTTCATATCTAGCTTGCTTGATCTTTTTGTCTAACACTTGTTGAAACGATTTAATAGGATATGTATCGACTCTAGAACAAGCAAAAGAATTAGGTTGTTTCTTCATGATGTGTTTGATCAAATTCGTGTTGATCACAACATCACTATTAACATAAACGAAATAGTCGCTCTCAATTGTGGATAGAGCTTCAATTGCATCATTGATGAAAGGCAAACGCTTCACACCATCATCGATGTATTGATCACTACTTCTTTCCAACACACACATCTGATCTATATCATAACATGTATTAGGTTCATTACGAAACTGCACGTCATGTAAAGACACACAATTGAACGTGTCACGTAAATGATGCCACGATTCAACAGCGACATTTTGTCTGTGATATTTACCGAACGTGTTTGTACCAATGACTATTTTCATGGCTTGATGTGTTGTATGAATTGTTGAGAATCAAGCTTAGGTATGTAACTCACATCAACACCACAAATCTCAGCAAATAATTTTTTCTCTTCTAATAATCGTGAGTCTCTTTTACCTGACTCGTTGATGCGACTTGTCGCTTGTGGATTGTTCATGATCAATTCATCTGAATTTGAAATATCTGGAAAATACCAAAACGCTTGCATGTGATTGGATTGTGATACCATATACACATTAGCAACATCCCACATACTATAAAATCTTGTGTCGTATTTTCCGGTCTCGAGCAAGCACTTTTTTGTTTTGATTGTAAACTCGTTACACATGTTAGGATAGTAACAAATTTCAGTATCACTAGAATATTGTACCACATGTGATGGATTTCTGTTACCTGGTCCCCCACAATTCAGACTCATGCTAACAAAACACAAATATCCGAGCTTGGTTGTTTCAAGAGCGTCAATGTATTTATCAAAAACGTCCGGAGATTTTATGATCATATCATCTTCAATGATACAATAATAGTCAACATCTCGTTCGATCAGATATCCGAGGCAATCGTTTCTACTCCTCGCTGGCCCTGCATTGACGTGATGCTGAATCCAGTCCACATGTTTGTATTTTTTCTTGTATGGATCACCGCCATTGACAACCACTATCTCATCAATTTT
>Ga0222717_10000953_pt1 | contig 24081 bp, 31 predicted proteins | sample C33_18DmetaG_FD_165053 | JGI IMG/M metagenome (GOLD analysis project Ga0222717, IMG submission 165053) | Estuarine water microbial communities from San Francisco Bay, California, United States - C33_18D | ecosystem: Environmental > Aquatic > Marine > Unclassified | place: USA: California... | reverse complement strand
GCACACCTCAATGGTTATCATGTTGATGATGCTATTAGAGAACTCATTGAGTACTCAGAAACATTTGAGGATGAAGAGGATTGGATTTCAGATAGAAAAGGTTATACAGAAGTTACACATTCGTTTATCAAAGACGGAGAGGCATTGTACCGATGATATCACGTAAAGAATTCACTGAACAAGTTGAAAAATTGATTATGAGAGGGACGGAAGTTATGGATGCATGTGTAAAAGTATGTGAAATGAATAACATTGAACCCGAGTCAGCAAAGAGGTTACTATCTCAACCTCTAAAAGAGAAACTAGAAGCAGAAGCAACTGGACTCAATATGGTAAATAGAGGTAATCATTCGCAGAGTTCCCTAAAAGGGTTCTTTGCAGTAACGGAGAAATAATGAGTCATTTTATAGATATCATGAAGACAGTGTTGGTCACAAGAGCAACAGATTTTAACGGAAGGTCAGATAGACCCGAATTTTGGTGGTTCTCATTATACATAAGTATAATTGCAGTACTACTAGGATTAGTAGATAACTATGTAATAGGATTTACATTTTGGAGTATACTGGAACCATTTGGTGAAATGAACGAATGTGGAGTATTAGTAGCATTACTTATGGTAGCAACTTTTGTTCAAAGCATATCAGTAACAGCAAGAAGATTACACGACAGAGGTCGTAGTGGTTGGTGGCAGTTAATGTTTGTAGTACCAGTATTAAACTTTATACCATTATATTGGTGTGTAAGAAGTGCTAAAGATACACCTAAGCATTTAAAATACAAAAACCCATACGGTAAATTACCTAAGTAGGAGAAATAAATGGCATTTGATATTAGAGTACCAGACGTAACATTTAAAACAAGGCGTGAAATTACAGAAGCACCTGGCTTTGAGTGGTATGATCTTAAATCACAAGAGATATTTGAGAATAAACGTGTAGTAATATTTAGTTTACCTGGAGCATTTACTCCAACATGTTCAAGTACACACTTACCTGGGTATGAAATGGCATATGATGATCTTAAGGAAAATGGAATAGATGAAGTATATTGTGTCTCATGTAACGATACATTTGTAATGAATGCTTGGATGAACTCTTTAGATGTTCAGAAAGTTAAACCTCTTCCAGATGGAGCAGGTGAATTTACAAGAAAGATGGGCTTCCTAGTTGATAAGACTAACATTGGCTTTGGAATGAGAAGTTGGAGATACTCAATGATCGTTAATAATGGTTTAGTTGAAGCACTTTTTGTAGAGCCAGGTATACAAGATAATGCAGATGGAGACCCGTTTGTAGTATCTGGTGCACCAGTAATTTTAGAACATCTACAAGGCTAACTTTACATAGATATTTGCATCTGACGTTTCAGTAATAATATAATCGCCCACAGTCTCAAAACCAAATTTGGTATAGGCTGGCAGGGCGGTTTTTCTTGGAATGCTCCACAACATTTCACACCCTTCAATTTTAGCCTGATGTGCTGTCATTAGAAATAACATTTGAGCAACACCTCTCTTTCTATACTCAGGGTTTACCCATATACCTCGACTACGATATTGCTCGTCAGTAGTTTTATGTCCTGAATTTACGCCTACTAATTTATTATCTAAATATACTCCCCAGAAAGTTGCAGGGAAATTAAATATATCCATGTCAATAGAGTCTGGGTTGCCTTCAAACGGCCATGTCATTGCACTATGAGATTCAATTGCACTTGTTCTGCTTGGCCATAATTTTGTAGACCATATACTTTCTATTGTTTTAAAATTTAGCCGTTCTGCCTTCATAACTATATTTATAGTCGATAAATATCAGCATTAGTAAAACAGAACACGAGACACAATATGAGTTTACAAGATTTAGATCCACGTTGGGATAATCAAACATTAACTTATGACTTAGAAAAGCATAATTGGCCTGAGTTTTGGTTAGGTGTTGCCAAGGAAAAATTCCCTCAAATAGAAACATTAGAAACAGTACATAAAGTACTTGACCCTACACAGTTAGTAGAACTAGGTAGGCACCTACAAAATACATGCGGTGAAGAAAGATTCATTGAGAAAGTAGATGCATACTACAGCGAATGTGTTCCAGACTTACTTGACGGTGAAGAGTGGATGTTGCAACGTTTCTTTACAATTAGAATGGTCATACCAAATCAAGCAAAAGAAGGAAGACTACTTGCATTTCATCAAGGTATTTGGGTTGGTAATGGTTTAGGATTAAGAACTATATGGACTCCTTTTACAAAATGTTATGGTAACAACTCTATGCAAATTATGGGTTGGGAAGAGTCAGATGATTTAACTAAAAGATGTTATGATGAAACTATGAGTTACGATGAGTTACAAGGGGAATGTGCAACACATTGCTGGCCAGTAACATTAGAGCCAGGACAAGCACACTTGTTTCAACAACATCATATACATGGCAACTTCAATAACGATACAGATATAACACGTTGGAGTATGGATGGTAGAGTTTTACCTATAGGAGGACATTACCATAGAAAATTACCAGGCGGTTACTTTAGATTTGTAGGCGAACGTGATGATGTCAGAGATGTAGACACAGAAAAGAAATGGATTAGTTATGCAGGCTGGAACAGTAAATTCAGTAATCCAATACCTCTACCTTTCCAAAGAAATGTTATAGGACAATACTGTGACAAGCATGGTATTAAGATTAATGACTATCAGTTTGAAAACGAGTATGTAGATTGGCTACCAGGCTTAGAGAAGTTTATTACAGGCTACGGCATTGATGCTATAGTATGTTGTAGTATATATTGCTTACCTGATAATGTAGAACGTAGACAGGAACTTTTACAATTAGCATTAGATCATAATGTAGAACTACATTTTGCAAACGAATTATGCAGTTTAAGAAGTGAGGATGATTTAAAGCACATACAGAAAGTATTTGAATTTGTAAATGAAAATACACCGCCTAATATAACTCTCGGCTATGACAAATGAGATACCATATAGTTTACGAACCTGGGTTTGTCAACTACACAGGAAGTAATGTTGGTAAGGATAAGTTCTGGCTAAAAGACGTATCAGAATTACTTGAACAACCTAATACAAACGTTGTTACATGGCAACTTAACGACTTGCCTCTTACACTAAAGTTTATAGACTTATACAAAAAACGTATGTCAGAAGTGATACGCAAACATAAATTAGGATACAGAGATTATAACTTTAATTATATCTACGATGTTTATCAATCCAGAAATGAAAAAACAATATTAGCATCTAGAGTTGAGATGAATAATATTATAGACTTCCTTAACACATACGAACATTCTTGGTTTACTATTCCTGAAGAACTTAAACTTAATGAAACAGATATAGACGACCAAAGGATAAAAAATCTCAACGAACTACACGATATATTTGAAACTGAGATGGAAATGTTGCAGAGTAGACTAAACGAAGGCTCTATAGAATATGAGGTATCAGATACATTTTGGCATAAGTTACAAAGTGTTAATTTAATTGTACACTTCAACGAAAAGACTTTCGTAAAAGACGATGAAGCAGACGATAGGACAACATACTTTACAAGTTTAAAGTTTGATGTACCTAAAGAAGAGGACTATCTATTAGAGCTAGAGGATTACAAATACTTTACACTAGTAAGGCCTAAGGGTGCCTTAACATTAGACTTTGGAACAGTAGGCAAAGACTTATTCACTTGTAGTGTAACTGACGATATAGAATTAGTATACAAAGATATGATTAGTCAACAGTTTGAACTTAACCCTTGGGTACAGTTTGATTGGTTCCCTTGCAGTGAAAAAGAATGGGACGATCAAATGGTACTATATAATGATTGGATAGAACAGAATAATGTAGCAAACTATTTAGACTTATCACAACCTAAATTTAATCCAGGAAGACATCAGTTAGGACATTGTATAAGTCATGACTTCTCGCATCCAGAAGAGTTTGTTGATACAATTATATCTCAAACACCTAAAATTAATAGTTTCTTTATTACCGATGACAGCAATCAAAGTATTTTATAACACACTACCAGGACAGAAAATAAACGGCCTTGTACAGGAATCTGGTATTTGGGAACAGCCTCCCTATACAAGTTTTCATCACATACTTAATACATTAGGTATACAATATGAGTGGAGCAACGATCCTAGTGATTCATTAGTAATATTAGATATAGGTAGTACTCCTTATGAAACACAGAGGGAAACAGTAGAGAATCTAATAGAAGATTATATATCTAAGTTTGGCAAAACAATATTGTTTACAAGTCAAGAACCTATTAGGCCAGACGAGATAGATAATGTTTTAAATAAGTACCCTGACCTATTTGTTATGGATATAAGATTGGCTAACAATCCAACACACGAACGATATATACCTTTCCCATCTTTATTTGCTAGGCTTATCAATCCGTATTGTAATGTAATAGACCTGCATCCTACTGTAGATACTTGGTCAACTAATAAGCCAAATACATTTAATAATTTAAAATGGAGGTGGACGCCTGATAAGTTTGCCACACAATATGCTATCAATAAAAGCGGTGTAGAAAGCCAAGCACTAATATCATATCAAAGACCAGGCGAACATTATTCTAGAGAACAACTGCAGGAAGTTATATATGATATGACATCACACAGAGAAGACATGACTAAATTTGATGAAAAGATATTTCCAGGCATAATGAAATTTTTAGATAATATGCCTACTATAACTTTACAAGATGATAAGCCATTTAATGTATTATATAGGTATCATCCTAAGTATGTTTATGACGATTCATATTTTACACTTGTTAACGAAAACTTTAATTATGGTGTAGATGATTATCAAGATGCCTGTGCTGTCTCGGATCAATACTTTTATATAAGTGAGAAGACTATATATCCTATGATACAAGGACATCCTATAATTGTGTTAGGAAATTCTGCTACACATTATATGCTAGATCAACTAGGATTTGAAATGTTTGATGAGATATTATCCTACGATCATGACTTATTAACATATGGTATGGATAGAATAGATAGAGTATGTGCAAACATATCTCAATTCGACGTAGCAAAATACGAGAAACATGTAGTAGAGATAAACAAAAAGATTCAACACAACCAGAGACTTTTAACAAATACAGGTAGTAGTCTTTGGATAAAACTTAAACAAGTAATGGAAACTAATATAGGAAAATATTATGACATATAAACAGGGAGAATTATTCCCCACAATGAGACCTCCTACAGAAGAATACCTAATTGTATCTGCATTAGCAACCGAATTACCAGATGCACTACCCCAAAACTTATTGTTTACAGGAGTAGGTAAAGTAAATGCAACGCATATTCTAACGAGATATTTAATTAATAATCCTCAGATTAAAACTGTAATAAATTATGGTACATGCGGCGGAGTACATGGAGTCACCAAGGGCGAATTAGTAAAGGCTACAACATTTGTACAGGGAGATATGTACTGTGGTAACTTAACTGAAGGTAGAGGTATTACATTTGGAGATGATGTAGCCATAGCCGGCACGTTAGATTTTGGAACTGATGGAGTAATATGTAGAACGCAAGATCAATTTGTAGACGATATAGAATCTCTAGATATGCTACAATATTTACTAGAAGGAAACAAATTTAATATCGTAGACATGGAAGCCTATGCTCTTGCAAAGGTTTGTGCTTATATGAATGTGGACTTTGTATGCTATAAATATGTTTCAGACGATGCCAACGAAGATGCATCAAGTGATTGGGAAGATAATGTTCATAAAGGAGAAGATCTATTTTATGATTTACTAGAAAAGGAGTATAACTTTGAAAGACTATGATCAATTAGCAAAGGCAATTATAAAGGAGCCTGAGTTTAGAGAAGGAGGCTTTGTATATAAACATATACATGAAGCAAAGTCAGATGCCTTAGTGAGTATTAAAAGTGCTGTAGATAGAATGAGTGACTTATATGATCTTGAAAGAGATGATATTGGACAAATTAGCCAACGTATTTTAGATATATTTAAGAATAACTAACTAAAACAGTTGCCGCACCTTGTGAGCTAGTACCAGCAGTTACAAAAACTTTAATAGTATTATTGGCATCTAAAGCATCAGCATATACATAACTTGGATTTGTTTCGTACACACCTGTTGCACTTAAATCAATATAACTAGTACCCATAAGTCTATCTGTATCGTCTTCATCACCAATAGTTATTACACTAGAGCCATCAAATGCTGTTGTAACATCTACAATAACACTTAAAGGTCTTGTTGTAGCACTTACATCACCTAAAGTAACATTACCACCATTGTATGTAACATTTGCACTTAGAGTTGCCGCATCAGAACCTGCACTATCTTTACTACTAACTAATGTTAAATGCCCTGTTGCTGTTGGATTGTCTTGTTTAGCAATATAAACTGCATACTCACCGTCACCAGCATCAGTAACTTCTATTAAGTCACCGTTTTTAATTGTGTTGTCGCTATAAACAGCAGACAATGTAGCCTTTCTGAATGTTTGTGAAGCACCATCGGCCTCACCTATACCTGTAGCACCTATATATCTAGCACCTGAAACATAAATTACATTAGCAGTACCTGTGCCTATTGCTGTAGGAATATTATTACCAATAAAGTTTAAAACACCTGATTGGTAGTCAAAGTACCATTGGTCATCATTACCGGAACCTGTTTCAAATAATTGTGTTCCTGATGTTTCGGAATCTGTTTCACCACTTGGCCCAGCGAAGACTTTTAACTGGTATGTTGCACCAAACCCTGGTGGTACCCAGTTAGTTGAACCAGTTTTCCATGTTCTATTATCACTTGCTGTACCGTCTTCAGTTGTTTCTAATGAACTACCTGTTGCATCACTGTACAAAGCAATAATACTACTATTAGAACTTGGTTTAACACCTGGGATATCTGAACTGTTAGTCCAAATCTGAGATGTTTTAATAATAAATTCGGATACAACCGCTTCATTTGGAGCAAACTTATTTGCATTAGTGTCTGTTTTGGCTTTACCAAAACCTACCTTTTTCCAAAGTAAATCTACCTTTTGACTATCTGTAATTGCCATTATTCTATACTCAATGCTGTAAGTGAGTCGCCTGACTCTAATTTTATTCTAACCAGTACTTGGTTACCAAACGAGTTGGTACCATTCTGGTCACCTAATGTTAATGTAAATGTATCGTTACTATATGTTGTTCCGTCTACAATTCTGTCTCCAGATGTAAATGCACAACCATTAGAACCATTACCACCGTTACCTGTATCAGCACCTGGAGTACCAGCACCACCGTAAGTAGCACTAGCATCAATCCAACCGCTCAATGTACTAGCAGTATCAATGCCAGTGGCCGGAGCCGCAATAAAGAACCCACTAACCTTTCCACTTAATCTTACTGTAAAGTTAGCCATCGCTGTTCTTCTAAATGCAAAAGTAAAGTACTGAGCTCCACTTCTGCCTGTGTTCAAGTCTGGCCCTGCTGGCAAATAACCTGAACTTAAATCTGTTGTAAAGTGTGACAAGTCACCAAAACGTGTTACCGCTTCTTGTGTTCCTGCTATAGTTTGCACACCACTCCATACACTTCCTGTATAGTAGTTAGTTGAGCTACTGAAACTTGGATTATCACTACTTGGGAAGCCTGTGATTCTTAATCCATCGTCATCATGTGTAGCACCTAAACTATCTGCAACTGGTATAGTCTCGTATACACCACTGTTACTATTTTTTGCTTGTACCTTAGTACCTGTAAACTCTGCATATGAACCGTTACCGTTAACATTATTCATTCTTGCTTTAACTTGTTCAACACCAGTACCACCTGCTCCAACGTTTACAGTAATGCTACCTATAGAGTATTTACTACTGCTATTTTTACCAGTGTCTGCTGTTGGGATACCACTATTAAGGTATGTACTTGCACCGTCTACAGCACTATAACTATGTCCTGCAGTAGAAATAACACTACCTGATGTGCTTTCAAAGTTTGTTCCGTTGGTTACATCAAAAGGTGTGCTGTCATTTCTATATGTTTGTCCTATCCAATCGTAAACTTTAACACCTGTTAATGTTAATGTTGCATCATTAGTGTAATAAGGAATACCTGATTCGTATGCTAGTGTTCCAGCACCGCCTTGGGCTAGTGTTGCCGCACTCATATCAACTGTTGGTGTACTTGTTAAATCATCTTTAACAAAACTAATTACATTAGTATTACCAGAGTCTGTATGTTGCATTTTAAAACTATGCGAGCCTGTTGCTAAGTCTGTAGATGTTACAGAAACCTTAGCCTTAAATCCTTTGTAAAGACTTGGTGAGAATGTGCTACTTGCAAAACTTGTTGAGCTACCACTAGAATTTAGTGATTGATAGTCACTTTCTGCTGTAACTTCTATGTTACCGCTACTACCAACATCACTACCACCACTAAATGTAATTGTTCCACTTACGTCTCCGTCTACCACAGCATTAATATTGCCAGAGTCTCCGTTATATGCAAAACTACTTAATGTAGATGTCTCTGTATCAGTTCCTGCACTTGATGATGTAATTCTACTTACTGATTGTCCAACTGTCATAACATCTTCTGTGCTGTTATCAGTATATCCAAATGCTAAGTACGGACTTGATCCCTGTGTACTTTCGCCAAATGATATTGTTTTACTACTTAATCCACTTGGCGCCGCAATACTTGGGTTGTAAACTTTTAATAAATCTGTTGCTGTACTTCCTACTTCGCCTGGGTCTGCTGTACTATGAGCAGTTTGTTGAATAGTAATTGTATATCTACCGGTACCGCTATCTGCTGAATAAGTATGACTTACTCTTGCTTGACCTACATCGCCGGCTCCACCTGAGCTAACTGATGTATTACCTGAGCCATCGCCCCAGTTAATTTGGTAGGTACAAGTTGCTGAACTTGAATTTGTTGTTGTATTTTTTAAATAAATTGTTTCACCAGCATCAATCTCTCTGTTGTCGCCAGTTAATGCACTACCACCACTTGATGCAGTATACAGCTCAAGGTCTGCAACTGGTGTTGCGGTGTATAGTGTTATAAAATTCTCTTTTGTTGTACTTGTAGTACTGCCTTCACCTGCACCATTGTTATTAAATGCTGTTACTGTAACATCATATGGTGAATTTGTATTGTCAGTATATGTATGACTTGGAGTACTGTCTGATGTAGCAGTTGTAGTATCTCCATCGCCCCAAACAATAGTATATCTATTTGCATTACCTACTACAGTTGTTGATAGTGTAACACTTAGTGGATTACCACCTGATGCCACGTTAGTTGTAAAGTCAACACTCTTAACAAACGTATCATTACGAACATTCTCTAATGCTTCGTTAAGAAAGTCAATACCATCTGAAATTTTTGTTGTGGTAGTTAGGGTTTGTAATGCACCATCAGTATAACTACTGTCAGTTGCCTCTCCTAGTAACAAACTAGCACCGTCTGAACCTGTAGCACTAGCATCTAACTGTGCTTTAGTAACTAGATCTGATGATGTTACAGCATTTGCGGCCCTTATAGTTGTAAGAGCATCTCCCTCTGTTGTTACACTTAATACATCAGTATCGGCATCACCTTTAATTTTAGGTCCCTGTTTACCAAGTTGTACTTCAGTACCAACACCTATTAACCCGTAATTTTTTACTTGTGCCATCCTATTTGCTCCCTAAGAATTGCTTTATACACGGATATTTATCACTTTTAGCCAAATAGATAATACTACATTATAAATATGAACGTGAGTATAGTCAACCGTAAACAGATGATTTTAGAGTCTTTAGTAAAGATTTTAGAAGAAGATAAGATAGGCAAAATAACAACTAAAGTTATTGCTGAAAAAACAGATGTGACTGAAGCGGCACTATATAAACACTTCAGAGGTAAGAGCGAGATCTTTCAAGAACTATTCAAGTTCATAGATACAGTGATGAGTGACAAACTAAATGAAATTAAGTTAGTACATAAAGACCCTTTAAACAGGACTAGAAATATATTTCAATTCCTTATACTATTTGTAGAAACAAATCCAGGCTTTGCAAGAATATTAAACAGAGAAGCCTTAACTACAGATGAACAAGACATAAAAGATAGTGTAAATCTATTACTTTCTAACATAGAAAAAGAGTTATATGTTATTTTAAATGACGAAAGACACGCAAGATTTGTTATGACACTGGTCGAGGGAACATACACTAGATTTATTAGAAGTGAGTTCAAAGAGTTACCTAGTTCTTATATGGATGACCTTTGGATGTATGCTACAAGGTGCATTTTTGCTTGACTTTTAGCACATTCTTGCTATAATATATACATGAGTTACCTAATTATTGGCGATGTACATGCAGATTATGGTCCTTTTAAAAAGGCTATAGACTATGCTACTGAACATAAACTACACTTAGTATGTGTAGGAGACCTTATTGATAACGGAATTGACGGAGCAAAATGTGTAGAAGCAATGCTTGAATTACTAGATAACTCTGTTGCTACTATGATTAAGGGCAACCATGAACACAAAATTATTAGAGCCCTTAATGGAGCAGATGTAGTACTGGGACCTCCCAATATGATTACACTAAATCAAATGAAGACAGACAACGAGTTTGAAGTAAACTTTAGGCGTATGGTTGAAGAGTACTGCCATAACTATATTAAAATAGAAGACAAATTATATATTACGCATGGTGGAATGCATCAGGACTTTTGGGCGGCTGAATCTAGTGGACAACTTACACGCAGAATGACAGATGATATGATGTTTGGTCAAGCAAATTACAAAAAATCTTTTGAACACAACGGGCAAACATATCCTGCTAGAACTTATGAGTGGAGACATTCTGTGCCTAAAGGTATTACTTTAATGGTTGGGCATGACCCTGCACCTTTAAGTGAAGAGCCTGATTTTGATAACTTTCAAGCAGAGCCTTTAGACTTCACTAACGAAAAAGGCGGTAGAGTTATTTGGTTAGATTGTGGAGCCGGTAAAGGTGGTAAACTATTTGGTGCAGTAGTAAATAGTAGCACTGAAGTAGAAGAGATAGTAGAATTCTAATATGTTTGATTATACATTATACATTTTAATAATTATGCTGATTATCCTAATACTTAACAATAACAATAGGCCTAGACATTGAAAACAATACAAGCAACAATAGTAGTAGAGGTACCATATAGTAATGAATTAATGAACTATGGTGATAAGTTAGATAAAGAACTCAGAAGAGTTATAGACAAAACATCTTTCTTAAATTGTAAGGTTGTTGCAGGTAATAATATAGATAACAATGGACTTCCGGTAATCAGAGACACAGATGAAACTTAGTTACAAAGACTCAGGTAAAATAGGCTTTACTTGTAGTACATTTGATTTGCTACATGCAGGACATGTAACAATGTTAGAAGAAGCAAAGCGACATTGTGACTTTTTAATAGTTGGGTTACAGAACGATCCTACATTAGATAGAGCAGAAAAAAATGCTCCAGTGCAAAGTATTGTTGAAAGGCAAATACAATTGGCCGCAGTAAAGTATGTAGATGAAATTATAATTTATAATACTGAGCAGGATCTTATAGATTTATTACTTACACTTCCAATTGATGTGAGAGTATTAGGCGAAGAATATAAAAATAAAGACTTTACAGGCAAAGATATTGCCAAACAACGTGGTAGCAAGATAGTATACAATGGCAGAGACCATTCATTTAGTTCTACTAGTTTGCGAAAAAGAGTAGCAAGTGCTCAAGACAATTAAGGCAGGAGCAATACTATTCGTAGCATTAGTAGTTAGTAGACTACTACCATTGCCTGCTAACAGTGAACCTTTATTAGGTTTAGCAGTTGTGGCACCTTACTTAACAAAAAGTAATATAGGATTATTGCTTCCTGTTTTGGTAATGTTTGTATCAGACTTATTTCTACCAGACCACGGTAGTAAATTATTAACTTATAGTGCTATAGGTTTAGCACCATTTATAAGTAAATTGCTACACAATAAAATATATACATCACTATTTTGTAGTTGGTTAGTATGGCATGTGATAGCAAACTTTGGACAATGGTATCCTCCGTTTAGTTCAGAGGCATTGTTATTTGATATTAGAATGTTATTAAGTGGTTTAAGCATTGTAATATTATATGACATAAGGAGAAGATTATGGCAGACAGCATATCAAGAAGTGTAGCAAAGAGTCTTACATGGAGAATTACTGCTACAGTAACAACAATGCTTATAGCATATTTCATTATTGGGGACATAGAAGTTGCAATGATGATAGGTGGTATTGAATTCTTTACTAAAATGTTTATATATTTCTTACACGAAAGATTATGGGCAAGTGTTCCTAAAATCAAATGGAAGTAAAGTACTACACAGAACCGTTTAAGTTAGACAAATTGCCATTAGATGCAATTCATGTTATTGATGATTGGTGTCCACAAAAGATGTGGCATCAGTTCAATAAAGATGTAGATAATACTCATAGATGGAGTTATGATAATGATGTTACATATGATGATGTAGGTACTACAGAAATAACCTGGATATTAAGACTATTCTATAAATGGATGACTCCTAGAGGAGAATATGCAGAATTTGCCAGACCTATTATAGAAAAAATGTGTAGCGACTTTGGTATAAAATTCCTGCAGTTTGATTTTGCTGGCATAAATGGACAAACGCAAGGACTACAGGGCACAGTCCATGTAGATAGTTTTAGGAAAAATAATATAACTTTCCTTTGGCATATGAATCAAGAATGGAACAACATGTGGGGAGGAGATTTCAGAGTATACACAAAAGAAAGTATACACGAGGGACAACGTGGATTTTCAGAAGAATTAGTAGAAAATTATCAAATAGCACAAATAGAATACAAACCTAATAGATTGATTATCGTAGACGGTAGTTATCCACATAGTGCAGATGCACCTAACAGTAGCAGTGGATATGCATTCCGTAAAACATTTGTTGCACGAGGAAATGTGGCAGAAATAATTTGACAAAAAAATAAATAGAGTATATAATAGAACAATGAAAGTAAAAAGTACAACACAAATGACAAAAGCAGAATTGCTAGATGTAATTAACGAAAAGAATACTGTTATAGCAAATCTAAATGCTAGAATGGATGAACTAGAAAGTATGGCAGTGGTTAGCAGAGCTGAAATTTTAGATGCAGATACCAGTAGACTTTTAAGTACAATGAATGCTAGGATTAAAGCATTAGAGGAAAAACTAGAAGCATGAATGAACCATTAACTCCACGTATGCAACAAGAGGAACCTAGTACAGAACTAGTGACGTCAGTATTTGTATATGGAACCCTTAAATCAGGTGGACCAGTTAGAGGATTAGATTCTTTCCCTGTTGATCATAGAGAACTACAAGGTAAAGCAACAACTGCCTATCCAGATTTTCACATGCATGATCTCGGTGCCTTTCCTGCTGTATCTAGAGGAGAACATTACATACAGGGTGAAGTATGGAAAGTCTCCAAATGGGTAGAAGACAGAATAGATGAGATAGAAGGCTATGGTGGTGAAGATAGTCAAAATATGTATAATAAAATAAATGTACAAACATCTATAGGTCCTGCAAAAATGTATACAATGGATAAAGAAACTGCAGACTCCTGGTCTAATGAACCAAACAATGTTATTAAAGACGGCAATACTTTTATATGGAACTTATAGCAGTTACATTATTCATAATAAAACACACAATAGCAGATTATTTCACACAATATAGTTGGATGTTGAGAGATAAGGCTACCTATGGTGCCTTTGGTGGATTAGCACATAGCGGCTGGCACGGCATACTTACTTCAGTACTAATCTGGAACTTAACAATACTAAGTTTATTTCCTGTAATTCTTTTTGGTTTGCTTGACGCAATTATACATTACCATGTAGACTATGCAAAAAGTAATGTTTGGAAACATAAAAAGTATACACCTGAAGATCAAATGTATTGGATAACCCACGGAGTAGACCAAATGCTTCATTTTCTTACATACATTTTTATTATATGGATTTTAATCAAAATATCCGCATTTTAATTAACAGCAGTTATAAATAGTAGTATGAATATTAGAAAAGATATTTTACAGTACAATACCAGACAAGGTGTTGCACCCGTCTTATCAACTTTCTTCTCTAATCATTTAAATAAACTAATAGAAATAGGTGCCTTCTCAACTAAAATAGAAGACATCAGAGACTTTTTAGTTACGGACTTAGCAACGTACAAAAACAAATACAACTTATCTAATATAGTATTAGGTATGAGTGGAGGCATAGATAGTGCCTTAACAGCCGCCTTATTTAAAAAGGCAGGCTGGAATGTAACAGGCTTAACATTGCCTATACACCAAAACCCAGAAGAGACACAGAGAGGAATAGATGCTTGTAAGGCTCTAGGAATCACACATAAACAAGTAGATTTATCCGATGCATACGACAATCTATTATCACACCAACATGAGATGCCCCCTGTAGATGGTACAGAAGATGACAAGGCAAGTAAGATTAGGCGAGGTAATATTAGAGCAAGGCTTAGGATGATCACACTATACAATGAAGCGGCCAGACAAAATGGAATTGTAGGAAGTACAGACAATTTCAGTGAACTCTCGGCAGGCTTTTGGACACTACATGGCGATGTAGGTGATGTAGCACCAATCCAAAGTTTAAGCAAAAGTTGGGAAGTCCCTGCTCTTGCTGATATGATGGGTGTGCCACAAGAAACAGTTTACGCAACACCAACGGATGGGTTAGGTGTAGATGCAGGAGATGAAGCTCAGTTTGGGTTTACATACTTGCATTTTGATATTGTACTTTTAGGACTATTGAATAATATCTTTAGTAATGAAGGAGCAGATGAAAATGATGTTGCCATTATTGATTCAGTCAAAAGTAAAATTAAGGCTACAGGTTACAAACGTATAAATCCTGTAAACTTAAACCATCCACTTAGGGGTAATGGATTGTATGATTCATTGCAAATATTAGATAATTTATTAGGAGAATAACCATGGAAAACTCAATTGGTATAATTATCGGAATCGTTGTTGTAGGTTTTATTGCATATAAAATCTTTAACAAAGGTGAGGACAAAGTAGTAAGTAAGCCTGTTGCAAAAGCACCAGCACCTACTCCAGCACCTGTTGTTGAAGTGCAAAAAGCACCTACGAAGGCACAGTTAAGTAAGTTGACTAAAAAACAGATCGACGACTTAGCAAAATTAGAGTGGGGCATCAAACTAGATGCTCGTAAGTCTAAAGATGATATGATTAAAGAATTCATCAAACTTGCAAAAGCTCAAATCAAAGCCAACGAAGCCGATAGCGGTGACGATGACGAAGACGAAGTATAATCTTACTTAAAAAGATTCATAAAGGCCAGGTTTTTCCTGGTCTTTTTGTTAAATATACATGTAATGAATCCTATAAACGTAAGTATAGTACAGCCTAATTTCCGACAAGGTGGTAACACCTTTATGGGATATTGGTTGCCCTACAGTTCAGGATGTGTTTATAGTTATTCAAAAGAAACAGAAGAATTCAAAGACATACTACAACTTAATCAATTAGTATTTAGAAGAGAAGAAATACAAAGGGTTGTAGATAAAGTATTCACAGACGATATAGTAATGTTCAGTTGTTATATGTGGAATTGGGAATACAACAAAGCATTAGCAGAATTACTTAAAAGATCAGCACCAGATGTTAAGATAGTATTTGGTGGTCCTCAGATATCTGAGTTTTATTTAGATACTCAGATAAACGACTTACCCTTTGTTGATACATTTATTGTATCAGAAGGCGAACTTAGTTTTAATCAATACCTAAAAGATTTCTGTAAAGATAAAACTGAAAAGATATACAGAGCAAACAGAGTTGAGGACTTAAACATACCAAGTCCTTATATGACAGGTGTCTTTGACACTATAATGAAAGAGAACCCTGAAGTTAAATGGAGTACAACACTTGAAACTAATAGAGGATGTCCGTTTAGTTGTACATTCTGTGATTGGGGTAGTTTAACCTATGCTAAGATTAAAAAGTTTCCTGAAGAGAAAGTGTATCAAGAGATAGAATGGTTGGGTGCAAATAAAATAGAATACATCTTTATGGCTGATGCAAACTTTGGTATATTCCATGAAAGAGATATGGCAGTAACAGATTATATATTAGATGTACAAGCAAGAACAGGATATCCTTCAACAGTAAACGCAAACTGGCACAAGAACGCAAAGCAAAATGTTATTGAGATTGTTAAGAAGTTTATTAGTAACGGATTCAATAGAGGTATGACATTGTCTGTACAAAGTATGGACGAACAAGTATTAGATATTATTAAACGTAAGAACATGGATACAAGTCACTTAGGTGATATGATGGATATACTTAACGCAGAAGGAATAGGTAGTTATACAGAACTAATACTACCATTGCCTAAAGAAACCACAGAGACTTGGAGAGCGGGTTTATGTGATGTGTTAGATATAGGACAACATAGAAGCATAGAAATATGGTTCCACCAACTATTAGAGAATGCTCAAAGTAACCAACCAGATCATAAAGCAGAACACGGATTTAAATCAGTAGACTTACCTGATTATATAATGGGCGACATGGAGCCAGACACAGACGAACACATACCAGAAGTTACATCAGTTGTTGTTGAAACAGATACAATGCCTTACCAAGAGTTTTTAGACAATTGGATGTATGCTTGGATGATAATTAACTTCCATTGCGGCGGTTGGAGCCAGATAATTACAAGAGTATTAGCAATGGATAACATACAAACATACCAGGACAGTTACGATACTTTATTTTATAAAATACAACAAGACAAAGGTATTGTAGGTAAAATATATAAAGAAACAAGACAGATGCTGGATACTTATTTACAAACTGGTAAGGTAGACGGTGCTCATGGACATACATTGTTCTGGCATGCAAATAGAAAACTACACAAGAACCACACAGAAGTAATGGATTTCATACGACAAGCATACAATGTTGGATCAGATCTAATGAATTATCAGCGAAACTTTGTAACTGATATTAACGCAGAATATCCTAAAGAATTCAAGTCAGAATACGACTATATGTCTTACATCACAAAGAAAATAGACAACTTACAAAGAGGTAATTACAATTGGGTTACTAATATAGAAAAACAATGGGACACAGAAGAACAATACTTAGAATGGTTGTACTTCAGACGCAGACAGGGATTTGGAAAGAATGATATACAACCTAAATGAAATAGATCCTAAAAAACTATTACTACCAATAGAAATATTGGAGCATCAGTCTTTAGATCAATTAGCAGATAACGAAATTACATTTCATATTAATATGTTAGACTTACCTTTGCCTGAAGGAGAGTGTGCAGACTTTGTTAATGCTTATCAAGATAAGTTAGACCTTATGAGAACAAGAGGTGTTGATTTTACTAAACTTAAAGTAGTTTGGAATCATCCTTTTGAATCCAATATGATGTTGATTAACCGTAAGTGGTGGTATGAAGAAGCATATAACCTTTTAAATCGTTATGGTATTTTATCAGAAAACGTAACCTATAAAACAGGTAACTTTAGAGTATTTTTAAACTACCAAGAATGGCATAGATTAAACGCACCTAACAAAAAGATGTGGAACTTAGAAGTTATCATGCAAATGCTTTGGTGTTATGCACCTAAAATATATAACGATGAGCGTGAACAATTTAAATTTAACTACTGTGATGTAGATGCCGATAGGCCGTTAGGATATGCATTTAATACTTTAAATAGAGTTCCACGTAGAAATCGTATGAGCCTATTTGCAAGATTGGAAGAGAACAATCTATTAGATAAAGGCTTATGTAGTTTTAATGAAGTACAAGGCTTTGGGTATGACGGCATACATTTAAACGAGGCACAAATGGAAAAGTTACCTTTGTTTTTAGACAAACCAGAGGGACAAACAGCACAAGAATGGATATACAATGATGTAAATGTACATCAATACTATCCAGAAGTTACAGAGCATAAGAATAGTTATGCACCTATATTAGAAAATAGTTTAGTTAGTGTGGTGGCAGAAACAAATGCTGGTGTTCCAGAAAGCATTTGGTTCCATCATGACGACGCACTTAATTGGTACCCATATTATAACGAAGGATTCATTACAGAAAAAACCTTTAGGACCATTGCAAATGGTCATCCAGTAATATGGGTATCATCTCCTGGTACCGTAGCAGTAATGAAACGTTTAGGGTTTAAAACATACAGTGACTTCTGGAGCGAAGACTACGATAAAATACATGATCCTGTAGATAGATTAGATGAAGTAATAAAAATATTAAAAGAGTTATGTGAGATGTCTGTTGAAGATCGTAAAGTAATGTATGAGGAAATGAAACCTATTCTTAAACACAACCAACAACTAATATTAGATATGGAAGAACTTCCTAAACTAACATGGAACGATTATTACGAGTATTTAAAATATGAATTATAATTGGGATAAATTTAACTATAAAGGTTTTTATAGGAACCAAGATCAGTATAATTATAAAATAAGTCTAATGGATTATACAGGTACTATTAATCATGTCTATGCAAAAGATATTACAGGGGAACTAAAAGAAACAATTTACCAGTACATAAATTCTTTTCTCTTGCAAGATAGGCACAAATTACAATTTATAATACAACACGGATTAGAATCAGATCCCTGTATTATTAATAACGATTGGATATTTGCAGTACTACATAACATAGTAGAAGAAACTAGCGATCTTGAATCAGAGCAAATTACATTTGAAACTGGTAACTGGAATATTAATAGAGTTTATCATCAATGGCATCAGCAAAATATACCTAATAAAGATAAAATAAATGTTACCGGAGTATTTGAATTAATAAGATTATATGCTCCTAAAATATGGGACTACATAAACCAATCAGGAGAAATTGTAGATGTAGATTATAGAACAGACTTTACTCCTAAGATAAAACCTTATGTGTTTACAACATTAAACAGAGCACCGCACATGCACCGTATGGAATTGTTTATTAAACTTAAAGAGTTAGGCTTATTAGAAAAAGGTATGTGTAGTTTTAATGAAGTAAAACCAGATACTTTGTCAAGAAGTTTAACTGAAGAAGAATTAAATATGTTACCTATGACATTAGATGTAGATTTAGATAAGTCTTCTGCTTTTGATCATATATACGGTGAAACAATGCCACAGGCATTTAGTTATATGGAACAAAAAGACTATGATATAGTTCCAAATAAATTTATAGACTTCTTTGAAAACTCTTACTTTACAATAGTAACAGAAACAAAAATAGGTATACCGTCAGTAGAAGAAACACATTGTAATGCAAAAGGATGTAGTGGTATATGTTGGCCAACAGAACAAGGACTAGAATGTTTAAGATGTTACGCAGTTAAAAGTAAACCAGAATGGATGGAAATATATGATGAAAAGTTTATTACAGAAAAGACCTGGCGTAATATGTTAAATGGCCATCCAATGATATGGATAGGCACAAGGCATACAGTAAAAATGCTACAGCATTTAGGATTTAAAACATTTAATACATTGTGGGACGAATCCTATGATGAAATTAAAAACCCTTTGGATAGATTAAATGCAGTAACCAATTTAGTTAATGAATTATGCCAAAAGACTGAAGAAGAATGGTTAGAAATACAGGAAAAGGCAGTACCAATACTAAAACACAATCAGAATAAAATGAGAGAACTAAACGAAGTTATAAAAGTAACAGAAGATATGACACATAACGGAGAAATAATATGGAAGACGTCCTAAGAGTTGTAATTACATCTAGTACAGATTGGAAAGATTTACATGAGGATATACTAAGGAAATACGATCCTGTTTTACATACTGAAATATGGTTAGATTTTTCTACTGAGTCTTGGTTTTCCATAGATAATCAAAGAATAAATGAAACTGTTTTCGGATTTATTCATGATACTATAAGAAGCACAGGATTAGATTGGAATTTATTTACATTTATCCACGGAAATGTTTATACACAATATAATTATTCTATATGGAGAGAAATATTTAATGTAACAGAAGAGATAAAGACTTCTTACTATCCATTATGGCATAAAATAACAGCAGAAATGCATTTAGATTTCTCTTATCAAAACGAACAGCATAAAGACATAAAAAGGCCTTATATGTTTAGTTGCTTAAACGGTGCACCAAGGGATCATAGGATTAAGACAGAAAAGTTTGTTAAAGAGAATAATTTATTAGATAAATCCAGATATACTTTTTATTGGAGCGACGATACATTACCTTATAACGAATTAACATCAGACTGGCGTAAGTGGCCTAGATTAGAAGAAGGAAATAAACATAGAGCAATACAAAGCCATAGAATACAGGAGCCAGAGTTTTATAAAGTATTTGACGATACATATTTTGATTTTATTACAGAAACTTTAACCACAAACGAAAGATTTAGTATAGAAGTAGACAAATATGTGACACATCCTCCTACTCCTGAATATAAACAATTCTATGAAAGGTTTAAAACAATTTTTATTACAGAAAAAGTATGGAGAAGTATATTTTACAAGCGACCTTTTATTGTAATGGGTAACCATAGAACATTAGAGTATCTAAAAGGATTAGGATTTAAGACATTTGATTGCATGTGGGAAGAACACTATGACGATATAGAGACGGCATATTTAAGAGAAAAAGCATGTTTGGAAGTATTGAAAGAAGTATGTGACACTTATACTTTAGAATCCATGCACAACAAAGTATATTCAGATGAAGTACAGGAAATATTACAACACAATTACGAGTTATTTAAATCATTAGCGGAGGAGATAGATGCCCTCAACTTTTAATCCTGCTTTACCTAAAGGTGGTACAGGCGCAGTAAAGAAAGATACAATACCTATAAAATATACCACGAAAGATTTTATAAAGCCTAAAAGAAAAACTTTAGATGATATGCATCCTAAACAAGTTGCCTATTTTGCAACAAGCCACATTTATTACAATAATTCTATACATAACCATTTGAAATGGCTAACTTATACATGGCTAAACACTACAGAAGGCTTTAAGGGAAGGCAATGGGTTAAACATGGAGATAGGAAACCTTTCAATCCTCATGACGAATCATATATGGAAGAATATTATGGTAGAGTGTGGTTTTGGGGTAACTCTCAACCTATTATGTGGCACGGTGATTTAACAGAAAGAGTGTCCGGCAAGTTTGGTCCTGCAGATTGGCCTGTAGATGTTGCATTGTTTCAATGTAATTACTTGTATAATAATAGATCTATTTTACATATAAATGAACATAAGGAATATTATATGAATGCATTTGAACAATGTAGACAGAATAATGTAGAACCTACAGTTTTTATGCATGCCGAAAGAATAAAAAGAAAGAATGAGATAGGAGATCATGAGCATTTAGGAAGAGACTATGCTTACATGAGAAACTTATGGACAGACATAGCAAACTTAGGAGATGCTTTGGTTATACCTTGGGGTGTAAGTGTACATAACTGGTATGAAAAATATCCTGAAATAGGAATATTAAATCCTTGGTGCGGTAATCATCCTAATAATTTAGGCACAATATTAATGAATTATACAATATTCTACACATATTATCGTGTAGACCCTAGGGGTATAGATTACACATATATTTGGGACGACATAGATAAAGATACATTACTTAAATTACAAACTATTGCAAAAGAATCTGTAGATGAATATTTTGCTTAATTAAATGACAGACATACAAAAATATTTTAATAATTCATTTATTCAACCTAAAATAAAACAATTAGGCAATAAACATCCGAAACAATTTGTATTTTTTGCAAATAGTCACATTTATTATAATAATTCTGTACATAATCATCTTAATTTTGTAATTTATAGTTGGCTTGGAAAGAAAATTAAATATATTAAAGACGAGGATAAGAAAAACTTAGAATATTTTATTAATTCAGCATTTTATAACAGACAACCTATAACAGTTTTCGGAGATATTACTGATAGATTAAAGAAAGAGTTTTGGAATAGAGTCTCACCAATAGAAGTAGCAATGTTTCAGTGTACTTACTTGTATCATTCAACAATTAGAAACTCTCAAATACAAGAGCATATAGAATATTATACTAAAGCCTTTAATACATGTAGGGATAATAATGTTGTACCAACAGTAATGATGCCAACAGAAAAACTAGTGGACGGCAAATGGGTAGAGAAAGACTATTATTATTTAAGAAATTTGTTTACTGATATAGGAAATAAAGGAGATGCATTAGTTATTCCTGTGGGTGTAGCATATCATAACTTTAGAAAGAAATACCCTGATACTCCTTTGTTAAACGATTGGGATAATAATCATCCTAATCAATTAGGAACACTATTAACAACTTATACAATATTTTCAGCATATTATAATGTAGACCCAACAGGAATAGACTACAGATATAATTGGGATATATCAGATGAACAATTAAATGCCATACAGACAGAGGCATACAATGCCTGTACAGAATATTATACTTGACAATTCTAATAAAAACTGTATAATTAAGCATTACACAAACACAAATGGAATATTATGAAAAAAATGACTACAAAAGCAAAAGCATTTAATACAACTAAGGCAAATGCTGGGCATGACAAAAAGAAAGCAAGAAAGGACCATAGAACTGCTCTAAGGCTCAGGACGGAGCATGTAGAAAGGCTTATTAGATCAGGTAGATACAGACAAATGCCTATGCCAGATGATCTAAGTAAACTAAAAGACGTTCCTGCTGATCAAACAGAAATAGCAGATACAGAAACTATTAAGTTATAATGTCTTTGATACTGGGTAGAGTAGCACAGTTAAACCCTGAAATGGTTAATACTAATACTACCTTCTTGACCAGTTATAGTGGAGAAAAAATTAATTACGATAATGCCTGTAAAGATACATATTTGCGTAAAATATTGGAATTAAATAACCACTTACCTAATAAAATGACATATCGTGTTAATAATTTAGGATTTAGGGGAGACGATTGGAATATAGGCACTGATTGTGATGTAACAATTGGCAGTTCTAATACATGGGGCGGTGGTAATTATGAGGAAAATATTTATTCCTCTGTAATTGCTAGAGAAACTAAGCGAACTGTATATAATTTAGGTTATCCTGCTGGTACGGCTGATGGAGTATTCCGTTATTGTTTTTATTGGTTACCTAAATTAATGCCTAAAACTGTTTATTATTGTATACCAAGTTATAAAAGATGTGAAATAATAGTAACAGATAAACAGAAAGGTACTAAAATACATAAGCATATAAGTTGGGGCGAAAGAAAACGTAAACAAGATGCTAAACAATGGCCTACTACTGACGAATGGTATTATAAATGGTTTGAAAACGATGAAAATAGTCTATTAAATAATTTAAAAAACATGATGGCTATAAAACAATTATGTGATTCCATAGGAGCACAACTCAAAGTAACTAGACCTGACTATATAAAAATAACAGATATGTCTGAAGAATTGCAACAGCAATATCAAACAGGTGATACTTACAAAATACAAGGTGGAGAATGGCCTATAGGAGATATAGGTAGAGACTTAAAACATCGTGGTGCCACATTCCAAAGACTAATAGCAGGAAGATTGTTGGAAAAAGACGACTATAGTACTGAATTAAGTTTATTAAAGGAAAAAATATATGAAAACAACTGATAGAGAGTACTGGGAAGACCGAGCAAGACCCGACGGGTTTATATTCCAAAAAGCAAAGGAGAAAACTATGGCACAGAAACCAATGGCAAAAGACTATACAGATCTTAAGAAATATATAGCAGATAAGAAAACATACGCAATACAGATGGGTAAGAACCCTAACAAAGTCGCTCTGCACTATTACAAAGAGCAAGGCATATACAGTATAGAAGACCTCATACAGCACAATATAGATAACCCTTGGGCAAAAGG
>Ga0222717_10000949_pt1 | contig 24188 bp, 21 predicted proteins | sample C33_18DmetaG_FD_165053 | JGI IMG/M metagenome (GOLD analysis project Ga0222717, IMG submission 165053) | Estuarine water microbial communities from San Francisco Bay, California, United States - C33_18D | ecosystem: Environmental > Aquatic > Marine > Unclassified | place: USA: California... | reverse complement strand
AGAAGCAGACTGACCAGAAGCAGAGTATGCACAAACATATCTTGTTGAATAGGATACGGGACCAAATGCTTGGCCATTTGCTCTATAATAATTATATGCATTTGACGGGTCTATTGGAGTTTCAATTCCATCAACAGTCGATTGATTACTGGATACTCCTGAGTTATTAAATACCTGTAAGAAACCACCATTAGGCCTACCGTCATCAGTTATCCATCTAACATCATGTACAGCTGCTGGAATAATTTGATTTCCAGTCATGTTATAGTTGGAAGGATTTCCCCATCTATATAAAATATCTCCACCCATACCAGAGTTTCCTCCTGAGTGAGATGCTGCCTCAGCAGTAGTTGTACTATGGTCTATTATATATATTTCACTAGCAAATCGTGAAGAAAAAGCAATTTGATCTAAATCTTCATTATAATCGACTCCATTAACATGAAACCAATCACCACCACCCCCTCCAGGTCCACCTCCACCTCCTGAAGTTATCATATTTATGTCTATAAGTTGTGGATTATCTGAAATCACACCATAATTAGGTTTGGATGGATCAGTATCCTGAATTAAGTGATCCCAAATATGCCATTCCCAAACAATTTGGCCCCCACCATTTCCGTCATTTGCAATTTCAACAAAATGTGTTGGCCATTTATCAGACGTTACACTTCCACCTAAAGTATTGACCTCAGCAGCTGTTTTAACTTCCCAAGCAGTTAACAATACATTATCTCCAATAAGACAAATATCGTGATGAGATAATACATCATTTGAAGAATAAATAAAATCCATAACTAGATTTCCAGATGGGTCAAACTCTTGAACTCTTCCTGCACTTGCAGCTCCATTTAAAGAGTTATTAGTACCACCTGTTTGAATATTATTTTTAGTTCCTCTAACAAGATTACCGTTATCTTTTAAAAGAACGGTATAGTTGCATTCTGTAGACATTGTCCAAGTGTGGGCAATATTAAGATTCTCATCTATCAAATATGTTGTATTCTCACCTTGCGCATTGTATAGTGCAAAGCCATTAAAGGATTGTGAATATGATAAACTGTAGAAGAAAAATAAAGATAAAGTACTGAGTATTTTTGACATAAAAATATTTTTAAGGAAACAAATGTAAACATTATTATAGGATAGGATATGTTTTGTTTAATGTTAAAAATATATGTATCTAAAAGAGCCTAAAAATTCAATTTTAACATTAAAATCATAATTAATTAACTAAAAATCATTAAAAATGTAATAAAATGTAATAAAAATTCGGATTTCAAACGAAATCAAATAAAAAAAATCACTAAAACAATACAAAAATGTACAAAAAGACACAAAAAGACACAAAAAGACATATAAACACTTAAAAAGTGATAATATATTTACAAAAAGACACAAAAAAAACAAAAAATATCTAAAAATTATACTATTTATTGTTGAAAATTAAAAAGCATTATCAATCTTGATTTTTACTAAGATTATTATCTTTAGTTTCAATTTAATTCAAACTATGAAAAAAATAATTAACTACTTTTTACAAGGACTTTTATACATTGTTCCTATTAGTGCAACCATATTTGTTGTCATATACACGCTAAATAAAATAGCAGATATTTTACCAATAAAAAACTCTATTTTAAGCCTAGTTGTTTTCTTTGCGCTGGTCACCGTAATTGGAATGATTGGATCAAGATTAATTGCTTCTCCATTTAATGCTCTATTCCAAAAAATTCTTGATAAAGCCCCATTACTAAAGACCATTTACTCTTCAATTAAAGATTTAATGAATACATTTTTTGGAAACAAAAAGGGATTTGACCAAGCAGTATTGGTTAAAATTTATGACAATTCAAGTATAGAAAGATTTGGCTTCATTACAAGTGAAGATCTTTCAAGTCTAAATATTGATAGTGGGAAGGTTCTTGTCTACATTCCACACTCATTAACATTCTCAGGAAATGTTTTTCTAGTTGACAGAAAAAACCTAACACATATTGATACTCCATCAAGAGACATTATGAAGCTAATTGTTTCTGGAGGTGTTTCTGAAATCGAAAATTAAAACTAAATTTGTATTACATCTTAATATTCTAAAATCATGCTTAAAAAGTGTTTTCTTTTCCTTATCTCAATTTGCTATTTTACTCTTGGGGCACAAAACCCTGGAGATACAATTACAATTCAAACATTTGACTACTCAAGCACAACAAGAGACACAATGATTAATTTTCCTAATAACGCTTTGACTTATGAAAAGATTATTATGTCATACAATATGCGATGTAAAGATGATGTGGTAAATACAAGCGGCAGTATAAATAATATAGGCTGTGGGGCATGGGATTATAGCTGTCATACAAATATTCATGATTCTAGCAGAGTAGATTCTATCAAATCAAAGACAAGCAGTCATAACATTTCAAATTTCTCAGGAAACATATATCCCTACAGTATAAATCCAGTCTACAACTACTATCAGTTCTATCAACAAAACACCACTATAAACACAATAATATCTGAAGATACAACAAATACTGGAAACAGAAATAATTCACTTGATTTTGTCATTCAAACAGACAAAGCATCAAGCAAGTCACAATTTTTATATCGAGCTGATGAGCTAACAAACTTTGGATTAAGTAACGATTCCATTTTTGGGCTTTCATTAAACAGCTTAACTAACAGTAATGTTAATTTTTTTAAAATAAGATTAAAACACACTACTGACAGTGTACTAAACTCAGCAACACCACATTTAAGTGGATTTACAGAAGTTTTTTATTCAAACATCAACCTAATCAATGGTGAAAACAGATTACAATTTCACACTCCATTTTTATGGGACTCTCTTTCTAATATCATTGTTGAATTTTCAACAACAAATTCTGTCTTATCAAATTCCACAATAATTTTAGGAGATTCTCTAAGCTTTAATTGTGGGCTAAGCTCTTCAGATGGTGTAAATATTGATGTGAATCAAAATGAGTCTATCTCAATTCCACATACTCCTTTGAGTACAATATCAAATGAAATCACTGTTTCATTTTGGGTATATGGGGACGAAAATACTCTTCCTTACAACAGTACTATTTTAGAGGGGCTTGATGGAAATGGAAGCCGAACACTTAACATCCATTTTCCGTGGAGTAACAGTAGAGTATATTGGGATTGCGGAAATAATGCTGGCTCATATGACAGAATTGATAAGCTAGCTAACCAAGAAGACTACTCCTCAAAATGGAATCATTGGGTGTTTACAAAAAACAGTGTAAATGGCGAAATGAAAATATACCTAAATGGTGCTCTATGGCATAGTGGAACAAATAAAAATGCAACTATTGATATTCAAGAAATCTCTTTGGGATCTAACGGAAAAGGAAATGGTTATTTTTGGGACGGAAAAATAAAAGAGTTTAGAATATTTAATAAAGAACTAAATCAAAGCACTATAAGTCAGTGGATGAATATACGACTAAACAATACTCATCCAGACTATAATAATCTAGTTGCATATTACCCTCTTAATGAAGGAAACGGAAACATTGCTAATGACAACTCAATAAACGCAACAACCGCTAGCTTTAATGGTAATGTAATTTGGGAGCAATCAAGAGGTGATAAAATTTCTCAATTCTTTACAACAACTAATCTTCGTCCATCATTAAAGTTATTTCAAGGTGATTATGTAAGTTCAACAACAACAGTAAATGTTTTGGACTCAGCACTAGCACCACCCAACATTGTTCAGGAAAAAGCAGTATACTCAAACCACAACTCTCTAAATCATGATAGCATTGCAATAGTTTCTTCTAACACTTTTTGGCATGCAGTAAGCTATACATATGATACCAGCGGAGTAGTTATTTTTAGTGACTCGCTATATATTGACAGCACAATAAATGTTGAAGAACTTACATACTACAATAGATATCCAATGGCCTTTCAAATCATGTCATTTGTCACTCCATATGGTGCTTATTTAGATTTAGGAACATATGGAAAAACATGGTATTTTGATGTTACTGATTTTGCGCCAATTCTAAAGGGATCAAAAAGAATAAATATGACAAGTGGGGGACAATGGCAAGAAGATATGGATATTAAATTTCATTTTATTGTTGGAACACCATCAAGAGATGTTGTTGACATTCAGCAAATATGGAGACCACAATCAAAAGGATATACTTCCATTTTAAACGAGAATTCTTTTGAACCAAGAGATGTAAAACTTAACCTAAATGCCGTATCATATAAATTAAGAACTGTAATTACTGGCCATGGTCAAGAAGGAGAGTTTATCTCAAGAGATCATTTTCTCAACATTAATGGAGGTAATATAGAATACACTTGGCCGGTTTGGACCGAATGTGGTGGAAATCCAATTTATCCACAGGGTGGAACCTGGATATACGATAGAGCGGGATGGTGTCCTGGACAAGCATCTGATTTAAGAGAAGATGATATTACCTCATTAGTAACTCCAGGACAAACTCATAATATTGATTATGGTGTTACAAACGCTTCTGGAACATCTAATTATTGGGTGAGCTCACAATTAGTTAGCTACAAGGCTCCTAACCACACTATTGATGCATCAGTTATTGATATCATTTCCCCTACAGATAAAGTAAAATATTCAAGAATTAATCCAACATGTGGGAAACCAAAAATTATCATTAAAAATACAGGCTCAACTAATTTAACTAGCCTGAAAATTGAATACTGGGTAAATGGCTCAACCACAAAAGAAGTTCAAATATGGAATGGTAATCTAGATTTTGAAGAACAAGAAACGGTTGAACTTGATGCTCCATCTTCTATATGGGATAATCTTTTAAGCTCAAATAAATTCTACGTAGAAATTAGCGAGCCTAATCTATCAACGGATGAGAATATCTTTAACAACTATATCAACTCAACCTTTGAGCCTACACCTAGCTATGATAATGTTTTTGCATTATGGATGCAAACAAATAGTGGAAGTATTGGCCTCAATCAATCTGAAACTTCATGGAAAATATTTGACAGAGATAATAATCTTACATATGAATCTGCTGGAGGAGGTAACTTAATGATTAATAGCCAGTACCGAGATACATTAATTTTTGATGATGGTTGTTATAGTTTTATTATAACAGATACAGATGATGATGGTATTGATTTTTGGGCAAATAATGATGGGGCAGGAATGGCAAGATTTAGAGAAATTGGAGCTAGCTGGCTAAAAGTATTTGAAGGAGATTTTGGTTCATTCATACATCATGAATTTCAAGTAAATAATAGTACAACTTACATACAAGAAGATATTAATACTTGGACTTTTTATCCCAACCCAGCAAAAAACCAAGTTACTATAAGTGGTGTTTCAAACGGTATAACAGACCTTATTTTACTAGACAGTTTAGGCAAACAATTAAAGAAAATCACATTTGATATAAATGGAGATTTTAAGAAAAATCTTGACCTAAGCTATTTAAAAGATGGTGTTTATATGCTAAAAGTGATTACAAATTCTGAAGAAATTCTTAAAAAATTAGTTAAGATATAATGAAGTATTGCAATAGCCTAACTTCATATTCTAGATTTAAAACAAGAGAGGTAATGATTGGGGGTATTGGTTTTGGCGGAAACAATCCAATACGAGTTCAATCTATGACAACTACCGATACAATGGATACCATTGCAACAGTTGAAGAGTCGATCAGAATGATAGAGGCTGGATGTGAGTTGGTAAGGATTACTGCTCCTAGCAAGAGAGATGCTGAAAATCTTAAGAATATTAAAGAAGAATTATTAAAAAGAGGCTACAACACACCTATTGTTGCTGATATCCACTTCACTCCAAATGCTGCAGAAATTGCCGCTAAAATTGTAGAAAAAGTTCGTGTGAATCCAGGAAACTATGCAGATAAGAAAAAATTTGAAGAGATTGAATATACCGATAAAACCTATCAAGATGAACTTAACAGAATTAGAGAAAAGTTCACCCCGCTGGTAAAGATTTGTAAAGAACATGGTACAGCTATGAGAATAGGAACAAATCATGGATCTTTATCAGATAGGATACTAAGTAGATATGGCGACACCCCAAAAGGGATGGTTGAATCTGCAATGGAATTTCTAAGAATTTGTAGAGATGAAAACTATCACGAAATTATTCTTTCTATGAAAGCTTCAAATACAAGAGTAATGGTTCAGGCCTATAGATTGCTAGTAGCTGAAATGATTAAAGAAAGCATGAACTACCCTCTTCACCTTGGAGTTACAGAGGCTGGAGAGGCAGAGGATGGTAGAATTAAATCTGCAGTCGGAATTGGTGCACTTTTAGAAGATGGGATTGGCGACACCATAAGAGTTTCGTTAACTGAAGCTCCTGAGCACGAAATGCCTGTTGCTTTTAATCTTCTGAAAAACTTCACAAACAGAAATAATAGTCAAAAAATAAAGGATATAGCTAAAAACCCCTTAAATCCATTTGAGTATTCAAGAAGAAAAACAAATAAGGTAAAAAATATTGGAGGCAATAGTGTACCCATTGTCATTTCAAATTTAAAACGTAAGAATAAAATTAAACCATCATCTTTTTTCCCATTAGGATATCAATATTCAGTTCCATTAGACAAGTGGAATATTAATGACCAAGCGACTGATTATATATTTTTGGATGATAAAAAAATTGATTTTGAAATTCCTGGCACGCTTAGATTAATCTATAGTTTTAAATTTTGGAAAAAAAATCAAGAAGGCTACCCACTTTTAAATTCCGATGAATACTTAAATAATAATAAATTATCCAAAGAGATTAATTTTATCGAAATATATTTTAAGAATCGGTGTGAAGACCTATTCACAAAAATAACTAAAGATCCTACAGCTGTTTTAATAGTAAAAACTGATAATATTAACGGCTTAGCAGAACAAAGAAGAATATTTATTGAGCTAATAAACAGAAATATTAAAACTCCAGTTATTATAAGAAGAGATTATAATCAATTAGATGCAAAACATCTACAATTAAATTCATCTTCTGATGTTGGCGGACTATTAATTGACGGGCTTGGAGATGGTATTACTATAAATAATAATAAGGAGGGGGAAAGTTTGCATATAAACTCAACTGCATTTGGTATTTTACAAGCAAGTAGAACAAGAATTTCAAAAACCGAGTATATTTCATGTCCATCATGCGGAAGAACATTATTTGACCTACAAGAAACAACAGCAAAAATTAGAAAGGTAACTGATCATTTAAAAGGAGTGAAAATTGGAATAATGGGCTGTATCGTTAATGGCCCAGGAGAAATGGCAGATGCTGACTACGGTTATGTTGGAACAAGACCTGGAAAAATTACTCTTTATAAAGAAAAAACTGTTGTCAAAAAAAATATTGATGAAGAGCTAGCTGTAGATGCCCTAATTGATTTAATTAAAGAGCATGGGGATTGGTTAGAAAAAAACTAATTTAAAAGCTATAATCTACAAACCATTAAACACAATTTACAAAAGTCAATAATTAAATAATTCATATTTTTTTTATTCATTTCACTCATATCTAATCAGGTAAATACGCAAAAGGTACTATGTTATACAAGGTTCTATATATTTTTTATATGTTTGCAAAATGAAAATTGAAAATACTAAATCGCAAATGCGAAAAGGGATTTTGGAATACTGTATACTTGCCACTTTAAAAAACGAAGAAGCCTACCCCTCAGATATAATAGAAAAACTAAAAAAAGTAAAATTAATAGTTGTAGAAGGAACACTTTACCCGCTACTTACGAGATTAAAAAATGCTGAACTACTACAATATCGCTGGGAAGAATCTATGGTTGGACCACCAAGAAAATATTATTCATTAACAACAAAAGGAATTGAATTTTTAAATGAACTTGATATTACATGGAATCAATTAGCAAAAGCAGTACGCTTAACTACAAAAACAAAAAAAGATGAATAAGACAATTAACATTAACTTAGGAGGGCTTATATTTCATATCGATCAGGATGCTTTCGAAATATTAAACAAATATCTCAACACACTAAAAAATCATTTCAAAAATGAAGAAGGCGGCGATGAAATACTAAAGGATATTGAAGGAAGAATTGCTGAGCTATTTACTAAAAAGCTAGAAAAAAAAGAAATTGTATCAATCACAGACGTAAATGAAGTAATTAGAACAATGGGAAATCCTTCAGACTATGATGAGGATTTTAACAATGAAGAAAAAACTGATTACAATAAAGATCTTCTTAAAAATAAGAGAAGAAGATTTTTTAGAGATGAAGATGAAAGAATGATTGGAGGTGTTTGTAGTGGATTAGCTCAATCTTTTGAACAGAATATCTTTATTATTAGAATGATATTTCTTGGACTTTTATTTATAATTGGACCTGGAGCTCCATTTTTATATATAATGTTTTGGATAGCACTCCCCTCTGCAAAAACTACTTCTGAAAAATTAGAAATGAAAGGCGAAAAAGTTACTGTTAAGAATATTAAAAATGAATTTGAAAATTTAGAAAAAAAGGTGAGAGATTTTGACAAGCCATTCTTCAATTTTATTCAAAAAATAATTGATCTTATTGTTAGCCTTATTAAAGGCATATTTCAATTAATCGGAAGTTGTTTTGGAGTTTTTGCTATCATAATTGGTGTGATTTTGTTATTTGTATTTTTTTCAGCAATAAATTTAGGTGGTGTAATGATTGCAGTAAGTGACTTCTCATGGTGGCTAGACATTAATCAACTGGGACAATATATTTTTGAATCAGAAGCTATACCCAGAGATTTTAAAACAGGTATAATTCTTTTTATTGGCGTTCCTATTTTGGCCGTGATATTATTTGGATTAAGACTTACCAACAACACTAAAATTAATACAAATTATAAAATTGGCATGCTTTGCTTATGGTTTGTTTCTTTATTTTTTCTTTTCAATTCATCCGTAGATGTTTCAAAAGAGTTTCAAGAAGAAGCCAGAAATACAATTGTGGAAAACATAACAGTAGAAAATGATACTATTTTTCTTAGCATGAATGAAGTTGACAGGGTATTTGATAATGCATTTGATGCAAAAGGATTTAAAGTAACTCCATTTGAAGATAAATTAATTGGTATCGGAATGCAGTTAGATATTTTAAAGAGTGAAAATGATAATTTTCGTTTAATAAAAGAGGCAACAGCCTATGGTCGAAGCAAACAAAAAGCAAGAAAAAATGCGGAAGGAGTTTCATTTAATTTCATATTGGAGGATGACAATCTAATTTTTGATGATTTTTTCTATATTGAAGAACAGAAATTACGCTTTCAAGAACTTAATCTTTCTTTAAAAATTCCAGAAGGGTCTGTAATTTATTTAGACCATAGCATGGAAGATCTTATATATGATATAAAAAACACTACTGATACTTGGGACTATGATATGCTTGGACACTATTGGAAAATGGAAAAAGAAGGACTTACATGTATTAGCTGTGAGGATTAATATCTCAAAAACAAAACATTATGAATATTACTTCGTTATGTTAAAATATCAAAACTATCTTTGTTTAATAAACTTGATGTTTTTATTATAATATGATTGAAATTAATAAGCTAAATAAATCTTATGCCATTGGAAAAAACTCATTGCATGTGCTAAAGGGTATTGATTTATCAATAAAGGAAGGGGAATTAGTTGCTATTATGGGGTCTTCTGGATCTGGAAAATCTACATTATTAAACATAATAGGAATGTTAGACAACTATGATTCTGGATCATATCATTTAGACAATGTACCTATTAAAGATCTTGATGAAAGAAAGGCCGCTAAATATAGAAATCAGTTTTTGGGCTTTATTTTTCAATCATTTAATCTTATAAATTATAAGACGGCTTTAGAAAACATAGCGCTACCATTATATTACCAAGGAATTTCAAGAGATGAACGTCAAAAAATAGCATTTGAATATCTAGAAAAAGTTGGTCTTGGGGACTGGTCAGAGCACCTACCGAGCGAGTTGTCTGGAGGTCAAAAACAAAGAATTGCTATCGCTCGCGCTCTAGCCTCTCAACCAAAAGTATTACTTGCTGATGAGCCTACTGGAGCTTTAGACTCTACAACATCAGAGGAAGTAATGGCCTTAATAAAAAAAATTAATAAAGAAGGAAAGACTATCCTAGTTGTTACCCACGAACATGAAATTGCTAATATGTGCAACAGAATAATCACTCTAAAAGATGGAGTTATTGTAACAGATATAAAGACAAAATAGATGTTATTCAACAAAGACAGTTGGAAAGAAATTTTTGATACTATCAAAAAAAATAAACTTAGGACATTCCTTTCTGGATTTACTGTTGCAATAGGGATTTTAATTTTCATAATACTCTTTGGTTTAGGAAATGGCCTACAAAATAGTTTTGGAAAATTTTTTACTGACGATAAAGTCAACACCATTAGATTATATCCAGGCTCAACAACAATCCCATATAGAGGATATGAATCAAAAAGAAGAATAAAATTTACAAATAGTGACTTAGTAGATTTTCAAGAACAGTTTAACTCTAGAATTGAAGATATAGTAGTTAGAAATACATTTTATTTCCAAATGAAATATAAAGAGAAAGCAAATAACTATTCAATTAGAGCAGTTTCACCAGGTCATCAGGAAGCAGAGCTAACAATAATAATGAAAGGAAGGTATTTGAATGAGGGAGATATTACAAATAGAAAGAAACATGTTGTTATTGGAAGATTAGTAGCTGAAGATTTATTTCAGGGTGAAGATCCTATTGGGAAATACATCTTTGGAAGTGGTCATAGTTGGAAAATTGTTGGAGTGTTCCAAGATGAGGGTGGTGACAGAGAAGAAAGAAACCTGTATGTACCGTATACAACTATGCAGAAGATTCAAAAGAACAATGATGAAATTGGGCAAATGATAGTTATATATGATAAAAATATGAACTATGATCAATCATTTGTACTTGAAAAGGAACTAGAAAGCTATATCAAGGATAAAAAGTTTATCTCTCCGAATGATAATAGAGGGATTTACATAAGCAACACGGGAGAGGAACAAGAGAACTCTAGACAATTTTCATCTGTACTTAGTATCATTATATCATTTATTGGTATTGGAACTCTTATAGCTGGAATAATTGGAATAAGTAATATAATGGTTTTTGTAGTTAAAGAAAGAACCAAAGAAATTGGCATTAGAAAGGCAATTGGAGCTACACCAAATAGTATTATTGCTATGGTACTCCAAGAGTCAATTTTTATTACTATGATATCTGGATATTTAGGTCTTTTAGTTGCATTAATTATTTTAAATGGTATTGGAGATAATTTGATGGAAAAATACTTTATATCTAACCCATACATTGAAACATCTAATGCTGTTTGGGCAACAATAATTTTAATATTTTTTGGCGCACTTGCTGGATATTTACCCGCTAGAAAAGCAGCTAAAATAAAGCCAATAATTGCTCTTAGAGACAAATAAATGAATACAATTTTTGATAAAGACACCTGGCAAGAAATTTTCGGCTCAATTGGTCAAAATAAACTACGTACACTAATTACTATTATTGGTGTGCTTTGGGGAATATTTTTGTACATAGTCCTTTCTGGGGCAGCTAAAGGCGTTGATAATGGGTTTGAGCAAAGATTTGAAAGAATTTCTGCAAATAGTTTATTTATTTGGACACAAAGCACCAGTATTCCTTACAAAGGATTCAAAATAGATAGAAATTGGAATATAAAATTAAGAGACGTAGAAACATTAAAAAATGAAATTCCTGAAATTGAGTATATCGCCCCGAGAATTCAAAAAGGAAATTTTGGTACAAGTGGTGCTATTGTTTCAAATGGTAATAGATCAGGAACATATAATATCTATGGAGATTATCCTGTTTTTACTACAGTGGCTCAAAAAGACATCTATGATGGTGGAAGGTTTATAAATGAATTAGATATTAATGAAGAGCGCAAGGTTTGTGTAATTGGCGAGAGAACAAAAAAGGAATTGTTTAAAGATGAGATTAATCCTATTGGTAAATATATTAGCCTAAATAGCATTTTTTTCAAAGTAATTGGAATACATAAATATGTTGATGAGGGAGGGGGGAGTTTTGCAGATGATGGAGATATTCATGTGCCATTTTCAACATTTAAAAGAATATATAACACAGGCGATGCTGTTGGATTCTTACTAATTGCTGGATTTGATGATGTAGACATAGTAAATGTTGAAGAGAAAGTTAGAGCAAAGTTAAAAGAAATACATAAAATTCATCCTGATGACATGCAAGCAGTTGGAGGTTTTAATCTTGGAGCTCTGTTTACAAGAATTAAAAATTTTGCAAATGGAATGTCATTTATTTCTTTAATAATTGGAATAGCAACAATTCTAGCTGGAGTAATAGGAATTGGAAATATTTTACTAATCTCAGTAAAAGAAAGAACCAAAGAAATTGGAATCCGAAGAGCACTTGGGGCCACCCCTAATGACATACGAAGACAAATTGTCTTAGAATCTGTATTTTTAACATTGATTGCTGGAATAATTGGAATAATTTTAGGAGCATTTATTTTATATATAATCAATTTAGCTACACAAAATTTAGAAGACGTGCCATTTACAAATGCCACAGTTCCAATTAGATTTATCCTTGGAGCTTTACTAATGATGACAGGATTTGGCACATTAATTGGATTTATTCCAGCAGAAAAAGCAATTAGCATCAAACCTATTGAAGCATTAAGAGAAGAATAATAGAATAAAAATTAAACAAATGAAAAACATAAAAAAATTAGGAATTGGAGTGTTAGTTTTAGGCATAATATTTGCAACATCCTTTTTTATAAAATCAAATAAAAAAGATATTACAAAGTACGAAACAACCCAATTAAAGAAAGAAACTATTCAGACGAAAATTGTAGCTACTGGTAAGGTAGTTCCTGAAGATGAGGTTGAGATAAAACCACAGATTGCTGGTATAATTGATAAAATATTAGTCAAAGAGGGAGATCAAGTTAAGGCAGGTGATTTATTAGTAAAGATAAAAGTAGTTCCAAATGAACAGACATTAAATAGTGCTGAAGGTAGAGTGAAAAGTGCTAAAATTGTCCTAGCAAATTCTGAAACAGAATTAACTAGAAACAAAAAATTATTTTCTAAAGGAATTATTTCTGAGCAAGAATACAATAGTATTGAACTGCAATACAATCAATCACAACAAAACTTGAAAAATGCAGAAAGTGATTTGCAAATTATTAAACTAGGTTCTTCAGATGGATCAAGTGTTACAAACACAAATGTTAGGGCAACTGTGACGGGAACAGTTTTAGAAATTCCCGTAAAAAAAGGAGATCAAGTTATTCAAGCAAATACATTTAATCCTGGCACAACTATAGCAACAATTGCAGATTTGAATGTAATGATTTTTGAAGGAAAAGTAGATGAGGGAGAGGTTAGCAAATTAAAAAAAGATATGAATCTAGAAGTAAATTTAGCCGCTATAGAAAATAAAATATACCGTGCAAAACTCAAGTTTATAGCGCCAAAAGGGGTAGAAGAAGGTGGTGCCGTACAGTTTAAAATAGAAGCTGAAGTAATAATAGATAATGAGTTTTTTGTGAGAGCAGGTTACAGTGCAAATGCATCTATCATTACAGCTAAAAGAGAAAATGTAAATGCGCTTAGTGAGGCGGTAATTCAATATAATAAAGAAACAAAGATGCCTTTTGTAGAAATAGAAACTGGAGATCAAGAATTTGAAATTAGAGAAGTTGAACTTGGTTTATCAGATGGAATAAATATTGAAGTTATTTCAGGAGTTTCTGAAAAGGATAAAGTAAAAATATGGAGCATAACAAAACCAAATAAAATAAACAAATGGGAAAAATAATATCAAAAATTTTTATATCGTTTTTTCTATTAGGTTACAGTTCAAACACAATAGCGCAAGAAAATCTAACACTTAAACAATGCATTGAAAGAGCGATAGAAAAAAATATTTCTATTAAAAATTCAACCTTAGATCTTCTTAACTCTTCAGAAAATAAAAAGATAGCAGTTGGAAACTTTATCCCAAACTTTAATATCAGTGGGAATCATAGTTGGAATACAGGATTAACACAAAATATAACAACTGGAATTCTAGAAAACCAAACTACAGAAAACTCATCAGTAAATATGAGTGTTGGGGTGAATGTGTTTAATGGCTTAGCAAATATCCGAAGATTACATAGAGCAAATCTTGATCTTTTAGCTAAGAAATATCAATTAGATGATATGAAAGAGGACATCTCATTATTAATTGCTAATTCATACCTGCAAATTCTATTTAATAAAGAGCAATTAGATGTTCAAACTTCCCAGCTAGAAATTGCTAAGGAAGAATTAAATATAGCTAATACAAAATTTAAAAATGGTGTTATTCCAAAAGGAGATCTATTTGAAATTGAAGCAAATTTGGCAAAATCAGAACAAAGCTTAGTAGTTGTAGAAAACAATTACTTAATATCTAAAATCTCATTAGCTCAATTATTAATGATTGATGATTATTCAAATTTTGAGATTGCTGATGAAAACTATGATGTTCCTGAAACTAATGTGTTAGAAAAAAGTGCAAGTGAAATTATTAATGAATCTATAAAGCATAGAAATGATATTAAACTCGCGGAAACTAATCTTAAAATTGCTATTAAAGATGAAAAAATATCCAGATCTGCACTACTGCCATCTGTTTCTGCATATTACTCTTATAATTCAAGAGTTATTATTGATGCGCCAACATCATTAAAAAGTCAATTTGATTTAAATGCTGGTGAAAGTGTTGGGTTACAAATAAATATTCCATTAATTAATGGCTTTGTTACAAGGTCAAACATAAAGAAATCAAAACTTAATGTTTTAAGAAGTAAAAACTTTCTAGACCAGACACGATTAGATTTAGAAAATACTATTAATCAATCTCTAAATGATGCTAGAGGGGCAATGAAAGCATTTGAAGCCGCTAAAAAAACAGAACTGGCAAGAAAAACAGCCTATAATTATGCAAAAGAAAGATTTGAAAATGGAGCTCTAAACAGTATTAATTTTTTTCAAGCTCAGCAATTATACGAATCTGCTCAGTCAGATTTAATAAAAGCTAAATATGATTATATCTTCAAAATAAAAGTGCTAGAATTTTATTTTGGAGTAGATGATTTCTCAATATAAATATGACTGTCCATATTACAAATGCTTCTGAAATTAGACCACTTAGAAATCTAGTTTTAAGACCAAACCAACCTATTGAAACTACTTTTTATGATTTAGATGATCATCATAAAACATTTCATCTAGCTTCTAAAGTTGGTGATGTTATAGTATCAATAGGAACGTTCTATGCTGAAAACGACTTAGATATTCAAATGACTAATGGATATAGATTAAGAGGAATGGCAACACATCCCAAATATAGAAGAAATGGTGCTGCTACTAAATTGATGAGAAAAGCGTTTCAAATACTTGAAAAAAAAAATTGTGACACTATTTGGTGTAATGCAAGGCTTATTGCTATTGATTTCTATAAATCATTAGGGTTTAAAGAAATTGGTCCTAAATTTAATATTAGTGAAATTGGGCCTCATTATAAAATGTATAAGAGATTATTCTAATCGACTTTAATTAACGAGGCAACATGTTGAGCCTTTTTCACTAGAATCTCTGTAGGTTCATTTCCATAAGCTAGACCAACTGCCATTCTTCTATATTTTCTAGTTGATGGTTTCCCAAATATTTTAAAATCAGAACTTTCAACTAATGACGCTTCATTTATCCCGCTAATTAATGGGAAATTACTATTTTCATTATGAGCTAATACAACAGCAGAGGCTCCATTTTTCAACAATTTTATTTCTGGAATTGGAATTCCAAGAATAGCACGAGCATGTAACTCAAACTCATTATAGTTCTGTGTGTTGGCTAATGTCACCATTCCTGTGTCATGAGGTCTAGGTGATAATTCTGAAAAACACACACCCTCTTTTGTTATAAAAAATTCGACGCCCCAAATTCCAGAACCACCAAGTGCAGAAGTAACTTTCCTTGCCATACTCTCAGCTTCTTTTAATAAATCATCATCCATCAACATTGGCTGCCAGCTTTCTTGATAATCTCCTCGCTCCTGTCTGTGACCAATTGGAGGGCAAAATAGTGTATTGCCGTTATCTTGGGTTAAAGTTAAGAGTGTTATTTCATATTCAAAAGATATAAATTCCTCAACAATAACCTCCATCAAATCTCCTCTGGAACCTTGCATAGCATAATCCCAAGATTTCTTTATATCATCCTTATTTTTTACTACAGATTGTCCTTTTCCAGAACTGGACATTAGTGGCTTTACAACGCATGGCATCCCACAGAAACTTACAGCTGCTTCTAATTCTTCATAAGAGGTAGCATATTTATATTTAGCTGTTTTGATTTTCAAATCCTTAAAAGCTAAGTCTCTAATTGCTTTTCTATTCATTGTGAAATTTGCAGCTTTTGCAGATGGAACAACTTTGAAGCCTTGCTTTTCGTACTTAAAAAAATGTTCGGTTCTAATACTTTCAACCTCAGGAACAATAAAGTCTGGCTTGTGCTTTTCAACAATACTGTCAAGAGCATCACCATCTAACATATTAATTACTTCAAAGTCATGCGCAACTTGCATAGCTGGAGCATCTTTATATGAATCAACTGCAATAACATACTGTCCTAATCTTTGCAATGCAATTACCACTTCTCTACCTAATTCACCTGAGCCTAATAATAGTATCTTCTTTCTCATAACAAAAAATATTTTCTATAAGCATCAAATATAAATACATATCTTTATAAAATGAAAAATAAATATCCACTTTTAATATTTCTAATATTTTTTTTATTGCAATCCTTAACAATAAAGGATAGTGTCCTAAAAGCAACCTTTCAGGTCTCTGGAAATTGTATGATGTGTAAAACAAAGATTGAAAAGACAGCAAGAAATATTTCTGGTGTGAAATCAGCTAAATGGAATGTAAACAAACAAAGATTAAAAGTTAAATTCTCTTCTGAAGAAACAACATTAGAAAATATACAGAAAGAGATTGCAGCTGTTGGATATGACACTGAAATGTATAGAGCCACAGATGATACATACAACCTATTACACTATTGCTGTAAATATGAACGTAAACAAACTTATAAGAAATGAACAAAAACCTACTCTTATTTTTATTATATTTTATCTCTATCCAATCGACTAATGCACAGACATATGCAACAAATTTTACAGAGGATGATTGTAATGGTATTTCATTTGACTTATTTAATGAATTAGACGCAGGTAATATTATAGTTATCTCATGGATTATGCCTTGTCCTCCATGCGCAACATATTCATACCCAGCATATGATGCTGTCCAATCCTTCTCATCCAGTCATCCTGGGAAAGTACATTTTTACATTGCAGATGATTATGCAAATACATCATGTGTTATCTTAAACAACTTTGCAACCACATATAATATGCCAAACTCAACAATATTCTCTAATGCCAATATTACAATGAGTGACTACGGTGTGGATGGAATGCCTAAGGTAGTCGTCCTTGGCGGCGCTAATCATCTTATATATTTAAACAAGAATGATGACAAAATAAACTACTCTAATGTACACGCAGCAATATCTTCAGCTATCACTGATGGGCTGTCATCTATAGATGAGCAAGAGGAAGATATCTTTGAAATAAAAACTTACCCTAATCCAATAACAAACACCCTGAATATTTCATATTCAACAAAAAACAGGGAAGAAATACAAATCGAACTAATAGATCCTCTTGGTAAAAGTATAATCTTAAAAGAAAAAAATGTTAAACACAAGGGATTTCATCAAGAAGAATTTAAACTAGGCTCATTGAAAAATGGGATGTACTTTATTAAACTAAGTAACGCCAAACAAGAACAAGTTAAAACAGTTAATATATTGAACTAGTGCTGAAAGATACACGCTTTTTTATCTCGTTAATACTAATAGCATTCTCATATAATTCATTAAATGCACAAGGTTGTTGTTCGGGAGGTTCCGGCAACCCTATAGCTGGCGGCGCATCAACAGGAGTCTTAATAAAACACCAAGTTGAAACTTCTATTAATTACCAATATAATTTCTCTGATAATTTCTATGTAGGGGAAAAAGACACTATAAACCCTACAAGCTTTGACAATCTAAATAGTAATTATATTTTTCTACGAACTGATTATGGAATAAGTAAGAAACTTACTATATCATTAGCCAGCGGATATTTTTTAAATAAAAAGAAGGTAGGATATAATAAATCTGATACCCTGTGCTCAAAAGGATTTAGTGATCTAATTATCTTCCCAAGATATAATATATACAATAATGATCTTCCTTTTACTAGATCTGAGATAACAATAGGTGTTGGTATAAAGCTTCCTATTGGATCTCATGCTGACTCAAGTGAGACAATTCCAGGTGTATGGGATGTTAATCCACCCATAACACAACTATCATCAGGTGCAAATGATTTAATCTTTTATTCCTTTTTCTTCAAAGAATATAAGCTGCACAAATTGAGGGTTTTTGCAAACATTTTACATATCAACAAAGGATATAATTCGTTAGATCAAAAAATTGGAGATTATACAAGCTATGGATTATATTTTGGAAAAACATTCAAAAATAAAATATCATCAACACTCCAAATTAAAGGTGAAATAATTAAAAAAATGGATGCCGGAGAAAGTCAATTTGAATGGGAAAATGAATACCTCAATGATCTAGAAGTATCTTCTGGCAGTAGAAAAATATTTATTATACCTCAGATTAGCTATTCATTAAAAGCGCTAAGTTTCTTTGTTGCCTTTGACATCCCAATATATCAATATATAAATGGATGGCAAATAGGTTCAGAACAACAGTTAACAATAGGATTAAATTATAGATTCCTCACTAGGCAGAGAGAAATATCAAAGAAAAATTAAGACTTAGACATAAGTTTAGAAATATATTTACCTAAAATATCAAACTCTAAATTTACACTTCCCCCAACTTGAATATCCTTAAGGTTAGTATTGTCCCAGGTATATGGTATGATAGCTACAGAAAATGAATTAGGCATAGAATTAACCACTGTTAGGCTAATTCCATTTACACAAACAGAACCTTTCTCTACCGTTATATTTGTTGATGGCTCATATTTGAACGTCATAAAATAAGACCCTCCTTGTTCTTCAATAGACTGACAGACACCTATCTGGTCAACATGACCTTGTACGATGTGACCATCTAACCTGCTATTCATTTGTACGCTTCTCTCAACATTAACGAAATCTCCAATTTTTAAAGTACCTAAATTACTTTTCTGCAAAGTCTCTTTTATTACATTCACAACATATGATTCATTAGAAATATCAACAACTGTTAAACATACTCCATTATGAGAAAGACTTTGATCAATCTTCAACTCAGATAAAAGATCTGTTTTAAAAAATAAATCTAAATTATTATTATTCTCTTGTATATTAATAAGAACTGCTGTATTTTCAATTATTCCTGTAAACATGTTAGTAGTCTATTAGTTGTTGTTCTATATTTTTTGGGAGAGTTCTAAAGTTGTATTGTTGATCCCTCAACTGTGGTTTAAATCCAGCATCGGCAATACAATTCTGTATACTTTCGGAGGTGAATCTATGAGGAGCGCCAGCAGCAGAAACCACATTTTCCTCAAGCATTATCGAACCCATATCATTTGCTCCTCCATGAAGACATATTTGAGCAGTTCCAGCTCCTACTGTTAGCCATGAAGCCTGAATATTTGGAATATTTGGAAGCATAATTCTAGAAATAGCTAACATCCTAATATATTCGTCTGAAGTTATTTCGTTATTAATTCCCTTTACTCTCTGAAGCAGTGTTCCATCGTCCATAAATGGCCATGGAATAAATGCTAAAAATCCTTTAGAACCCTTAGGCTTGTCATTTTGGACATCTCTAATATCAACCAGATGATCAAATCTTTCCTTCAGAGTTTCTACATGGCCAAACATCATTGTAGCTGAAGTAGTTATATTTAACTTATGGGCTACTCTCATAATTTCAAGCCATTCCCTGCCAGTACATTTACCTTTAGAAATTAATCTTCTAACACGATCACTTAAAATCTCTGCACCGGCTCCTGGCATACTATCCATTCCTGCATTTTTTAATTCAGAAAGAGCATGCTCATGAGAAATATCATCTATTTTGCATATATGTGCAACTTCAGGAGGACCTAAAGCATGCAACTTAATCTGCGGGTAAAGGCTCTTGAGTTTTCGAAATAAATCTGTATAAAAAGAAAGTCCTAGCTTTGGATGGTGACCTCCTTGTAAAAGCAATTGATCTCCGCCATACTTTATAGTCTCATCAATTTTTGTCTTATATGTATTTATATCAGTAATGTATACATCCTTATGCTTGGGATGCCTAAAAAAGTTGCAGAATTTACAATTGGCATTACATGCGTTAGTTGTATTAACATTTCTATCAATTTGCCAAGTAACAAGATCACCAGGCACCAGCTCTTGTCTAATCTCATTTGCTACCCACATCAACTCAGCAGTTGGAACATTATTAAACAAAAAAACACCTTCTTCAGCTGAAAGAAATTCTTTTTTTAATGCCTTATTAAGTAATGTTTTGCTGTTCATAAAAAACCTTAATTTTACATCATCAAAATTACATAATTATATGAATACTATTATTAAAAATAAAAACACAATTTCTGAAAAAGATAGTATCATTATATTATCAAATAAAAAGACTAAAATCTCTAATATAGAACTTAGTAAAGATGAAACAGAATTTATTCTTGAGCAGCAAAAAAACAAACAAGAAATAATTACTTTAAATCAATATAGCAGAAAAGTAATAATAGTAAATCCAAAAGAGATAACAAATCCTAATCTATATTTAGAAAATCTAAGGTGTCTTGGAGATAAAGTCTTTGGTAGTATTGAATTCTTAAATGAAGTTACAATTGATAATCTTGAAAGAAAGCAAATAAATACCTATGCTTTTGTAGAGGGATTCGCTTTATCAAATTACTCATTTGATAATCACAAAACCAAAAAAAATAAGAAAAGAAAGATCACAATAAATATTTTTAAAAATGAAAATTCTTGTGATACAAATGAAATTAATAACATTTGTGAATCTATAACTCTAACCAAAGATCTTGTAAACACGCCATTTTCTCATCTCAAGGCAACTGATTTAGCAAAATTAGCAAAAGAGGCTGGTAATAAATCTGGATTTAAAACAACTATTTTCAATAAAAAGAAGATTCAATCTCTGAAAATGGGAGGGCTTTTAGCTGTAAATCAAGGAAGCATTGATGAGCCAACGTTTTCTATTTTAGAATGGAAACCAAAAAACGCAACAAATAAAAAACCAATAATATTAGTTGGTAAAGGAATCGTTTATGATACAGGAGGTCTTAGTTTAAAGCCTACTAAAGGAATGGATATTATGAAAGTTGATATGGCTGGAGCGGGTACAGTTATTGGTGCCATGAACGCAATTTCTAGCAATAAGTTAAATAAATACGTTATTGCCTTAGTACCTGCTACTGACAACAGACCTTCTGGAAATGCTTATGCTCCTGGAGATGTAGTAACTATGTTTAACAAATCTACTGTAGAAGTACTAAATACAGATGCTGAAGGAAGAATGATTCTTGCTGATGCATTAAGTTATTCTGAAAAATACAATCCAGAACTAGTAATAGATCTTGCAACATTAACCGGAGCAGCAGCAAGGGCTATTGGTCACTTTGGAATTGTTTCAATGCACAAAAATGCTCTCAGCTATCACAATAATTTAAAAGAAATTGGTCATTTAACTCACGAAAGATTAGCTGAAATGCCATTTTGGGAAGATTATGATGATTTAATAAAATCAGACATAGCAGATATAAAAAATATTGGAGGAGATTTTGCTGGCGCCATTACAGCAGGAAAGTTTCTCTCAACATTTACCAACTACCCTTGGATTCATCTAGATATAGCAGGACCAGCATATGTAACTTCTAAATATGGCTACAGAGGAAAAGGTGCTACCGCTATGGGGGTTAGGTTATTGTACAACTACATCAAGGAATTTTAATTAATGTCCTCAAATATTAGAATAGGGATATCAATTGGTGATATACATGGAATTGGTCTTGAAATTATTCTTAAAACATTTAATAAAAATGATTTATTAAAAAATTTCTCAACAATTATATTTGGTCCACACCAACAATGTTTTGAATACCTTACCGAAAAAAATATTGACAAATCGCTTGTAAAAAAAATATTCTCACTAGATGAGATTGTAGAGAATAAACTTAATTTACTTGAAAATAAAAATTATAATCACAAAGTTCACTTAGGTATTCCTTCAAAAGAATCTGCATTAATCTCATACGAATCTTTATTACATGCTACTTCAGAGCTAAAAGCGAAAAAAATTGATGCCTTAGTTACTGCACCAATTGACAAATATCAAATTAGGAAGTCTATTTCAGATTTTATTGGTCACACTGAATTTTTAGAACAAAATTTTAAAGGTGAATCTTTAATGATTATGACTAGTGATGTAATGAAGATTGCATTTGTTACTGGACATATCCCATTAAATAAAGTCTCTAAAGAAATATCTACTAAAAAAATTATTGAAAAAACAAAACAACTTAACTATTCTTTAAAACAAGATTTTAGTATCCAAAGTCCTAAAATTGCTGTACTGGGGTTAAACCCTCATGCTGGCGAGAATGGGATGCTTGGAATAGAAGATTTAACATTAATTGAGCCTGCAATCCAAAAGCTAAACAAAGAATTTTCATTAGATGTTACGGGGCCCTTTCCAGCCGATAGCTTTTTTACTAAAGAAAATTTAAGCAAATACGATGGTATTCTTGCTATGTACCATGATCAGGGACTTATTCCTTTTAAAACACTTTCCTTTTCAAAAGGAGTAAATTTTACGGGTGGATTAAATATTATTCGGACATCTCCTGTTCACGGAGTGGCATATGATATTGTTAATAAAAATAGTGCAAATGAAGAATCATTTAAACAGGCTGTAATTACTGCATATCAAATAATGCAAAGTAGATTAAATCTAAAAAAACTCTCTTCTAAAGAAAATTAGAAGGAATACTAATAAATTTATATATTTGCAGCCCCTTAAAATTTAAATTAATGAATTACTACGAAATTAAATTTAACGGCATAAAAGATGGGAGTCATAGTAATTCATTTGAAATTAAGGATAAGTTCTTTGATACATTTGAAAATTCTGAAATTAAACAGGCAGAAATTACTGCTAGTACAACATTAAATAAGCAAGAAAATAAAATAACCTTGGATATTATCCTTTCAGGTACTGTTAACAATATCTCATGCGATATTTGTACTGAAAAAATTGATATTCCAATATCCTCTAAAATGAACTATATTGTAAAAGAAGGAGAAGAAAACAATATTTATAATGAAGATATAATTATTGTAGATGCTTTAGAAAATACTATCTGTTTAAAAAATTATTTTTACGAAATGATAACTTTAGCGTTACCTAAAAAGCGTCAACATAAATTTAATGCAACGAATAATATAGAATGTAATAAAGAAATGATTAATTTAATTGAAAAGTATTCATATAAGAATAATGAAATAATGGACCCTAGGTGGGAAGCATTAAATGACATTAAACTAAAATAGTAAAGAAATGGCACATCCTAAAAGAAAAATATCAAAGACAAGAAGAGATAAAAGACGTACACACTATAAAGCTAGTAGTCAAACTATAAAAACTTGTCCTGAAACTGGAGAATCTCATTTATATCACCGTGCCTATGAGCATGATGGTAAAATGTACTACAAAGGAAAACTAGTATCAAACACAGCTATTTAATCTCATAATTCTTAGCCTACAAAAAAACTCATCAAAATGAGAATTGGCATAGATATAATGGGAGGTGATTTTGCTCCAGTATCAATAATTGAAGGGGTTTTACTTGCTCAAAAAGAACAAAAAGATAATACAGAATTAGTACTATTTGGAGATAAAAAAAAGATAGAAAATCTTCTATTAATTCACAATACAGAAAAACATAATTTTAAAATAGTCC
>Ga0222717_10000948_pt1 | contig 24199 bp, 17 predicted proteins | sample C33_18DmetaG_FD_165053 | JGI IMG/M metagenome (GOLD analysis project Ga0222717, IMG submission 165053) | Estuarine water microbial communities from San Francisco Bay, California, United States - C33_18D | ecosystem: Environmental > Aquatic > Marine > Unclassified | place: USA: California... | reverse complement strand
GAGTTATGGCTTCAACATACATGATAACGGTTTACTTTAAAAAATCTTTCAAACAAAAGAAAGAACGAAGTTTACGAAGTGATTGAATGTAGTTTGAAAAGGTCCGTAGGACCTATATACTATTAAGTATTATTAAAGTTGTTCTGTAGGAGACTTTCCTGCTTTTGCTTGATTATAATCATTGATAGTCTTAACTAATGAGGATCTTTGTTTGGATGACATTTCCCATGCTTCGGACCAAGAGATAGAGCCATTACTATACACAACAAGTTCAGTTATGTTTTTCTCTATGGCTTCTGTTTCTTCGTTGAGCTTCCTAAGGTGTGCCACCACTTCCTCAGGCTCTGATTGAGCTAGGAAGCCGTGAAAAAATTTACAGGATTAAAGTTTACTAATGCTTGGAACTCGTATGGTTCTTCTTCGGTACCACATTTCTCGCATCTCATAAGCACTTCTTTATTGACTCCGATATTGGCAATCTCGGAAATAAATTCTTCAATTTGTTTACCCACAGCACTTTCACAGTTTTCTAAGAATTCTCTTATGTTTTTACTGTCACTAACAATTATGTCTTCACTGTCTTTGTCTTCTGCTGGTATAGTAATTGATGCAACACTATCAACCATTATATCAAAATTAAGTTGAGATAATTCTATAAAGTTGCTGTTAAATGCACTGATTCTTTCTATTTCGTCGTCTATGTTTGCAATAGATTGAAGACTTCTTTCACTTCTAAAATTTGCAACACCGGCCTTTACGGAAGTTTCATAACTAAAGGGTCTTACATCTATAAGTAATCCTGTATCGGTATTAAATTGATAAGCCTCATCTAGAGTCGACATAGTTGATAATGCACCTTCAACACTAATTTTTTCTGTAATTGTTTCTTCACATTTATCACAAGCACTGGATACATCCATATCATCGCCAAATGTTGCACCCTGGATAGCAATTAGTAATGCATCAATATCATTACTTAATAACTTTCTAGGCTGTTTTATTTTTGGTATACAACTTCCTATTACTGTTGAAATTGCTTCGCCGTTTAATAATGCGTCTGGATTTTTCAGCATCAATTCATCTTTTGCAGTCATTGGATATACTGGTAACTCACCAGTTTCTGGCATGTCGATTACGTCTGAATTATAAAATTTACCTTTACTGGGTAATTGTGTATATAACTTTGGCGACCTAAAATGTCCTGCTAGTGGATTGGTATTATTTGCCATATTAAAACTCCTGTTAATTAAGTTGATAAATATACATAGTGATAATTTATCAAGTAGTATTTATCTATATTAAATACGCATATAATAGAGAAACCGGTAATGGCAAATTTTAAAGCAACAGTAACAGACAACGAAGGCAATAGTTATAATGTCGATGTTAATGTGCCTCAGTTTGCATTTGAGAAAACTTTAGAAGATATTAAAGAAAATTTATCAAAATCTAAAGATATAAATGAAAAAACAAAAACCTCTATAGAAAAGTTAGTAAAAGACTCAGTAAACGGAAAGAAATCAAAAGACTCTGAAAATCTTGTTGATAATCTAGAAAAATGGTTTAAAAAACAACAAACAGCATCACGAAAGCCCATGGGTTCTCAAGTAGGTAATGCTATACTGGATAACATGGAAAAAGATTTCAGACGTGTTGGTAATGCAGTAACCAGTCTAACCACAGTTTTAATATCGGCAGGTGCAGTTGCAAGTACATTTTTAATAAAAGGGTTTACTAATCTAGGTGAAGGTTTGAAAACACTTACTGATGTCGGTGGAGCATTTGGAGACTCTATAGGTGGTGTAGGTGTAAGTGCTGAAGAAAATATTCTATCTCTGAATAAATTAGGCTTCACAACAGGACAAGCGGTTGAGGTATTGGGCAATTACTCTCGAACCATGGCAATATTAGGACAAAGTAGTGTTGTTGGTGCAACGAAATCCTTTTTAGATTTGTCAGATGGCGGTATAGCATTTGGTTCAACACTTGCAGATGCAACAGAATTTTTACAAGAAGATTTAATGTTCAGAACAATGATGTTGAGACGAGACCAGATCAACAATGATCAAGCAGTTAGGGATTCTATAAGATTAAATAAAAACTTACGAATGTTCTCATCCTTACTTGGTATAAATGGCGACGAATTAAAAAAGAATGCTCAAAATGTTATAGACGGCAATACAGCATTTAAGGCCTATGCAAGTAGTTTAACAAACGGACAATCTGTCATCGCCGGTGCAGAAATGTTGGCTACAGGGTTGTTTGGTTCACTCGGTGAGGCAGGACAACAAGTAGCAAACGGCCTATTAACAATTTCAGCAACTGGTGTTGGCGCAATTGATAACTTTGTTAATGAATTGAATCCTCTAGCACCTGGTGTTGCAAGAGTAGTAGAAGATGTTGCAAAAGGTTTAAGATCAGGGCGTATAACTCAACAAAATGCCAATCAAGCAATTTTAAGAATAACAGAAGAATTTGCAAATGTAGATCCTTCCACAATTAATAGACTGATTCCTATCATATCAGGAGTAGGCGGTGAACTTGAAGGAACAGCCGATATATTAGTACAAGGCTTTATTAATGCAGGTAATAGTGTTGATAAATTAAGAACACAATTAAATATGCCAATTGAATTTAGCAACACACAGGATGGATTAAATAGATTCCAAAATATTGTGTCTAAAGCACAAGGAGCCTTATCAAGTTTTCAAAATGCTTTAGCCATAGGTGCAAGTGAAGGACTAGAAGGATTTAGTAAACTTTTAGATACTGCAATGACAAATCAAGAGTTTGCAGAAATGCTCACAAATGCCGGCAGGAAATTTGGAAAAGTTTTCAATGATTTTATTATAAAAATGGGCGGTGCTGATAAAGTTATAGCAAAAGTATCTTCAGGATTATCTGTTTTACTTGAAGAAGGTGCAAATCTATTTGATAGTATATTAAATGGATTCCTGGATAAGAATGGTACTCTTCAAATCTATCAAGGGTTTGTCAATATGATAGCACAAGGCCTAGTAGCCGCATTAAAATTAGGTTTGGCCGCAATTAAGGAAGCATTATATATTGTTTTTACAAATCCAGGCGTTATTGCATCGGTAGTAGGAGGATTTGTTACTTTATTTGCCGCATCTAGTTTAATACGTGGCGTCACAACAGCAATAAGTGTAGGGCTCATGAGATTGTTTACAGGACCTGCGGCAACAAAAGCAATAGTCGGAGCTCTTGTTAAAATGGGTGCGATTTCAACAACCTCAACACTAGCAACAATGACAGGAGTAGGAACAACCGCGGCCACAGTTGCGGCAGGCGGCGCTGGTGCTAAAGGACTTGAAACTATGGGGTCACGTTTTGCCGGTGCAGGTAAGATGTTAGTCAGAGGTAGTGCCGTAGTTGGTGGTGCCCTTGTTGCCAAAGATGCATTTGATGTAGTTGCTGGTACAGATGGTGGTGCTAGTGGTAAAAATATTGGCGGCGCAATTGGTGGAGCCATTGGAGCCTTAGGATTTCTTGCTGGGCCGCTTGGCGGCGCCATTGGAATGGCCGCAGGTAATTATTTGGGTGGCAAGTTAGGAGAACTTGTATCACCAGGTGATAAAAAAGGAAAATCAGACGACACGGTGATTGGCGGTCATGCTAATATGGCATACAAAGAAGCAGTATTAAATATTACAGCAAGGTCTATGGCTATCCACATAAACGAACCTACACTTGTAAGATTAGTAAATCCTGTAATGTCACAAACACAAAGTTTAAATGCAACTCCTACAAGAAATATAAGCACAACGGACGTTATAACAGCAAGCCGTAGTGATATAGATAAAGCAAATGAGATTATGGAAAGTGGTACAGATCCTAAAAATTATACTCCTGCCCAGAAAGATTTAGTTGATAAAGTGAACTCTTCAACAGCAGAAGATAAAACAATTTTATTAATGTTGCTTTCAGAAAGTAAAAAACAAAATAAATATCTTTCAGAAATAGCAGATAAACCTAGCGATTAACTTTATTTCCAGTTTTAATTCAAATATAAAAAATAGTATTGACATAATACGATAAATAGTGTATTATATGTTAAAGGATTTTATATGAGTTGGAGAAAATATTTTTCTAGTGTTGATAACAGCGGATTGCCGTTAAATGTAACTGGTAATACCCCTGAAAGCGGCCCTGGAGCGGCGACAAGCAGATATGCTAGTTGGTTACCGGAAGTTTATGCCGGTTCTCCTAATCGTTTGATGAGATACATGCAATATGATCAAATGGATAGCGATTTAGAAATAAACTCAGCATTAGATACAATAGCAGAATTTGGCTCACAGGAAGACGAATATACAGGGCTTCCTTTTGAAATAAACTATAATAGAGACCCTTCTGATACAGAACAAAAAATACTTAGTAAAACTCTAACTCAATGGTGTAGGCTCAATGAGATGCATAAAAGAGCATTTAGAGTGTTCCGTAGTACTGTAAAATACGGTGATCAATTCTTTATAAGAGACCCAGAAACATACAAATTATATTGGGTAGATCCTGCTAATGTAGAAAAGGTTATTGTTAATGAAAGTGAAGGCAAGAAGATAGAAACATATTTTATTAAGAATCTAGAACCTAATTTTGCTGATATGGTTGCCACAGACGTTTCAGGTTTACATGCAAGACCATACGGAGCAGGCGGCGGCATGATGGGAGGCGGATTACAAGGCCCACAATCAGGAAACTATCTAACAGGTGCAATCGATGGTGTAGACCAAGGTGTACCGGTAGATGCTAAACATATTGTACATATTAGTTTAACAGAAGGAATGGACCATGCATGGCCATTCGGTGTTAGTATACTTGAACCTATATTTAAAGTATTCAAACAAAAGGAACTATTAGAAGATAGTATTATTATTTACAGGGTGCATAGAGCACCAGAAAGACGTGTGTTCTTTATTGATGTAGGTAATATGCCACCACATAAGGCAAGACAGTATTTAGAACAAGTTAAATATGAAGTACAACAAAAACGTGTACCTAATAAAAAATCAGACGGAAGTAGTGTTGCAGATGCGGCCTACAATCCAATGAGTATGTTAGAAGATTACTTCTTTGCTCAAACGGCAGACGGCAGGGGTTCTAAAGTAGATACTTTACCCGGCGGTGAGAATCTAGGACAAATTGATGATTTAAGATACTTTAATAATAAACTATTAAGAGGTTTAAGAGTACCAAGTTCTTACTTACCTACAGGTCCTGAAGACGGTAGTAGTGTATACAATGACGGTAAAGTTGGTATAGCATTCATTCAGGAATATAGATTTTCTAAATATTGTGAAAGACTACAAAAACAAATACAAGAAGATTTAGATACAGAATTTAAAATGTTCCTCAAACACAGAGGCATAGAACTTGATAATTCGGATTTCTTTATAACGTTCAATAAGCCAATGAACTTTAGTAGTTATAGAGACTTAACAATAGATCAAGAAAGAGCAAACTTATTTAACTCGTTGGCATCAACTCCTCATTTAAGTAATCAATTTAAATTGAAAAAATATCTTGGACTTACAGAAGAAGAGTTTAAAAATAATGAAGAATTATGGCGTAAAGAAAACGGCTATGAAAAATTTGTTGATGATGAATTACAAGCAGATTTGAAAAATATAGGAATAAGACCTGAGCCAGATGCATCAGTTACTCCCGGTGCTGATTTAGATTTAGGCGATTTACCGGATACACCAATGAATGATTTAGATGGCACAGACATAAATAGTAGTGTACCAAATCCACAGGATATACCTGGCGGAAATACACCAGAAGTTTAATATGAGATTATACGAATTTTACAATCCTGAATTTGATGAATATCAAAAACGTAATCAGGACGATACAAGAAAGAGCAAAATGACTCTTGAAACTCTTGGTAGACTCAGAAAGGTTCGTGAATTACAACGTGCAGAAGAACTAGAACATGCTAAATTTCAAAAAGTAATGTACTCAACACCTAATGAGAACAATTCAACTTTTTAGATAAATATAGTTAAGAAATCACAAAAACACCAAGAAAACACCAAAAATACACCATTTATCACATAAAAACACAAGTTTACTATAAGTAATAAGTTAGCTCATGTGAATTATGAGCATAAGTGATGTCACAATCACTTTGATTTAAAAAAATGGAGAGACCACAATGTCAGAATCAAGAAGTAAATTAGAAGAAATTCTTGAACTTCTCCTTGCTGAGGAAAACGATAAAGCAGAAGAAATGCTTCATGAGTATGTTGTTGCGAAAGCAAGAGCAGAATATGAAAAAGTTCTAGATGAAGATGTTTCCGAAGAAGAAGCAGTTGAAGAAGCAGAAGAATCAGAAGAAGATGCAGTTGAAGAAGCAGAAGAATCAAGCGAAGAAGCAATTGAAGAAGATAACATGGATGAAGTTATTGATCAATCAAACGACTTTGAAGCAGATATTCTTTCTGATGAAGAAGAAATTGAAGCAGACGAATTCGGTGAAGAAGAAGAAGAAGGCGAAGCAGAAGAAGGAGACCTTGAGGACAAGGTTGAAGATCTAGAATCTGAGCTTGACGAACTTAAAGCAGAATTTGAAAAACTTCTAGCAAACGACGACGAAGAAGTCGAAGATAGCGAAGAAGCAGAAATGGATGCTGAGATGGACGGTGACATGGAAGCCGAACTTGATCTAGAATCAGTTGAATATGATTTAGATGAAGAAGTTGCTGAAGAAGATGAAGTTGTTGAAGAAGCAACTAAACTTCAGGACAAGGCCCCAGAAGTTGCTAAACACGATAACCCAGACAACAAAGAATCATCGTTGACAAATGCCCCTAAAAAGACATTTACAACAGATGGCCAAAAAGCAGGCATCGAAAATAAAGATGGCGGCGAAGGCAACATGGGTGACAACAAACCAGCAGATAATACACCTACAGACAATATAAACGTTGAACCTAAAAAGGCATAAGTCTTTTTAATTAGGAGTAAAGATGGCGAGAAAACTATACGAATATATGAGTCCTGAGCAGTCCAGAGTCCAAATTATGGAATCTGATGACGGTAAAGACTTGTTTATGGCTGGCTTATTCATTCAAGGCGATGTAAAAAACCAAAATGGTAGAGTATATCCTAAAGATGAAATTAAAAAGGCTGTTGAAAGTGTAAAATCTCGTTTATCAGGTGGTGAAACTGTTATGGGCGAGTTAGATCATCCAGAAGAGTTACAGATTAACCTAGACCGTGTGAGTCATATAATCACAGACATGCATTGTGATGATTCAAACGGATTAGGCAAACTAAAAATCATAGAGACACCGATGGGTAACATTGCAAGAGCATTGTTAAAGGCAGGTGCTAAACTTGGTGTAAGCAGTAGAGGTAGTGGAAACGTCAACGAAAGTGGACGAGTAAGCGACTTTGATATTGTTACAGTGGACATTGTGGCACAACCAAGTGCCCCAGATGCCTATCCAAAGACTATCTATGAAAGTTTATTTAATATGCGTGGCGGTAGTCAAATATTTGACACAGCCGGTGCGTTAACACACGATAAAAGTGCAGAAAAGTATTTAATGAAAGCAATCACTGGTTTCATTAATGAATTAAAAATAAAGTAGGAGACTACGATGGCAGTGAATTTTAAAGACCTACTTGAAAATGCGGAATTAACAGAAGATGTTAAAACTGCTCTTCAAGAAGCCTGGGAATCTAAAATTTCTGAAGCAAGAGAAGAACTTACTGCGGAACTTAGAGAAGAGTTTGCACAGCGATACAGTCATGACAAAAGTCAGATTGTTGAAGCAATGGACAAATTCATTTCAGAAAAAGTAGAAGTAGAAGTGGCTGAAATTGCTGAGGAAAAACAATCCCTAGCAGATGATCGAGTAAAATATACGAAAGCCATTAGTGAGCATGCCAAGGTACTTGATAAATTTGTAACTGAAATGGTTGCAAAGGAAGTTAAAGAACTAAGGGCAGATAGAGAGAAAACAAGTGAGCATGTATCAAAATTAGATAATTTTGTTGCAGAGCAACTTGCTAACGAACTATCCGAGTTCCACGAAGATAAAAAATCTTTAGTAGAACAGAAAGTTAAAATGGTAAGAGAAGGCAAGAAGCAATTAGCAGAAGCCAAAATGGATTTCATTAAGAAAGCGGCTGACAAAGTGGAAACAGTTGTCAACAAGACTATTACTAATGAAGTTAAATCTTTCCGTGATGACATTACTAAGGCTCGTGAAAATGACTTCGGTCGAAGAATTTTTGAAGCATTTGCAAATGAATATAACGTAAGTTATTTGAATGAAGCAAAAGAACTCAAGAAAGTAGAAAAAACAATCGCTGAGATGGAAACTAAACTTAATGAAGCAGAAAGCAAAATTGCTGAAAGCAACGAAGCAACTAAATTAGTTGAATCTAAATTAAGAATAGCAGAAGATCAAATGAATCGTAAAGAAACATTAACTGATCTAATGGCGCCACTTGGCAAAGAGAAGAAAGAAATTATGTCGGATTTACTTGAAAGTGTTAAGACAGAGAACTTAGAGAAGCAATTCAATAAGTATCTCCCATCTGTTTTAGATGGCGAAACACCAAGAGCGAAGAAGACGTTGTCAGAATCAGTTACTAGTGAACACACTGGTAATAAGGCGGCTGTAGTAACAGAAGCCGATGACAAAAGTGCGAATGATATCGTAGAAATTGATATGATCCGTAAATTAGCCGGACTTTCAAAATAATAATAGGAGTTAGAAATGGCAGAATTATTTGAAAGCAACTGGTCCGCAACTAAAGACGCTTTGCTTGAAGGCTTATCTGGAAACAGAAAATCTTCATTAGATGTGGTCCTCGAAAATACAAAGAGACATTTGTCAGAGGCCGCAACAACAGGTGCAACAGGTGCAGGTTCAGTAGCAACATTAAACAAAGTTATGTTACCATTAATTAGAAGGGTTATGCCTTCAGTTATTGCTAACGAACTAGTAGGTGTACAACCTATGACTGGTCCAGTAGGACAAATCCATACGTTGAGAGTGAGATATTCACAAACAGCCGGTGGAGCAACAGCAGGTGACGAGGCTTTAAGTCCTTTTAAACTTGCAGGTACTTATGCAGGATCACCAGACGCCACAGCGGCGGCTGAGGGTACAGCAGGTAACAAAATGTCAATCCAAATCTTAAAAGAAACAGTCGAAGCAAAGACTAGACGTTTAAGTGCTAGATGGACATTTGAAGCGGCACAAGATGCAGAAGCAATGCATGGCGTGGACGTTGAAGCAGAAATTATGCAGGCTCTTGCACAAGAGATCGTAGTTGAAATCGACCAAGAAATTATCGGTTCACTAAGAACTTTAGCAGGCGCAGGTACTACACTTGACTTTACAGGAGCATCACTAGTTGGTACACCTGCATACGTTGGTGACAGACATGCATTATTGGCTATAGAGATCAACAGAGCGGCTAACAGAATCGCGGCTAGAACAAGACGTGGTGCTGGTAACTATATCGTTGTATCTCCAGAAGCATTGACAATCCTACAAAGTGCGTCAACTTCAACATTTGCTAGAACAACAGAAGGTTCTTTTGAAGCACCTACAAACACTAAGTTTGTTGGTACATTAAACGGAACAATCAAAGTATTCGTAGACAACTACGCGGCTGACGGTACTAAAGTACTTGTTGGTTACAAAGGTTCAAGCGAAACTGATGCTCCAGCATTCTATTGCCCATACATTCCATTAATGAGCACAGGCCCAGTGATGGACCCAAGCACATTTGAACCAGTAGTAAGTTTCATGACCAGATACGGTTATAAAGAACTTACAAATACTGCTTCATCTCTTGGTAATGCGGCAGACTACGTTGATGCGATTACTTTAAGTAACGTTGTATTCCAGTAAGCCTTAAAACTTACAGGTTCGTAGACGACCAGTTGCTAGTTTAACTAGAAACATTAAAAAGCACACCTCGGTGTGCTTTTTTTTGACTGAAGATAATTCTGATAAATAGTTCTATATAATAGGATTTATTTAATGGCAACAAAACGTACCTACATAAACGCAGATGAAGAATTAGTTATCAAAGGTCAACTGACCATTGAAGGAAATGTAACACAGGTTGAAACTACAGAAACAGTTACAAATCTTCAGGGTAACGTTTTTACTATCAATAGTGATGGCGATAATACTGCGGCTATATTAAGATTAAATAGTAATGGAAGTCTAGCGACTTTATCATATACAGATTCCGGAAATATTTCTGCAGAACCCGGACTACAAGGAAATTTATTTGTTGGTTCAGGACAGTCTATTATTATAGACGGTGGCGGAAGTATAGGTGGTACAGGCTTTACAGGAAACCTAACAGGTACAGCCAGTAATGCAGATGCATTAACTAGTGCAGTAACTTTAAATTTAAGTGGTAATGCAACAGGTAGTACAAGTTTTATAAACGCAGGAGATTCTGTAACTTTACCAGTCAATTTAATTAGTAGTGGTGTTAGTGCAGGTACTTATGGTACAAGCAATGATGTGGCACAAATTACTGTTGATGCCCAAGGAAGAATCACAACAGCAAGTGATGTTGCTATAAATCATGATGCTTTATTAAACTTTGTAGCGGACGAACACATTGCTCATAGTAGTGTAAATCTTACTGCTGGTTCTGGTTTAACAGGCGGCGGTGATATAACAACAAGTAGATCATTCAATGTTGTAGGCGGAACAGGTATAACTGTAAATGCCAACGATATACAAACAGATGATTCTTACATCAAAGGATTATTAAGTGCAAGTAATGGTGTTGACTACAATAGTTCAACAGGAGCCTTTCAAGCAGTTGAAAGTGAAATACAACATGATAGTTTAGATGGCTTTGTAGCAAACGAACATATAAATCACAGTGGTGTAACACTTACAGCAGGAACAGGTCTTACAGGCGGTGGTGATATAACTACAAGTAGATCATTCAATGTTGTAGGTGGCGATGGTATTACTGCAAATGCAAATGACATTGAAGTAGACAGTACAGTAGTTAGAACAAGTGGTAATCAATCTATTGCAGGAACAAAAACATTTACCGGTACAGTAGATTTAAGTGGAGCAACAGTACCTGGCTTTACAGTTACTGGAGAATTATCAGTAACAGGAAATGTAAACTCACTTAACTATGTAGATCTACAGGTACAAAATTCAGAAATAATTTTAAACAGTAATGTAGCAACTGCTCAAGATGCAGTAATTAAAAATGAAAGAGGTTCCACAGGTAACGATACATATTTAAAATGGGACGAAGGAACTAGCAGATGGCAGTTTAGCAATAATGGTAGCACAGATAAAGATATGCTACTCATGTCTGATTTCAGTGGCGGCACAGGTATTGCGTTTAATAATGGTGCAATCAGCACAACGGATGCAGATATTGTTCACGATAATTTAAGTGGCTTTGTAGCAAACGAACACATAGACCATACTACAGTAAGTGTTACTGCTGGTACAGGTTTAACAGGTGGCGGCACTATTGCAAGTACAAGAACATTAAACGTTATAGGCGGTGACGGTATTACTGCAAATGCAAATGACATTGAAGTTGATAGCTCAGTTATTAGGACAACAGGTAACCAAAGTCTAGCAGGTGATAAAACATTTACAGGTAAACTTATATTGCCTACAACTGATGTAACAACAGAAAATGCAATCTTTACAGATATTAACGAAGCATGGGTATATGTTAATGGTAGTAAAAAACAAATTACACCAACAAGTAGTTTAGGTACAGCAGAACAAGCCAATAGCTCATTAACATATTCTTTAGCAGGTAGCACAACAGGAACAAGTACATACGAACTCTATGCAGGTAAGCGAACAGTTGGCGTAGACGATTTTCATGCTGTAAAAGGTTTAGAAGAAGGAACATATACAAGTTTAAGTGAAACCGCAACAGCAGTAACAATAGAAGCAGACATAAATGCAATTAAAGGTGCATTTAGTGTTACAGATGCAGGTGGCGATGGCTCATTAGCATATAACTCAGGCACAGGTGTAATTACTTACACAGGACCAAGTGCAGGTGAAACAAGAGCTCATATTAGTGCTACAGGCCTAATAGGATTTAGTGCTGGTGGTGTGATTAGCACAACAGCAGATAATTATTCTCATTGGAGTTTAGATACAGATACCGGTTCACCACAAACAGTTTCAAGTACTAATACTGTTAATATTCTTGGCGGTACAGGAATAGACGTTACACATTCTGGTCGAACAATAACAGTAACAAATACAAATAGTGCTGATATTACAGCCGTAGGCGCAGGCGCAGGTTTAACAGGCGGTGGGTCAAGTGGTGGTGTAACATTAAACGTAGGTGAAGGCACAGGTATAAGTGTTGCGGCTGATACAATAAGTGTTGACATGTCAGCATTTGATACTGGAGATTTAACAGAAGGTTCTAATCTATATTACACAGACGCAAGAGCAAGAGCGGCTATAAGTGAAACTTCAACACAATTAAGTTATAATAGTACCACAGGTGTTTTAACATATACACAAGGTAACACTGATACAGTATCTGAAGGTTCTTCAAACTTGTATTATACTGTAGCAAGAGCAAATAGTGCCATAGATGCTAGATTACCAAACACAGACAGTTTAAGTGAAGGCTCAAGTAATCTTTACCATACAACCACAAGAGTCAGATCAGCACTTAGCGGTAGCAGTGGCGTAAACTACAATAGTTCAACAGGTGCAATCACAGCCGATTCAGCAGAAATAAGAGGCTTGTTTAGTGCAAGTGGTGATTTAAGTTACGATAGTGCCTCAGGACAATTTAGTTTCACTAACGATGCAGGTGACATAGAAAGTGTAAGTATTACAGCAGGCACAGGTCTAACAGGTACTGCTAGTGCAACTAGTGGCGCATTTAGTACAACACTTAATGTAACTGGTTTAACAGTTAGCGAACTGGCACCGACATCATTACTAACTAGCTCAGAAACATTTGCTGATAGTGACACACAATTGATGACAGCGAAGGCTATTGACGACAGAATTATTAGTAAAGGTTACAGTACAACAACTGGTACAGTAACAAGTGTTACTGGTGGTAGCGGACTTACAGGTAGTATAACAAGTTCAGGCAGTTTAGCCGTTGGTGCAGGTAATTATATACTAGTTGGTGCTAACGATGTAGGTGTTGATGCAACTAGCACAAATACAGCAAACAAAGTTGTAGCCAGAGATGGCAGTGGTAACTTTGCGGCAGGTACAATTACAGCAACAGCAACACAGGCACAATATGCTGACTTGGCAGAAAACTATGTTGCAGATGAAAGTTATGAACCAGGCACAGTTTTAATTATAGGTGGTGAAAAAGAAGTCACAGTAACAGATGTAGCAGGCAGTTACAAAGTAGTAGGAGTTGTTAGTACAAATCCAGCATACTTAATGAACAGCGAAGCAGATGGTGTAGCAATAGCATTACGTGGTAGAGTACCTTGCAAAGTTACAGGTAATGTAAACAAAGGCGATGTACTTGTTGCAAGTAATACTCCTGGATACGCAATGGTAGGTGCATCAGCACATACTCTTAGTCCGTTACAAATAGTTGGTAGAGCATTAGAAACAAAAACTGATGCACAACCAGGCATTATCGAAATTATAGTTTAAAAACTGATGTTTGCGTCGTAAACATCGATAAATATTATTATGAAAATCATTAAAGGCCAAACTCCTACGGAAATTGTTCTGCATGAGGACGAATATCCAACAGGACTTGAACCCACAGACATTGTGGAAATATTTCAAACTCCACTAACAGGTGCATATAATTGGGATTATACTGTACAAGACAATCGTGTAAAAAAACTTTACGAACTAGGCAAACAGTTAAATTGGAATGCTGAAGTTGATGTTGATTGGTCTCCGGAGTTTAAACCATTATCAGATGAAGAATTTGACTTTGAAAACAATCAATGGGGTAAACATCCTGAGTATGCTAAATGGGATAATGACAAACGCAAAGAGTTTATCAGAGATTTAAATGCTTGGAGCATCAGTCAATTTTTACATGGCGAACAAGGTGCTTTATTAGTAGCAAGTCAGTTGGCCAGTTGTGCTCCTACATTCAATGCAAAACTGTATGCGGCTTCACAAACATTTGATGAAGCAAGGCATGTAGAAGCATTTAACAAATATTTACAAACCAGAATACAAAAAACTTGGCCCATAGGCAGAGCCCTAAAAGGATTGCTGGATAAAATATTAACTGATCCACGTTGGGATTTAAAGTTTATAGGTATGCAAATTGTTATAGAAGGATTGGCACTTGCCGCCTTTCAGGCAAGTAAAGATGCCAGTAACGATCCTGTGTACAAGGAAATGGTAGGATACATTATCAGAGACGAAGCAAGGCACGTGACATTTGGTGTAAACTATTTAGAAGAGTATGTAAAAACACTCACAGAAGAAGAACGCCAAGACAGGGCACAATTTGCCTTAGAGGCCTGTACTGTAAGCAGAAACAGATTGAGAGCATATGATGTTTGGGAAAAATATGGTATGGACTTAGAGTTTACAGAAGAATATAATAAAACAAATGTGTTTCAAGCACAATTCCAAGATGTATTATTCAGCCGAATAATGCCCAACCTAAAAAGAATAGGACTACTAACTGACAAACTTATACCTGAATATGAAAAACTAGGTGTAATGGGTTACGCAGATGGCGACTCAGATTTCGAAACTAGTTGGGAAGAACTATCAAAACCACTAAAATGATACTTTTAGATAAATACTAATGACGGAGAAGACTGTGTCGTCATTTATGGATAAACCATAAAGACACAGACATCGGTTATTAAGGCATGGTGCCTTTTACAACTCGATGAACTGACCTGGACATAAAAAGTATGGCGATTTTTGGAAATTTTAAAGGTACTACTCAATCCGAATTTAGTATTGGAAAAAGTTCTACCGGTTCTAAAATATCATCAGGCTCCCTACCTTCAAGCGATATCTCCAATGGTGATATATTCATTGATAGTTCTAATTCAACTTTACAGGTATATAATAACGCCTGGGTAAGTGTAGGAAGTACTTTAACGGACTTGAACGTTGACTCTGGTACATTATTTGTAGACAGCAGTAACGATACAGTCTCCGTCGGCTCAACCGCTTCTAACGATAAACTGTTTGTAAATGGTAGTTTAAGATTAGGAACAAACCCAACATTAAAATTTAGTGGTGCATATTTAGATGTAGCCCACAGCAACGGAACTGCTACCCAGTTAAGAGTAAGAGATAACGGTTCCAGCTCAGATCCAATTTTTAAAATATATGATGCTGATAATACCAACGAAGTATTTAAAGTACAAGGTAATACAACCACATTCAGCGGAGAAGCAACACTTACAGGTATTGATACATTAAGAATCAACGAAAACGGCACTGGTTTGAGAATGACCAATGTGGGTGCGTTTGATAACAGCGGCGGCGACTTTAGAATATTCTCAACTAGTAACTTGATACTTAGCACAAACGGTAATAGCGGTACAGCAGTTACATTTGATGCTAACACAAAAGATGCTGTCTTCCAAGGTAATGTTACTGTAAACAACGCATACACATTACCCAGTGCAGATGGTTCCAACAAACAGGTAATGACTTCAGATGGTGCTGGAGCAGTATCATTTACATCATTAAATACCTTAGCAGATACCTTTGTTGGTGGTTCAGATACTTATGTACAATTTAATGATGACGACAATTTCCATGGTGTATCAACATTCGCATATAATAAAGTAACAGATACACTTACCGTACCAGACGTAAGCATAGCAGGTAATATTGTTCCCACAGCAAATGTCACATATGATTTAGGAACAAGCACAAATAGATTTAAAGATTTATATCTAAGTGGTAATACTATTAATATTGGTACAACATCCATCAGTGTAACATCAGACAATGAAATAGATTTTTCAGATAGTGCAAATACTAGTGTCAAAAGAAAATTAGTTGTTGATGAAATAGAACTAGGTACAGGTAATGATAAAATTGTTTTAAGAAAAAATTCTGATGGTAAATTTGAATCCAAAGCAAAAAACAGAAGTACAAAAGTAGAAAGTTCTGTAAAGGTTGATCTAGATGATAACAATACAGATGATTTAAGTGAAGGCTCAACAAATCTATATTACACAGATGCCAGAGTAGATGCCAGACTTACAGGTGATTTAAACTTTGGTAATGCGACAGTAAGTGGTACAACTTCTAGTGGAGTTGTTGAGGGAGTTGTATTCCAACCAATTACAGATTACGGGCAAATCACAACATCAGCAAATATAACAATTGATTATGGTAGGGTAAGTGAAGCCGGAACAGTACCTGCTATAGGAGATTTTGAATATGTAACAGACATATTTGGTCCTACAGGAGATAGTTTTGTAGTTGCTTCACTACCAAGTGCGGCACAACCAGGACAAATGATTTATGTAAGTGATGAAACAGGCGGCTCAGTGATGGCATTCAGCGATGGCAGTAACTGGCGCAGGATTACAGATAGAACAATAGTAAGTTAAAATAACAGGAACACACATGCCAAGAGCAAAAAAGCCTGCTACAAAGACAGACAAAAAAGTAGTAGCAAAGAAAATAGTTAAGAAAAAAATTGAACCTAAAATAGATTTAGAAGAATTAAAGAAAGAATTAAAGAAAGAATTAAAGAAAGAATTACAAGGCCAAATAGATGAAAGTTTCCTAATGTGGGGAGCAGAAACAGATGAGCCTAAAGTACAAGCAGATGCATTTGTAGATATGGATTTGTTAAGAGAGGAAATTAATAAAGCAGTTAATTTCGCTCAACGCAAAGCAGAACATATTAATCAATTAGATAAAAAAGCAGATGTAAGTTTATCTAGAAGTAATCTAAAATTATTAGGTGAAAAAGAATATGATATTACTAGCGGCATAGATGGATTATTAATATCAGAAAATGATAAAGCATTGATTACAGCAAGTAAAAGCGGGGCATTAGGATTTGGATTAAAGGCTCCGAGAAGTTATGGATTAGGTAGTGCCCATTTTAGAGCAAACTATACTAGTGAATCTTCTATACCAACAAGTGGTGATGGGAGTACAAGAGGTGTTATTGTTGAGGGTGACGGTGATGATGATAAAACATACACATTTAGAGTCCTAAGTAGAATGAACAAACAAGGACTTAATGTAACAGGTGACGGGAGTTTAATATTAAATTCTCCTAAAGATGAAACATTAAGTAGGGTAACAATAAATCAGACTAAGAATGATAGACATGTATTAAACGTTGTTAGTTCCAGTAAGTACTTTGATGAAAACATAGTGAACTTACAGGCAAAAGCAGGATTAGAAACAGGGTTTAATTTCATTAATGCCAAAGCAGATGTTGTAAAGAACGGTGGCCCGGGTATAGACGTTTTTAAAGTTAATAGTGAGGGCAGTACATACACAGAAAAAAGTTTTTATTCTAATGGTAGAGGTTATGCAGAATTATTTGAATGGGCAGACGGAAATCATAAAAAGGAAAATAGAAACGGATTTACAGTTGCATTAAATGATAAGGGAAAACTTTTGGTAGCAGATGAAGGAGACCAAGTCATAGGTGTAGTAAGCAATGATGCGGCATTTATAGGAAATGCAGGATGGAACGGAATACAAGATAGATATAACTTAGATGCAGATAAAAACCATATGAAGACCAAATACAAAATTGTAGAATGGTTAGATGATACAGGTGTTTTACATAGTTATGATATAAAAGATTTAGATAAAGATTTTGCATTACCTGAAAACTCTATAATATATGAAACAGATAATAAAGGTGCTGATATGATTAAAAAAATTTTTAGAAGCGATTTTATAAAATCAGATGACTATACAGACAGAGTTAATGAAGGTTGGGTACCAGTAATTATTACAGGGACTTCAGCAGTATTCAAAGGTCAATCTATGGGTGCAAACTGGATTAAGGTCAGCGACATAAGTGATGATCTTGAACAATGGATAATTCGATAATAAAGATAAATACAATAAAGATATTTGCTATATATAAATAAATTTAGGGGTTAAAATGGCAACAGCGATTCAAAGAAGAAGAGGTACTACTACCCAGCACGGATCATTTACTGGACTGGCGGGTGAGATCACAATCGATACAGATTTAAATACTATCATAGTACATGATGGTTCAACAGCGGGTGGTTATAGACTTGCAAAATATACTGAAGTACAAGCGGCGGCGGCAGGTGATATCACATCCGTTATTGCAGGTTCTGGTTTAACAGGCGGTACTTCAAGTGGTGATGCAACAATAAGTTTAGACTACGAAAATTTAACAGGTAACTTGGTACCAAGTGCAAACAATACTTACAGTTTAGGTACTGCAAGTAATGTTTGGAAAGATGTTTTTGTTGGTCCAGGGTCATTGTATGTTAACGGACAACAAGTAATTTCAGATAACTCAGGTACTATCCAAATTAGTGCAGATGCAGGACAAAACATTAGTATTGTAACATCTGGTGCAGGTAGTGTTGAACTTACATCAGGTTCTGGTGTAATTGAAATGAAATCTAATGTTCAAATGACATCAGGAAAAACAATTAGTACAGCAGGTGGCGGTGCTACCCAACAGGGCGGTAATATTGATATGGATAGTAACAGTATTAACAACCTGGACGATCCTGTACAAGCACAAGACGGTGCAACAAAGGCATACGTTGATGCACAAATTTTAACAAAAGATAATACAGATGAAATGACAGAAGGCTCAACTAACCTGTATTTTACAAACGCAAGAGCAGACGCCAGAATTTCAAACGCAATTGATACAGATGTTGCCTTTGGTAGTGCGTCAGATAGTTTAGTACCTTCACAGTTAGCGGTTAAAACTTATGTAGATGCACAGGTTGATACAGCCGATGCATTAAGTGAACTAAGTGGTGACTCAGATGATATCACTGAAGGTTCAACTAACGTATTCTTTACAAATGCTAGAGCAGATGCTAGAGTACAAGCGGCAATTGATACTGACACTTCTTTTAGTGCGGCATCAGACACGTTAGTACCATCACAAGCGGCAGTAAAAACATACGTTGATGCACAAGTTGATACAGCAGATGCATTAAGTGAACTAAGTGGTGACTCAGATGATGTTTCAGAAGGTTCAACTAACCTGTATTTTACAAACGCAAGAGCAGATGCTAGAGTACAAAACGCAATAGTAGATTCAGATACTTTTGCTGGTGCAAGTGCAACTAATGTACCATCAGCAGAATCAACAAAAGCATACATAGACGCACAAGTGGCGGCCAAAGATGCTTTAAGCGAACTAAGTGGTGATACAGATGATGTTTCAGAAGGTTCAACTAACTTATATTTTACAAACGCAAGAGCACAGGCGGCAATTACAGTAACAGACGCTGGCGGAGACGGAAGTCTTGCTTACAGCGGTGGAACACTTACTTATACAGGTCCTAGTGCAAGTGAAGTAAGAGCTCATGTTAGTGCAGGTGACGGTTTAGATGTTAGCAGTGGTTCTTTCTCAGTAGATAATACAGTAGTAAGAACAACTGGTACTCAATCTATTGCAGGTGCTAAAACATTTAGTGATGATGCGGTATTCAGCGGTAATTTAACTGTAACTGGTACTCAAACAACAATTAATACAGAAACCTTAACTGTAGATGATAACTTAATCATACTTAACAATAACGAGTCCGGTACCCCTAGCCAGAACGCAGGTATTGAAATTGAAAGAGGAACTTCAAGTAATAAAACTCTAGTATGGAACGAAGGTACAGATAAGTGGGACATTGGTTCAGAAACGTTTAATGCAGGAACATTTGAAGGTGCCTTAACTGGTGATGTAACTGGTGATGTAACTGGTGATGTAACTGGTGACCTAACTGGTAATGTAACTGGTACAGTCTCAAGCATTGCTAACCATAGTACATCTGACTTAACAGAAGGTACTAACTTATATTATACAAATTCCAGAGCAGATGCTAGAATTTCAAATGCATTAGTAGACGAAGATGATATGACATCTAATAGTGCTACTAAAATTCCAAGTCAGCAATCAGTAAAAGCATACGTTGACGCTCAGATAGCCACAAAAGATGCTTTAGGCGAACTAAGTGGTGATACAGATGATGTTACTGAAGGTTCAAGCAACCTTTACTTTACAGATGCTAGAGCAAGAGCAGTTGTAAGTGGTAGTACAGGCGTTACATATAATAGTGGAACAGGTGCTATCAGTATAGGACAAGATGTTGGAACAACTGACAACGTATCTTTTGGTACGGTAACAGCAGACTTAACTGGTGATGTAACTGGTACAGTAAGTGATATTAGTAATCATCTTTTAGATGAAGATGATATGACATCTAATAGTGCAACTAAAGTTCCTTCACAACAGAGTGTTAAGGCTTATGTAGATGCACAGGTTGATACAGCAGATTCATTAGGCGAACTTAGTGGTGACACTGATGATATTACTGAAGGTTCAAGTAACTTATTCTTTACAAGTGCAAGAGCAGATGCTAGAATTTCAGCGGCATTAATAGATGAAGATGATATGTCCTCAGATAGTGCTACTAGACTTCCTTCACAGCAGTCAGTTAAAGCATATGTTGATGCACAAGTTGATACAAAAGATGCTTTAAGCGAACTAAGTGGTGATACAGATGATGTTTCAGAAGGTTCAACTAACTTATATTTTACAAACGCAAGAGCAGACGCAAGAGCAGATAGTAGATTTGCTACTAATCTAGCGGCGGCTGATACAGGCGATTTAAGCGAAGGCTCAAATTTATATTATACAGATGCTAGAGCAAGATCGGCAATCAGTGTTACAGACGCAGGTGGCGATGGTTCATTAGCATACAACAGTGGTACAGGTGTATTAACATACACAGGCCCAAGTGCAAGTCAAGTAAGAGCTCACATTACAGGCGGCGACGGAATAGATTTTTCTAGTGGTAGTGTAGATGTAGACAGCACGGTTGTAAGAACAAGTGGAACACAAACTATTGCAGGTGCTAAAACATTTAGTGATAATGCAGTATTTAACGGTAACTTAACAGTTAACGGAACACAAACAATTCTTAATACAGAAACTTTAACAGTAGATGATAACATCATTGTACTTAATAATAACGAAACAGGTACCCCTAGTCAAAACGCAGGTATTGAAGTTGAAAGAGGAACATCAGATAATGTAACTCTACAGTGGAACGAATCTGGAGACAGATGGCAGTTTACTAATGACGGATCATCATTCTATAACTTAACTGAAGATTCTGACGATGTAGGTGAAGGTTCAACTAATTTATACTTTACTGATGCAAGAGCACAGGCGGCAATTAGTGTTACCGATGCAGGTGGAGACGGAAGTCTTGCTTACAGCAGTGGTGTAATTACTTATACTGGTCCTAGTGCAAGTGAAGTAAGAGCACACTTTAGTGGTGGAACAGGTATTACATATAATAGTGGAACAGGTGCTATTAGTTTAACTGATACAGGTTACTTAACAGGTGTTACTGCTGGAACAGGTTTAACAGGTGGTGGAGCAAGTGGTACACCAACTATTAATGCAGTAGGTGGATATGGTATAACTGTAAATGCAGATGATATAGAAGTTGCAAACGCAGATATCAGAGGCCTATTTAGTGCAAGTGGTGATATTTCATACAACAGCTCAACTGGTGTAATTAGTTTCACAAATGACGCAGGTGATATAGAAGGTGTTGTAGCAGGTACATTGTTAGACGGTGGCGGAACTTCAGGTTCAGTTACACTAAACGTTGACCTTACAGAACTACCAGATATGACTGCGGCAGTTGTCGGAACACAAGACGAATTAGTAATACTTGATAATGGTGTACAAAGCAGAAAATTAGTTAGCGAAATCACACTAAGTGACTTTAGCAACGACTTAGGTTGGACAAGTAACGTTGGTGACATCACAGGTGTTACTGCTGGAACAGGTTTAACAGGCGGTGGTTCAAGTGGTGGTGTAACACTATCATTAGGTACTTCCGGTGTATCCGCGGCAACATACGGAGATGCTGATAGTGTTTCTCAAGTAGTAGTTGACGCATACGGTAGAATAACAAGTGCAAGTAGTGTTAATATTGCTATAGCCAGTGGCGCAGTTAGTGGACTGGCGGCATCGGCAACAACTAACGCCCTAAATGCAAGTAATATTAGTTCAGGTACACTAGCAAGTGCTAGATTACCAGACTTAGCAGTATCAGACTTTGGTGGCTCAGCAATACAAACTGGTTCAGAAAGTTTTGCAGACAACGATACATCATTAATGACATCGGCGGCTATACAAGATAAAATCTTAAGTTATGGTTATACAACTACAACAGGTGATATTACATCCGTAACAGCAGGTAGTGGTTTAACAGGTGGTGCTACAAGTGGCGGCGCAACATTAAACGTAGGTGCAGGTTCATATATTAATGTAGCGGCAGACAGCATTGCAGTTGATGCCACATCGGCCAATACAGCAAGTAAAGTTGTAGCAAGAGACGGTTCAGGTAACTTTAGTGCAGGAACAATTACTGCAACGGCAACCAACGCCCAATATGCGGATTTGGCTGAGAACTATGAAGCAGATGCAGAATATGAAGCAGGTACAGTTGTATGCTTTGGTGGTGAAAAAGAAATCACAGCATGTGATGTTGAATTAAGTCATGCAGTAGTAGGTGTTGTTTCAACAGACCCAGCACACTTAATGAACAGTGAGTGTCCAGGTATAGCATTACCAGTAGCATTAGCAGGACGTGTGCCATGTAAAGTGGTAGGCCCTGTTGCTAAAGGAGATTTAATTGTAAGTTCAGCAGAAAGCGGACATGCTAAAGTAGACAACAATGCATCAGCAGGTAGAATTATTGGTAAAGCAATTAGTTCTAAAGAAGGCGATGATGAAGGAATTGTTGAAGTACTAGTAAACATGATGTAAACTTTACAAAACTTAATAAAAGAAGAGCATTTAGTTGCTCTTCTTTTTGGCTGATGATTTGGTACAAGAAATTTGATAAATACGAGTAGAGAGTAACAAACACAGGAAGTAGCATGGAAGATATCTTTAAATTGATAGCGGAGGTAGGAGCACCGATTGCCGGCAGTATGGCAATGGGCTTTTTTATCTTTTTAGTAATTAAACAAATAATGGAAGGTATAGTAGATCAAGTTAAAACATTAACAATTTTTTGTAAAAGTTTAGAAGCAAGAGCAAGTACAATGAGTAACGAGATGATGAAGATTGATTTACTTGTTAGTAGTGCTTTAGAACTAAGACCTGATATAGAACGTATTGCTAGAGCAGAAAACTTTGTGGAAGATGGCAAAGTGGATGCAAGGAGAGATTAATGGACATTGGTGCATTAATTTCTGAATTTGGTTTTCCGGTTGTAATGACTGTAGGACTTGGTTACTTTATATATTTTATATGGAACTTTATTGGCGAACATATAGATCCTGCATTAGAGGATATGCATTTTGCATTAATAAGAGTTATAGATAAAACTCGTATGCTAGACCAAGATATGATACGTTTACAACAGAAAGTAAATGTAGTGTTGGAATATAAAGCAACACAAAAAATACTAGAGCAAGATAAAATGAAAGAGGCTCTAGAAAAACAAGAAGGGAAGAAAAAATGAAATTAGTATTACCAGTAACATTTTTATTAGCAATTTTTAGTTTTAGTCTACAGGCAGACGAAATAAAATTTAAATTTAAGAATCCTAGTTTTAGCGGACAAGGAACTGGTGCTCATTATTTGACTATTGAGAATCAGGAAAAGTCACGTAGGGATAAAATAAAAGCAGACATTGAAGCGGCTTTAAAACAAGCGGAACGAGAAGACCAAAACAGCACAATTAATAAGTTCATTAGAAATTTGGAAAGCAGAATTTACAGTCAAATTTCTAAGGGCCTCGTAGACAGTATGTTTTGCGACCCAGCAACAGTAGTAAGTTGCACAGGATCAACAAGTGGTGCATTTGATATTGAAGGTAATACAGTTTCATATCAAATAATCACAAACGCAGATGGATTAGAAGTAATCCAACTTACTATCGTTGACCCAGATGGAACAATAACAACAATAGAAATACCAATTGGCATAGGTAATATAGCAGGCGGTTAATGAA
>Ga0222717_10000947_pt1 | contig 24215 bp, 24 predicted proteins | sample C33_18DmetaG_FD_165053 | JGI IMG/M metagenome (GOLD analysis project Ga0222717, IMG submission 165053) | Estuarine water microbial communities from San Francisco Bay, California, United States - C33_18D | ecosystem: Environmental > Aquatic > Marine > Unclassified | place: USA: California... | reverse complement strand
AACTTTTATGACCTCTCAAATGCTAGAAATAAATCCATTTGATCAATACGGAGTTAGTGCGGGCAAAATTTTTACCAACAAATATCTTGATGAGCATGGCGGTTGAGCTTAAAAAGGTTCCAAGCACACCTGGAGTTTATAAATTTTTTAGCAACCATGAAATTATCTATATTGGTAAGGCAAAAAATTTAAAAAAAAGAGTTTCAAGCTATTTTGGCAACTCATTTAAAGATAGGAAAACCTCACAGATAAAACTACTAACCGACAATATAGAAACTTTTACAACAAAGAATGAAGTCGAGGCTCTTTTGCTAGAACAGATTCTGATCAAAGAAAATAAACCAAAATTTAATATTCTTTTACGAGACGACAAAACATACCCTTATATTTTCTTTTCTTTAGATCATGAGTATCCAGGTATTTACTCAAAGAGAACCAAGCAAGCTGTTGATACAAAATTCTTTGGACCATTTGTTAGCTCAGAAGCAGTTAAAAAATCCATCAAAGAAATCCAAAAAATTTTCAAAGTAAGAAACTGTAGTGATACAACCTTTACCAATAGGACTCGTCCATGTATAGAATTTCAAATGAAAAGATGCTCAGCTCCATGTGTTAAAAAAATATCAAAAATAGATTACTTCGAGGATATTGGTGGTGCAAAATCTTACCTTTCCTCTTCCGACAATCAAACCATCAATAAACTAACCTCAGATATTGAAAAAGCATCAGAAAAGCTTCAATTCGAAAAAGCAGCAGAAATTCGAGATAAACTAAAGCGACTTCAATTATTAAGAGAGGAGCAATCTGTTGTAACTCTGGCCAGGGATGTTGATATCTTTTCTGTTCATGCAGAAGACAACTATCTAGGCATATGCATTATTGTTGTAAGAAGAGGAAAAATAAGAGGGACAAAAACTCATCTTATCAAACAGGCTCACTATGATTCATTAGAGGAAGTTTATCAAAGCGCAGTATTGAACTTTTATGATAATCAGCCAGACATCCCAATAAAAATTATGTCTATAGATGCACTAAAATCAAAAGATCTATTATCCAAAGTAATTCAAAAAAAATATAACGTTAAAGTAAATCTAACTCATACCCCTGATAAATCCATAAGACCGATTTTTAATCTTTGCAAGATAAATGCTAAACAAGTTATACAAAATCATATAAGCAAAGAGGATAAATATACCTTTGCATTTAATGAGCTTAAAAATGCTATGAGTTTAAAAAGTAGCATTAAAAAAATTGAGGCATATGATATTAGTCATATCTCTGGAGATCATGCTGTTTCATCATGTGTGGTATTTTCCAATCAAGGTCCTCAAAAAAAGGAATATAGAACTTTTAATATTCCCAAAGAATTGTCTGGCAATGATGTAGGCTCCTTAAAACACGTGCTTGAAAGAAGAATAAAGTATTATGATGATCCTAATATTAAGCCAGATATTATTTTAATAGATGGTGGCAAAACTCAGTTGAAATATAGCAAATCAGTAATTGATAAATCTATTTATAAAGACATCGAGGTTATTTCAATTGTAAAAGGATCCAACAGGGTAAGAGCCACAGAGACCATATTAGCTGATAACGGTGTTGTAGAATTAGATAAATACTCAAAAGCATATCTCCTTCTTCAGGAAATGAGAGATGAGTCACATAGATTTGCAATAACTGCACAAAGAAAGAAAAAAAGAGGCTCTATAAAAAAATCACAACTAGACTTAATTCCTGGTATTGGCCCAGCAATAAAAAATAGGATCCTTTTAAAATTTAAAAGTTTAAAAAATATAAAAACTGCAAATGTTGAAGATTTAATGACTGTAAGAGGCATTAATGACAAAATAGCTAATCAAATAAAACTAAATATCAAATAATGGTTACTTTTATAAATCTTCTAACATTTTCAAGAATTATATTGGCAGCAATTATTTTTCTTTTACTGATGTCCTCGGACGGATATTTGCTAGCACTTATATTGTTTTATGTTGCTGGTTTGACAGATTGGCTAGATGGTTACTTAGCAAGAAAATATAATGCAGTATCTCAGCTAGGAGAAATCCTTGATCCGATTGCTGACAAAATTCTTATAGTATTTGTATTTTTTGGTTTAGCAATCAACCTTTCAAGTTACTTAATCGGGTTTTTTGCTGCTCTAATTATTACAAGAGAGATTTGGGTAGGTGCATTAAGAGACTTAAACGCTAGAAATAATAAAAGTGATGCCACCAAGGTTACTTTTCTAGCTAAAATTAAGACAACTGTTCAACTTTTTACAATTAGTGTCTATCTTCTTGCATTGACTTTTAATAATATGCTTCTTATTGTTATTGCTGATATCTTGATGTTCATCTCCTTATTTATAACTTTATATACTGGGTTTTTATACACATTAAATTCTTTTAAAAAAGATTAATTTTAAAATTCAGGCACTTAAAAATACGGAATAATAATTAAAGGTTTTTTATGTATTTTTTTTTACAGCTTTGCATCATCAATATATAATGTGTAAATTATAACTCTAAATAAAAATGAAAATAATAATTGTAAGTGGGGGTTTTGATCCTATTCATTCTGGTCACATAGCCTATTTCAAAGAAGCAAGAGAGCTTGGAGATAAGTTAGTTGTAGCTTTAAATAGCGATGATTGGCTTGTTAAGAAGAAAGGAAAATATTTCATGCCTTTTATTGAGCGCAAAGCAATAATTGAAAATTTACAATCTGTGGATTCTGTAATTGATTTCGATGATGATAGCATTGGAAGTGCAACGAATGCATTAATCAAGGTTAAAGGTATCTATCCAAATGACATAATTGCATTTGCAAATGGTGGTGATAGAAATCAAGGCAATATACCTGAAATGTCTGTGGATGGAATTGAATTTTTATTTAGCGTTGGGGGCGATGATAAAAAGAATTCATCTTCATGGATTCTTAAAAAATGGCAGTACTATCATGAAGAAAGATTATGGGGCTCCTTCTATAATTTATTTGAAGAAGAACAGGTCAAAGTAAAAGAGCTAATAGTAAAACCTGGCAAAGGGATGAGCTTTCAGAAACACTTTAAAAGACATGAAATATGGATGGTCAGTAAGGGATCATGTATAGTTAATTACAGTAAAGAGGACCCAAATAATAAAGAAAGTGTCCGGCTTGATAAATTTGATCATTATTTAGTCCCTCTTGGTGAGTGGCATCAAATAACTAACCCCTTCGATATAACATGTCATTTAATTGAGATTCAGTATGGCGAAGAATGCACTGAGGATGATATTGAAAGAACTGAATATTATTTGCCTAAATAAGAATTTTTAAACTAACTAATCAATAAAAATTGCTATACAATACAAAAAATATAGATATTGGCTGGATGGCAGAGTGGTTATGCAGCGGCCTGCAAAGCCGTTAACTCCGGTTCGATTCCGGATTCAGCCTCCATTATTTATAAATAAATTTAGCTATATAAAAGAATAATGGCTAACTATTTTTTTTTGGTACCAATAGCCTTGCCCGAGTGGTGGAATTGGTAGACACAAGGGACTTAAAATCCCTCGATAGAAATATCGTGCCGGTTCAAGTCCGGCCTCGGGTACCATTTATTTACAATATATAAGCTATAATTTAATTTTTTAAGGAAAATAACTTTAATGAGTAACTCAAGCGAAGAAGGTATATCTCAAAAATACCCTGATGAAATAAATCTTCAGGAGATTTATAAAGCACTTTTAGATCATAAAATATTTATCTTTTCTATTACTTCTTTATTTGCTCTAATTTCGATATTATACGCCTTGAGTCTTCCCAACATTTATAATTCTGAAGCCCTTTTAATGCCTCAAGAGTCAAGAAGCTCAGGGGGTGGAATAATTGATCAATATTCTGGCATGGCAAGTTTGGCTGGCATTTCTCTTCCATCAAATACTGGTTCATCATCTCAAGAGGCCATAGCTAGAATTAAATCATTTAAATTTTTTACAGATAATATTTTGCCTGAAATAGCCTTGGAAGATCTATTGGCTGTAAAAAAATGGAACCCTGCAAATAATGAGCTTATATATGACGAGAGTATTTATAATTCTAAATCAAGGAAATGGATAACAAGTACCTCGACTTTGAAAAAAAGCATCCCCTCTTCTCAAGAAGCCTATTCGGCTTTTAAAAAAATTATAACCGTAACTGAAGATAAAAAAACTTCTTTTGTATCATTATCCATTAAACATCCCTCACCACTTATTGCCCAGAAATGGAACCAAATTATTATTGAGCAAATAGATAACAGTATGAGAAATTATGATAAAAAAGAAGCTCAACTTTCCATAGAATACTTAAATAAAGTTGCGCAAAAAATAAATTATGAAACATTAAAAACTTCATTAGCATCATTGCAGGAGCAGCAAATGAAAAAATTGATGATGATTGAAGCAAAAGAAAATTATATTTTTGAGGTACTTGATTCGCCATTAGCGCCTGAAATAAAGTCTGAGCCCAGCAGATCTAAAATTGTTATTATCGGTTCAATGCTTGGAATGATTTTTGGGTTACTACTCTCTCTTTTTCATTACTCAATTATATCAAATAAAAAATCTCCCATTTAATATAGTTTTATGAGCTCCAAAGTGAAAAATTTTAAAAACCATGATGATAAAATTGCAGTTATTGGTCTAGGTTATGTTGGCCTCCCTTTGGCTGTTGAGTTTGGAAAGATTTATAATACACTTGGTTTTGATATTAATTCAATTAGAGTTCAACAACTTGATTTGGGTCATGACATTACTCTAGAGGTTGATAAAAAAGCCTTGCAATCATCAGCTTATCTCAATTTTACCTCAGATATATCTGAATTAGAATTGTGTAATATTTTTATTATCACTGTTCCAACTCCTATAGATCAGGCAAATCGTCCAAACCTTCAGCCTCTCATTAGCGCATCAAGAAGCATAGGGAAAGTTCTAAAGGAGGGAGATGTTGTGATTTTTGAATCAACTGTTTACCCTGGCTGCACCGAGGACATTTGTGTTCCAGAGCTTGAGCAAGCAAGCGGGTTATTATTCAACCGTGATTTTTTTTGTGGTTACAGCCCAGAAAGAATCAATCCTGGTGATAAGGTTAATACACTTACTAAGATAACAAAAATAACAAGTGGCTCTACTCCAGATATAGCTAATAAAGTTGATGAGCTATATGCAAGCATTATTAAGGCTGGAACTTTTAAAGCTGCAAGTATCCAAGTAGCAGAAGCCGCAAAGGTGATTGAAAACACACAACGTGATCTCAATATAGCCTTGGTCAATGAGTTGTCTGTTATATTTGGTAAACTTAATATAGATACTCTTGATGTTCTAGAGGCAGCTGGTAGCAAGTGGAATTTTTTACCGTTTAGGCCAGGTCTTGTTGGTGGTCATTGTATAGGAGTTGATCCTTATTACTTAACTCATAAAGCTGAGCAAATTGGATATAACCCTCAAGTTATTCTAGCAGGAAGAAGAATTAACGATAACATGGCTCAATATATGGTTAAAAAAGTAATTCAGACAATGCTTAAAAATAATATTGATGTAACAAAAAGCACGGTTGGTGTTATGGGTATTACTTTTAAAGAAAATTGTCCTGATATTCGTAATAGTAAGATCCTTGATGTAATTTCTGAATTAAAAAACTGGGGTGTAAATGTAGTTGTAACAGACCCTTGGGCAGACCCAGATGAGGTAAAGGATTTATATGAAATAATGCTAGAGGAAGTAAATTCTGGTAGTAAGGTAGATGCATTGATTGTAGCTGTTGGGCATGACCAATTTCGCAAGCTCACTCCCAAAAACTTGAGAAGCTATTGTAAGGGTTCTGCTCCGGTAATAGCTGATGTAAAGTCTATTTACAGTAAAAATAAGCTTATTGCTGAAGATTTTTCTGTATTTCGTTTATAAAATATGAAGGCATATCAAATTCTATGAAAAAAAATATTGCTGTAGTTGGTTGTGGGCATTGGGGTAAAAATCTTGTGCGTAATTTTGCAGAACTTAATAGCCTTAAGGCATTATGCGACCCAGATCAAAAGCTTGCTAATAAATTTGCTGATCAATATAAAGTAAAAAATCTATCTTTTCCTGAGATAAATAATGATCCAGATATTGAAGGGGTCGTGCTAGCAGTACCTGCACCGCTTCATGCTTCTATGGCTATAGAAGCTATGAATGCTGGTAAAAATATTTTTGTTGAAAAGCCTCTCGCAATGAATCAAGATGAGGCAGAAGGTATGATTTCATGTGCTAAAGACAATGGTGTGAAGTTAATGGTTGGACATCTTCTGCAATATCATCCTGTCTTCAAGACTTTGCGAAATCTTAAAGATATGGGTGAATTTGGTAATTTGAAATATATTTATTCAAATCGATTAAGTTTCGGGAAAGTTCGCACCGAGGAAGATATAATTTGGAGCTTTGCTCCTCATGATATTTCAATGATCTTATGTTTGGCAGGCCAACAGACCAAATCTGTAAGAACAGTTTCAGCATCAATACTTCAAAAAAATATAGCAGATTCTGCAACAATTCATATGGAATTTATTAATGGCATAAAAGCACATATTTCCGTTTCTTGGCTACACCCACACAAAGAACAAAAGCTAGTTTTAATAGGCGAATCCGCAATGGTTGTTTTTGATGATACAAAACCTTGGAATGAAAAATTAGCTTTATATCGTTATAGTTATAATGAATCTAACATTCTGTCTCGCATAGGAAGCTCTGAAGTTGAATACTTGCAAGTGCCCCAATCAGAACCCTTAAGAAATGAATGTAAGCATTTTATCGATGTGGTGAATGAAGACATTGTTCCTTTAACCGATGGTAAAGAGGGTTTAAGTGTTCTTAATATACTGTCTGCTGCGTCACTATCGCAATCTAAAAATAAAAAAATTTTCATGGAAGAAATATGAAAACAATATCTAAAGAAGCTTTTGTTCATGACTCCTCATATGTCGATAACAACGTTAGTATTGGAAAAGATACCAAGGTTTGGCACTTTTCTCATATTTTACCAAATTGTAAAATTGGAGATAAGTGCTCTATTGGACAAAACGTTTGTATAGGACCCAACGTTAATATTGGTAGTTTTGTTAAAATACAAAATAATGTAAGCATATATGAGGGTGTAACATTAGAGGATGGTGTATTTTGCGGGCCTTCATGTGTATTTACTAATGTTAATAACCCTAGATCTGAAATCATACGCAAAGATGAATATCGAAAAACAATAGTAAAGAGAGGCGCATCAATCGGTGCAAATGCAACTATAATCTGTGGTAATAATCTTGGTAAGTATTCTTTTATAGCAGCTGGAGCTGTAGTTACAAAAGAAGTTCCTCCCTATGCCTTAATGGCAGGAAATCCAGCAAAAAGAATTGGGTGGATGAGTAAGGCAGGCGGTCGACTAGGTATCGATTTAATATGCCCTATTGAAGGAGTAGCTTATAAAGAGATCAATAAAAATTCAATTGAGGTTGATTTATCATGAGTGAATATTCAGAACCAACTAAGTTTATAGATTTATCGGCTCAACAAAGACTTATAAGACCAAATATAGATTTGGCTATTTCAAAAGTTCTTAATCATGGTCAATATATTATGGGTCCTGAAGTAAAAGAATTTGAGGAGCATCTGCGCAACTATACTGGAGCCGCACATGCATTATCTTGTGCAAACGGAACTGATGCGATATCTTTAGCTTTAATGGCATGGGGAGTTGGAGTGAATGATGCTATATTTGTTCCCTCCTTTACTTATGTTGCAAGCGCTGAAGCACCAGCTCAATTAGGAGCAACACCTTTCTTTGTTGATGTTTGTGAGGATAGCTTCAATATAGATCCTGAAAGCTTTAAACAAGCTATATTGGATAGTAAAAATTTGGGTTTAAAGCCAGCTGTTGTAATTGCAGTTGATCTTTTTGGACAACCATCTGATATTGATCTAATTACTGAAATCGCTCATACAGAAGGAATTAAAGTTTTGGTAGATGGCGCTCAAAGTTTTGGAGCAAAATCAAAAAAAAGGCGAGTTGGAGTTATGGGTGATGCAACCACTACAAGCTTTTTTCCAGCAAAGCCTTTTGGTTGTTATGGTGATGGAGGAGCAATTTTTACTAATGATGAGGCTTCGGCTAGTTTAATTAATTCGATTAGACTTCATGGCAAGGGCCAGGAAAAATATGATAATGTGAGAGTGGGTTTAAACTCGCGGCTTGATACAATCCAAGCAGCTATTTTAATTGAGAAACTAAAAATTTTTGAGCATGAATTAGTTTTAAGACAAGAAGTTGCCTCTCGTTATAGTTTAGCATTAGAAAATTTTTGCAAGATACCTAAATTATCTTCAGAAGTATCTAGTTCTTGGGCTCAATACACTATTATTTTAAAAGAAAGAGATTTGGTGCAACTAAAATTAAAGGATTTAGGAATACCATCTGTTATTTATTATCCTATACCTTTGACCAAACAACTTGGCTATTCTGAATTCCCAATAGTTTCATCAAAAACCCCTGTTTCAGACTCCTTATCAAAAAGTGTTTTAAGCCTTCCAATGTACCCATACTTAGAGAGCTCAACACAAGATAATATTATTGAAAAGTTAATAGATATTTTAGATTAATAACTCATATTTTTAGTAGTTATAATTGGTTTTAGTGTAAAATGACACTTATTAGCTTGTATTTACCTGGATTTATTTATGCCCGTACCTTTTATTGATTTAAAAAGATTTGAAGATGGGTTTCTTGATAACTGGAATGACAAGGTAGCAAATTTATCTGAAAAAGCATCATTTATAGGTGGTGATGATGTTGAAGAGCTTGAAGAAGCATTAGCAATATGGACTAATAATAAATTTGCAGTTACTTGTGCTAACGGTACCGATGCTATACAGATAGCTCTTCGTGCTCTTGATGTGGGTAAGGATGATATTGTATTGGTTCCCAACATGACTTTTTGGGCAACATTTGAAGCCATTGTAAATGTTGGCGCTACTCCAGTAACGGTTGATAGTAGTTTAAATGATGCAGGAATTGATTTCGATTCTTTTATTGTTGCGATTGACAAAGTTAAACCTAAAGCAGCTGTCATTGCCCATCTTTATGGCTGGGGCTCAGCCAGGCTTGATAAAATTAGAGAATATTGCATTAATAATAATGTGTTGCTCGTCGAAGATGGTGCTCAGTGCTTTGGCGCTCTTTATAAAGAAAAATCAATTTACTCAAATGCTTTAATTTCGACAACCTCCTTTTATCCTGCTAAAGTTCTCGGTGGTGCCGGAGATGGCGGTGCGGTATTTACCAGTGATTCAAATTTAGCTAAGAGAGCACGTCAGTTAACCAATCATGGCCGAACATCCCATTATGGATATGGCTTGGTTGGTTGGAACTCCAGACTAGATTCACTTCAAGCCGCATACCTCAATATAGCAATAAAGCATCTGCCAGCCCGAATAAAGTCTCGACAAGAGGCTATAAGTTATTATAGAAAACATCTAATTGAAACTGACATTCAGCAAATGATCCCTCCTTCTGATTATAAAGAGAATGGGTACTGCAATGTTGGGCTAGTCAAAGATTTAAAGTTAAAATCGGTCATTGAGACAAAATTAAAGACGAGTGAAATTGGTTTTGGTAATATCTATCCTGGGGCTATGTCTGACCAAGAATGCTCAAAACAATTCATGCATTCTCATGTGGGTGGTAATGAAGCTCAAAAAATTTGCGATACAGTGATCAATCTTCCTGTATTTCCATACATTACTGATGAAGAGCTATCAATTGTAGTTGATACTGTAAAAATAGCTTGTGAGGAATTATAGACATGAAAGGATTACAAATACATCCTTCAGCTTTAGTAGACTCATCTGCACAAATTGAAGATGGCTCAGTGATATGGGTTAATGTTCAAGTCAGAGAGAATGTAAAAATTGGTAAAAATTGTATCCTTTCAAAAGATGTCTACATTGATCACGACGTCACCATTGGAAATAATTGTAAAATTCAAAACTCTGTATCAGTTTATAATGGCGTAAGTATTGAGTCCAATGTATTTGTAGGTCCAAATGTTTCATTTACTAATGACAAGGTGCCTCGAGCATTCAATACTAACTGGAAGGTTACTAAAACATTGGTAAAAGAGGGAGCAAGTCTTGGTGCAAACTCTACAATAATCTGCGGAATAGTAATTGGCAAATATTCTATGATTGCTGCAGGGTCTGTGGTCACTAAAGATGTTTCACCCTATACGCTGGTCGCTGGAAACCCTGCACGGGTTATCGCTAATATTGATAAGTTAGGTAATAAAACAACATAGGAGTATTTTGATGGAGTTAAGAATTTCAATTCTTGGTGTTGGTAGAATGGGCAAAAATCACTTGCGAGTATTAAGTATGCTCGAGGGTGTCAAAGTAAATAAAATATTTGATATAAATGAAGCGGAATTACAAAAAATCTCAACAGAGTATGGTGTGCAATATACTCTCGACGCTAAAGAAGCAATAAAAGATGCAGATGCTGTAATTATTGTCACACCCACTTCCACCCACTTTAAATATATTGAGCTTTGCGCAGGTGCGGTTAAAAATGTATTTGTAGAAAAGCCCTTGGCAGAGACATATGCCCAGGCTAAAGAAATTCAAGATTTGGTAGAAAATAATTCAATGAATATACAGTGCGGATTTATTGAAAGATTTAATCCAGTTATATCAGAGCTTAAAAAAATTGTTGAGCCATTGTCTATAATTAATCTAGATCTTTTTAGAACTAACCGTTTAAGTAATAGAATAACTGATGTTGATGTCGTCCTAGATTTAATGATTCATGATATTGATTTATCTTTATATCTTAATGGACCAATTGAAAATGTAGTAGCGCATGGTAAAAAAGAAAATGGTCTAGTTGCCTTCTCTTCTGCGTTATTTCAACATGCAAATGGGAGCATGTCTCGACTTATTGCAAGTCGCATAACAGAAAAAAAAATGCGCTCAATTCAGGTTACCGCAGATGATTGCTATATAGATGCAGATCTTTTGCAAAGAGACCTATATGTTAATAAGCAGTCTTCTATTTCAAAAGAAACTGAGAGTTCTTATGTTATATCATCATCAATACAGCAAATTGAAGTAAAACCCAGAGAGGCTTTATTAGAAGAGCTTAAAGTATTTATTGCAAGGTGTGGAGGGGATTTATCAATTGATGCACCAGGTATAGAGGCAGCCGTAGAAGCCCAGCTTATTTGTAAATTAGTTTCAGAAAGTATTGAAAATGGATAGAGAGTCATACATAGGTAAAACTGTATTAGTTACAGGAGGTGCGGGTTTTATAGGCAGTCATCTAGTAGATCGTTTAATTTTGGATGGCGCTAAGCAGGTTATTATTGTTGATAACTTATTTTTGGGTTCAGAATTAAATATTGAACATGCTCTTAGCAAGGGAGCAATATTTTTTAATGAGGATATCGAATACAAAGATAGCTTGGAATATATTTTTAAAAAATATGAAATAGATATTGTTTTTAATCTAGCAACAAAAGCTCTAAATTACTCTTTTATCAATCCTGCAAATGCATTCACCACAAATGTAACTGGCATTATTAATTTATTGGAATTACAGAGAAAAGGTAAGTTTAAATCCTTGTGCCATTTTTCAACATCAGAGGTTTATGGCACGGCAGTTTATGAGCCGATGGATGAAAACCATCCTAAAGCCCCTACGACAACCTATGCTGCTGGTAAGGCTGCTGCTGACATGGCTGTTGAGAGCTATGTGAATATGTTTGATGTAGATGCTTTTATAGTTAGACCTTTCAATAATTATGGTCCTAGACAGAATTACAGAGGATTGCTTGCAGGAATAATTCCTATTACTGCATGGCGAATCTATAATAATATCGCACCAGAATTGCATGGTGATGGCAGCCAGAGTCGAGATTTTATTTATGTTATGGATACTGTGGATGCTGTGGTGAAGTTATTTCTTAAAATGCCTAAGGGTGAAAGTGTCAACATTTCCACGGATAACTGTTACTCAATGAAAGAGTTATTGAATAAAATTTTCAAGTATTATAACTACAAAGGTGAAGTGCTAACTAAAGAAGCTAGGGGGGCTGATGTGTTAACTCATATAGCAAGCAATAAGAAGGTTGCAAGTTTGATTGAATACAACCTAACTAATTTTGATAAGGGCCTGTCAAAAACCCTTGATTGGTATGATGATATATTTAAGGATTAAAAATGAAAGAATTAATAAAGTTAATTAAACCATATATAAGTTTTGATGATATCAGCAACGAGCTTAAAGAAATTTTCAATACAGGACAGTTAACAAAAGGACAGCATGTAGATAAATTTATAGCTGAACTAAAAGATTATACAAATGCAGAACATGCTTTCCTTACGACATCAGCAACTACAGCCTTAACAATGTCTCTCAAAGCTATTGGTGTTAAAAGTGGTGATAAAGTAGCTGTATCTGATTTTTCATGGCCAGCTACCTGTAATGTTGTTGAAGATTTGGGCGCAACCCCAGTATTTATAGATGTTAGTTTAGATACTTACAATATGTGTCCGATAGATTTATCAAATAAACTAGATGATAGTTTTGCTGGTGTTATTGTAGTTGATGCATTAGGAAACCCATCTGGAATATTAAAAATAAAAGAAATTTGTAAAGCTTTTAACATTCCCCTGATCCAAGATTCTGCATGTGCAATTGGAAGTTCGGTTGATGATATAAAAGTAGGCTCTATTGCAGATATTACATGCTATAGCTTTCACCCCCGTAAGCTATTAACAACCGGAGAAGGCGGAGCAATCCTAACAAATAGTCATGATTATGCTAACTGGTTGACTGTTAAGTTGGCAGCAGGGGCATCGGGTATAAAAGGCAAAGGCCTAAATTTTGTTGATTTTGGCTATAATTATAGAATGAGCGAAATACATGCTCTTATGGGATGGAAACAACTTCTTAAGCTTGATGAAATAACTGCAGAGCGAAACCTGATTGCTGAACAATATGCTTTAATTCTAGAACCCTTGGGCTTTAAGCGCCAAAAAGTCGATAGTAATACCTATCATAATATCCAGTCTTTGATTTTCACTGTCCCTGAGATGGTTTCTCGTGATGCAGTGATCGACCATTTATTAACCCATAACATTGAATCTACGCTTGGAACATACTGCTTAAGCGGAACTACTTTTTATAGAGAGAAATATAATGATTTACAAAATAATTCACTTTGGCTTGAAAGTAATTCGATTACACTTCCTTGCTATGACGGTGTAGATATAAGTCGTGTTACAAATGCTATTAAAGAGGCTGTAAGTTATTAATTTTTTTTAATAGCTAATTGATTAAAAATTTTGATTATTTTTGTTAAGCATTTTTTGATTTAAAATCAAAATAAGTGTAATTATTGGAGGAAAAAAATATGAATAATATAATTATAGAAAAAAAATGGATGATTCCTTCTTTACCTTTCGTATGGGGTCCTCTGGAATTTCCATCAAATGGGGTTGATTTACCTGATGAGTTACCCTTTTCTTTAGGTGTAAACCCTGAAACTGGATGCTTAATACAAAGACCTAATAATTTAGTTAGATCCGCCTTGTCCATAGCTTACTCCAAAGGTTCAACTCTCTCAGGTTTAATGGATGATGGTGGTATTGGAAAAGGCTACGCTGACGATTTCATTAATTTTATTCAAAAAAGCTCTCAAGAGTTCAAATTAGATGACCTAAAAGTATTAGAAATTGGTTGCGGGAATGGATATTTACTTAAATGCCTTGCTGACAAAGGTGCGGATGTTTTAGGTATTGAGCCAGGTGATCACGGCCAGATAGGATCAAAAAAATGGGGCGTACCGATTATTCAAGATAATTTTCCAAGCTCTACAATAAATGAAAAATTTGATTTAATTCTTACTTTTGCTGTACTTGAGCATGTTGAAAACCCTGTCGAGTTTCTTTCGCTTATAAAGAATAACTTATCAGATGATGGAATTTTAATAATAGCAGTACCAGATGAGGGTCCTTACATAAATAGTGGAGATGTTTCAACTTTATTTCATGAGCATTGGAGCTATTTTGATACAAATACTCTTTTAAGCACAGTGAGATTAGCTGGGTATATGGATTTAAAATGCGAATTATCAGGTTATGGTGGGTCAATTTTCTGCTCAATGAAAAAGAGCGATGTCAATTTCGAATTAAGTATTGATGATATTCAGTCAGCCAAGACTTTAGCTAACAATTATATTGATCAATCTCGCAAACATGTGGAAACATTTAATATCTATGTTAATGAAATTTATTCTAAAGGGGAAACATTAGCTATTTATGTTCCAGGTAGAGCAGTAAATGCTCTATCTATAGGCAATACTGAGATAGGCACTACTCGCTTTATTGATGATAACCCATTGCTTGTTAATACATATTTCCCTGGGTTTGATATTCCAATTGAAAACAGACAATCTTTAATATCTAGACCTACAGATAATGTGATTATCATGTCTAGAACATTCGGTGATAAGCTTGCTATGGAATTAAAGGCGCAATTGCCTTCACATGTTGATATCATAACAATAGATTGCTTACTTTTATCATAACTAAAAAGAAAAATAACTTATGAATGTCCTTGTAACAGGAGCATCGGGCCTCGTTGGAAATTTTATTATTAGTAAATTAATTGAGATAAGAGAAGTTACTTTGTTTGCCCAATCTCGTAACTCTTCAGATTTTATAAATTCGAGTTTGAACATAAATTTTTTAGAGATAGATCTTACTAGCGAAAAAGCAAATGAAGAAATTTTAACAATCTTGCCTCACGTTATAATTCATTGCGCAGCTCAAATACCTACTGATCTCTTTGGTGATGAATATTGTTCAGATTTAAATCGTAAAATTGATAAAAATATATACCTTATAGCGCAAAGGTGTAATTCAAAAGTTATATTCCTCTCAAGTACTGCTATTTATGAAAAATCTATTATGCCGTGGAGTGAATCTCAGCCAGTTTCTCCAATTTCTAGTTATGCTAAGCAGAAGCTCTCATCAGAAATAACTTTTTCACAACTGCAGATACCTTGCGTCTCATTAAGAATAACATCGCCGTATGGCGGGTTACAGAATGCCAAACGCAATGTTTTATATAAGTTTATGCATACAGCTATGTTAAATGAGCCACTGAGGGTATACGGGTCAGGGAAGAGGAATCAAAATTTTATTTTTGCTGGTGATATAGCCGATGTAATAAAAATTATTTTGATCAAGTATTTGGAGGGTTTTGATATTTCGGGTATTTTTAATATTGCATGTGACAGTACAATAAGTATGAGAGATTTAGCAAAATTGATAGTCCGAATTGTGGGAGGTGGGGAAGTTGTTAGTATTGATGGTTTTAATGAAGAAGATCAAATCATGCCAAAGGTTGATATTTCAAAGGCTAATGATTTACTTAACTGGAACCCCAATACAAAAATTGAAGATGGAATACATCATTTAATCACTATGTTAAAAAGTTAATATGAAAATAGGAATCATTTCAGATGCTCATGGAAATCCATCTGGGTTACTTGCGTGCTTAAATTTTTTTAAATCAAAGCAGATCAATAAGATATATTTCTTAGGTGATGCTGTTGGGTATATGCCAGACTGGAAAGGGGTATTTGAACTACTGGATAAATTTAACGTAATTTGCATTAGAGGAAATCATGACCAAATGGCTTTAGAAATTGAATTGCCTAAAAAAAATACAATTTATAATATTACTCAAGAATTAAAAGTAGAAAATTATAACTCTTTAAAAAAAGTTGAGAAATGGCCAACATCAAGATCTATTAAAATGCAAAATAATAATATTATGTTTGTTCATGGGAGCCCCTGGAATCAGTTAAATGGTTACATTTATCCAAATACTGATATGGAAAAATTTATGAAAGTTGATGAAGATGTGGTTTTTATGGGGCATACTCATAGACCATTTATTAAGAATTTGGGAAATAAGCTCATCGTAAATACAGGCTCGTGTGGGTTGCCTAGAGATATTGGGTCTTTAGTGAGCTGTTCTACATATAATACCGAAACAAATGAGTGTAAAATTCACAGAATACCCCAAGATATTGAAAATATTATAAGTATTTATGGAAGCCAATTACATCACAGTGTTATTAACTGTTTAAGAAGAAATGATAATAATTATTATGGAGAATTAATAGATAAATGATAAATAAAACGAGTTCAAAACTAAGAGTTCTAGTCACCGGAGCGGGCGGCGGCGGGAATGGTGAGCAGCTAATTAAGTGTCTTAAGCTTGAGAGTGAAAAGTATACTGTAATAGCCTCAGATTCTTCAATCGAAGCAGCTCAGCTCTCCGGAGCTGATATATGTAAAACCCTTCCTATGGCTAATGATAAAAACTATACTAAAAAGCTTATAGAATTATGTATAGATGAAGAGGTTACTGCTATATTCCCTGGATCTGAGCCGGAGCTAAGAAGAATCAGCAGTGATAGAGATATGATTCAACCCCATGTAGATTTATTGGCAATTAATTCTGAGAAAGTTATAGATATATGTTCTGATAAATTTAAAACCAATGAGTTTTTAGAGCATAATAAAATGCCATTTCCAAAGTCCGTATTCGTTAAAGATATTAATCAAATTAATGAGATTGATTTTTTTCCAGTAGTCTTAAAACCAACTATCGGAGGGGGGTCTCAGCATGTATATATTGCTCAAAATCACAAAGAGCTAGACTTACTTGTTCGCTATTTACTTGGTTATTTTAATAGCTTTCTTGTTCAAGAGTACATTGGTACTGTAGATGAAGAGTATACGGTAGGAGTATTGCTGGACGGAAATGGGAGCTTGATTAATTCAATTGCAGTTAGAAGGCATATTATGTCAAGTTTAAGCAACAGGATTAAAGTTAAAAATATTACTAGTAAAAAGAATTTAGGAGATACTTTGGCAATAAGTAGCGGCATATCACAAGGTGAAATTGGAAAATTTCCACAAGTAACCGCCTTTTGTGAAGAATTGGCTATAAAACTAGGAAGCACATATGCGATTAATGTGCAATGCAGATTGGTTGACGGAGTTCCATATGTCTTTGAGATCAATCCTCGTTTTTCTGGTACCTCATTTATGCGAGCAATGGTTGGTTATAATGAACCAGATATACTAATACGCAATGATGTCCTTGGATTAAAAGTTGAACCAGGTTTTAATTATGAGAGCGGCATAATCTTGAGATCACTAAAAGAAACACTCAAAAAGCATGACAAGTAGTACAAGTAAGTTATCTATTATAGATTATGGAGCTGGGAATATAGGTTCAGTTATTAATATGCTTCAACATATCGGTGTGTCAGCTGAAGTTATTAATGATTCTGAAAAGGTTAAAAAAGCTAATAAAATTGTATTACCAGGAGTTGGCAATTGGGATGCAGGTATGCAAAAGCTTCAAGAGTCTGGCCTTATAGAAGTTTTAAAAGAAAGAGTGCTTGAGGACAGCGTTCCCATATTAGGCATTTGTCTTGGTATGCAATTATTCCTTAACTCAAGTGAAGAGGGAGTATTGCCTGGACTTGGATGGATAAATGGCAAAGTAAAGAATTTTAATTTTTCATCTCTAGAGCCCTTTTCAAAAAAACTGGCAGTTCCTCATATGGGATGGAATTCCGTTTCTGTAATCCAGGATTGTAATTTGACTCAATCTCTTCATGAAAATTCTAAATTTTACTTTGTGCACTCTTATCATGCAGAGGTAGAAGACAGAAAAGATGTCATGTTACAAACCCAATATGGGTATCCTTTTGCTTCTGCTATTAGAAAAGATAATATTTATGGAGTGCAATTTCATCCTGAAAAAAGTCATTTGCACGGCATGAATATTATGAAATCTTTTGCGAGTTTATAAGAAATGTTGAGAACTCGAGTGATGCCTTGCTTATTGATCAATAACGGTCGTCTAGTGAAAACTATAAAATTTAAGAATGAGAGATATGTTGGTGACTTACTTAATGCTGTAAGAATATTCAATCAAAAAGAGGTTGATGAATTGGTTGTTTTTGATATAAGCAGAACAAGGCTGAACAAAAAAATTGATTTTGATTTAATAAAAAAGATGGCTTCACAATGTTTTATGCCTGTCTGTTATGGAGGCGGCGTTAAAAGTATTGAAGATTTTAAGAGATTATTTACTTTAGGAGTTGAAAAGGTTTCAGTTAGCTCATTATTATTTGAAAACCCTAAAGTTGTTGAAGAAGCAGTAAATATCTATGGGTCACAAAGTATTGTTGCAACTATTGATATAGCCAAGCCTGTATTTAGATCAAACTATATTATCAAGACTCATGCAGGAAAAATTAAAAGAGCAATAACCATGTCAGATATAACTTCTTATTGTGAAAGTTTAGGGGTTGGAGAGATTATAATTAACAATATTAATCAAGAGGGGACTTGGCAAGGCTTTGATGTAAATGCTCTCAAGAATCTTACAAAAAATGCTAAAGTTCCTGTTGTCGCAGTTGGTGGGGCCGGGAGCTTATCAGATATCAGAGCTGCGGTCGAACTTGGAGGTGCATCTGCAGTTTGTATCGGAAGCATGGCGGTATTTCAATCGAAGGATATGGGAGTCTTAATAAAATTCCCTAAACAATCTGAGCTAGAACAAACTTTTAGAGGCATATAAAGATGAATAATAAAATTTGTACCCGTTGTATTTTTAACGAGACTATCCCAAATATCTCTTTCGATATTAAAGGCGTGTGTAATTACTGCCTACAAATTGAAGAGCTGGATACAAAATACCCCAATGACGAACGCGGAGCATCTGAATTACAAGCGATCATTGATAAAATAAAAAAATCAGGTAGGGGTAAAAAATATGATGCAATTATAGGAGTAAGTGGTGGTTGTGACTCTTCATATCTAATGCATCTAATGAAGATAAAGTACGGCTTAAGGCTCCTTGCCGTGCATTTTGATAATACCTGGAATTCAACAATCGCAACAGAAAATATAAATACAATCGTACAAGCCTTAGATATTGATTTGTATACCTATGTAGTTGATGCGGCTGAATTTGATGACATTGTTTTATCATTTTTAAAAGCAGGCGTTCGAGATATCGATATACCAACAGATATAGGGCTGGCATCAACTATGAATATAGCTGCAGAAAAATTTGGTATAAAGTATAAGATTGATGGTCATTCATTTCGAACTGAAGGCTCTGCTCCAATGGGTTGGGTGTATATGGATGCCAAGTACATACAAACTATTCATAATAAATTTGGGAAAATGCCAATGAAAACATTTCCCAATTTATGGTTATACAAGCAATTAAAATGGATGATATTTGGCCAGATTGAATCAATTCGCCCTTTATATTATCTAAAGTATGACAAAGAGGCAGCAAAAGAAATGCTTGCAAAAAACTATAACTGGGAGTGGTATGGAGGCCATCATCTAGAGAACAGGACATCTTCATTTTTTCATAGTTATTTTTTCCCAACTAGATGGCAGTCTGATTTTCGTATTGCAGGATATTCTGCTTATTGCCGTGAAGGTGATATGACAAGAGAAGAGGCTCTAGCCTTAATGGCTGAACCTCCTCATATCGAAGAGGGGCTTCTTGACTACTACAAGAAAAGATTAAATTTAAGTGATGAAGAATTTGACCACCTCATGAATCTTCCTAAAAAACATTATTCTGAGTTTAAAACTTATAAAAAAATATTTGAAAGAATGCGTCCTTTCTTTTATCTCATGGCTAAATGGAATTTAATTCCATGGAGTTTTTATATAAAATATACCATTCCAGATCCACTGACAAAAGATATTAAATAGCTAGATTTTTAAATATATAATTACAATATCAATTAATAAAGTCTAATTACGAGGGGTTAAACCGACCTAAAAAATTACTATTAAATGAACAAGACCGGTTTGAGTTATACTTGTCCATAAAAAAGGGTATTGGAATGGATAATAATTTTACATTTAATGAATATAAAAATATATTTCAACAGGCATTAGACAATGATTACAGAATTATTACGCTAAAAGAATTTTTTAATGATGAATATGATCCTAGTGAATTAATTTTAGTAAACAGAATAGATGTTGATATCAAAATAGAAAGGTTAAAGTATTTTTATGAAATATTTAAAGATTTAAATATAAAAAGTAGTGTTTATGTCAGGCTTCATGCTCCTCAATATAACCTTCTCTCAATAAATAATATCAAAATAATCCAAGACCTTTTATCTATTGGGTGTGAGATTGGCTTGCATACAGAGATGGAAGATTTAAAAGGTCTTTGTGGAATAAATCAAGAATCTGCAATTAAGACAGAAATAAGGTTATTAGAGGCTATATTCAATACAAAGATTCATGGAACAGCCTCCCATGGAGACATAACGGGTTTTAATAACTTAGACTTTTGGAAAAAATTTAACCCCCATAGCCTTGGCTTAAATTATGAGGCATATGAAAATAAACTATGGAATAATTGTAGATACGTTAGTGATAGTGAATGGACAATATGGAAAGCTTATCATAACGGCAAGCTTATAGAGAATGACAGAAGATCTCCCATAGAGCATATAAAAGAAAGAGTAAAGATTTTGCATCTACTAACACATCCAGAAAGCTGGTATGAAAGGTACATACATGAATAAGTTAATAAAAAGCCAAGAAATTATTAATATACTCAAAGTTAAGGGCTTATATTTATATGATAATGGCGTAGAAGGTTTTTGCACAAGTGTTTCTAACTTAGATGATAATAATGAAGACTCAATTTGTTGGATTAAAAAATATAACTATGATGCATCACTGCTAAGCTCAAACATTTTGGTAGTTAATGAAAATTTTAAGTACTCTTGCAAAAAGAAAACAATTATTTATACAAAACAAGCACAGCTTGCCATGGCTTATTTGATAAAAGAATTTTTTGAAGATATGAGCGCTGGATTGATATCTAATAAATGCTCAATAGATACCAGTGTTAAAATGGGTAAGAATATTAGCATAGGAGATAATTCAATAATTGGAATGAACTGTTCAATAGGTGATAATACTCAAATTCATTCGAATTGTGTAATTTATCCCAATACCCATATTGGCTCAGATGTTATTATTAATTCAGGCGCCAAGATCGGGCAAGCAGGCTTTGGCTATATAAAAGATTTAAATGGAAACAACTTACAATTTCCTCACCTTGGATCAGTAATTATAAAAAATAATGTAGAGATTGGTTCAAATGTTTGTATTGATAGGGGTTCTTTATCAGATACTGTAATTGATGACTACACAAAAATAAACAATTTAACTCACATAGCTCACAATGTAAGAATAGGAAAGAACTGCTTAATAACAGCAAATGTAAATATCAGCGGAAGTGCTGTTATCTCAGATAATGTTTATATAGGACCTAATTCTTCCATCAAGGATGGAGTAAAATTATCAGAAAATATTATAATCGGCATGGGGTCTATAATCAGGAAAGACATTGAATCAAAAAAGACAATAGTCCCTATTGAATCATTTGAAAAAAGAGAATACATAAGAATAATAAAAAAATTAAGAGAGTAGTGTGAATTTTTTATCCAAGATTTTGATAAAATATATTCAATATGTCATTTTGTTATTATCTTATCTATTCTTTAGATGCTTTCGCAGGTTTTTAAAGAGGGTTAGCTGGGTAATTGGAGTAGATGAAATGGCCAGTGTTATTTCATCATTAAAAAATTTATTTCCAAATACTTATACTGTTTCTCTTTCAAAAAATTCTTTTTATAACTCAGATTACAATATATTTAACAAATATAATAATAGACTTTTATCTCAGTTGTATAGAGGTTTTTGCGGACCAATTGCTCTTGGTTTTTTATCAAATAAGTCAAACAAATTTTTATACATATGGAAAACTGGTTTTTTAGTTGACAGAGAGCTCGAATTTAAATTTTTAAAATCTAAAAGAAAAAAAATTGTATGTATGTTCGTTGGAAGTGATATTAGAAGTCTAGAATTAAGAAAAAAATTATATAAAAAATTAAATATAGATGGATCTGCAAATTATTTAGATAAAATCAACAATGAAAAAGAAGTTAAAGAGGTTGCAAGAGTCGCTGATAAGTTTGCGGATGTAATATTTAGTGCAAGTGTTGATCAGGTCTCTTACTTGAAATCTAAACAGTACTTCCCATTTTTTTATTACAATAAAAATAATTTTTATCATAATGATGACAAGTTTTACAACAAAATTAAAATAATTCATGCCCCCTCTAATCCTGTAATAAAAGGCACGCAGGTTGTTCGAGCTGCTATAAAAAAATTAGAGTTAGAGGGATATTCTTTTGAGTATCTTGAAATGCAAAACATGGATAACTCTATATTATTGGAGCATCTTAAATCTAGCCACATAGTATTAAATGAATTTTATGCATTTGCACTTGGAGTTCTCAGTATTGAGGCTATGGCTAATCATTGTGCGGTTTTGACTTCATCCGATCCTTTAATTGAAATTGGCTTGCCACAAAATGAAAAAGATGCATGGTTTAAGACCCAGGCATGGGAAATATATGACAATCTTAAATATCTTCTAGATAACCCAAAAAAGATTAAATATTATGCTGATAATGGATTTGATTATGCACTTAAGAATCATACACATGAAGCAGTTAGTGAATATGTAAATAAGGTTTTAAAAGAGAATGGTATAACATTTTGATAAAAGAATTTATTCAAAATAGTTTTATTTACTCATTAGGGAACATTCTCACAAGGGGAATCGGAATAGTACTTATACCATTATATACAAGGTATTTATCTCCTGAAGAATACGGCATTATAGATACTTTTATGATATTTGGCTCTATCATTTCATTGACGATTGCTCTTGAGATACATCAAGCAGTAGTTAGATTTTATCAAGATGAAGAAGACGCGAAACATAGAATGGAATATGTTTCCACCGCTTTTATTTTTACTGTTTTTGTATATGGTCTTTTTTTCTTACTTACTTACTTTTTTATAGACCAGCTAACTCTTCTATTTTTAGATGACATTAAATTAAAAAATACCTTTCTAATTGCAAGCTTAGCAATTACTACTAATGGCTTATTTTACTTTACCAGTGGGCAGTTAAGATGGCAGATTTTACCCAAAGAATCTGTATTTGTAGGCGTGATTCATTTAATTATTCTTGCATGCGTGGCTATTTATCTATTGGTAATAAAAAGTATGAATGTGGATAGTATATTTATTGGTCAAATCGTTGCAAATCTTGTTGGAACTTTTTTGTCAATTTACTTCACAAGAAAAAATTACCAACCAATTTTTATTTATAAAAAATTTCAAGAATTAGTTTCTTTTTCGTACCCTTTAGTTTTTTCAGGAGCAGCAGTATTTATTTCACTTTATATAGATAGAATAGCAATAAAACAATTGCTAGGACTAGAAGAATTGGGTATATATGGACTCGCTTATCGATTTGCATCTATAACTAGTATAGTTATGATAGCGTTTCAGTCCTCATTATCACCTCTCATATATAAGCATTATAAGCAGCCAGGTACTCCTCAAAACATAGCAAGATTATTTGATATCTTTGTTATATTTGCATTAATCATTGTATGCGGGTCATTTTTATTTTCAAAAGAATTGTTATTTTTAATGACTGTAGATGAATATTATGGAGCAGCAGATTTAATACCTCAACTAGTTATAGCAATTTTCTTTGCTAATATGTACATATTTGTTCCAGGCCTTGCTTTGGAAAAAAAAACTAAAACCATTGCAATGCTTTCACTTACTAACGCGTCATTAAATACACTATTTAATTTTACAATGATTCCAATTCTTGGGTTAATGGGAGCATCTTTTGCAACTATGCTTAGTTCAATAATAACCTTCGGTATATATGTTCATGTAAGCAGAAAACATTACTTTATTAACTTTTCTTTTTTTAGAAAGATAGTTTTATGTTTCTTTTTTGTTGGCTGCTCAATATTATTGAGGTTTTATTTTGGTCAAACAGGCATTAATATTATTGCTATTAAAATGCTTTTTATAATTTTTGTTCTTTTGATAATGCCATTTGCTTTATTGAATAAAGAGGATTTAAAATCTTTAAAAAGTTACATATTTTAATATGATAATGTGAAGACACTAATCAATTTATTA
>Ga0222717_10000946_pt1 | contig 24251 bp, 10 predicted proteins | sample C33_18DmetaG_FD_165053 | JGI IMG/M metagenome (GOLD analysis project Ga0222717, IMG submission 165053) | Estuarine water microbial communities from San Francisco Bay, California, United States - C33_18D | ecosystem: Environmental > Aquatic > Marine > Unclassified | place: USA: California... | reverse complement strand
GCAGCAGCAGATACAGGAGAAGTTGATGAAATATATGGAATACTTGGTAATAAAAACGATAGCGTTGGATTAGCTTACAGGTTTATAGTCAAGAGTCAATATACTATATTTAGGTTCCATAGAGGATCAACTTACTTCCGCAACTATGCTAAAACATACAGTAGAAAATGGTACTGGTTATTTGGAAAAGATAATAACGATACAGGGTATTACTCAAAAAGAAGACATAGTTATACTAATAATTCAAATCGCGAATACCTTATTCCTACAAATAAAGATACTGCTAACGATATGACACTTGACTTTATAGTATCGGAACTAACCCAAGCAGGTTACAAAGCATCATCAATAGTAGACGCTTTTAAGAAAACAAACTACTTTAAGAATAAAATAACAGCAAGAGTAATAACATATAAGGATCCCGAAAGAGAAGACGAAGTTGGGTACAGATTAAAATAGTAATAAATGGCAAAAGTAACATACACATTACTGGATAGACCTTTAAGCTCTATAACTGATAACGAGAAATACTCTGAAGCAGATTTAAGTTTAATAGATAATTATGAGATTAATAAACAGTATAATTTTGATAAACATTATATTGAATCTCACTTTTACTCTATTTATAACACTAAATTACTATCTGTTTACGATTATGAATTGCCCACAGAAGTAATAGTCAACAACGAAGATTTATCAGCTACTACTGTATCTCAACTATCACTAAGACCGCAAGACATTGCTGTTGAATATGGGTTTGTACAGACAGACGTCTCTATAGTATTTCACTTTTTAAATGACCTGTATACTATAGATAATGCAAAACAGTCATTTTACATACAAGATATATCTCAAGATAGAAAAGAGATATTATTATACTCAGATAAGATTGAAACAAATCAACTTATCAACATTACAGAAGACTTAAAAGAACACTTTAGAGATAATCAATACTTTGAAGAGCTTTGGTTAAACTGTGGAGAAAATGATTTATTTATAATTACAAACGTTGATACGTATGAATTAGAAAATAAATTTACTATAGCGTTAAAATTATATGAACCACTACCTAAACGGTACGGAATTAAAAGTTTTGTACAGGTTGTTGAAAAAGTTAGCGACTCAATCGTAGTACAGGTAGAACCTGAAGTTGAACCTGCAATCGTAGTTAAACCTAAACTTAGACCAGCAAACTTTGATGTTAAACTAGAACTCCCAAACGCTAATCCAACACAGTACTTTAATTACGACGAATTATTTAGCTATAATAACTCTAATTCTAACAGAGAATTATATTCAATTCTTAATGAAAAGAGTGTAGCAGTTAATATAGATCATGACAACTACGAGGAATTTATACATTTCTCTTCAGCAACAGAAAGATTAAAGAATTTTAAATATAAACTAAAGCTAATCGAATCGTACCAAACAAGCTTAGATACAGTAAGTGGATTGACAGCTACTAATACAATTAACGTAGTAGGTAGTAACTCTAGGTACAGCAACCTAATAAAAGGTATAGTAGGTAATTTTGATCACTATGAAAGACATTTATACTTTGAAAGCGGATCCTCTAGTTGGCCTAAAACCACAACAACAAAACCTCACAGTAATGTAGCTAGTACGGATATGCAAGCAGTAAACTGGTACAATAATAAGATTATATCAGCTTCTAATTTTGACGCTCAAAACTACGATGTACTAGGAAACGCTTTACCTGAGTATATAAGAGACGACAATGCTAATAACCCAGGAGTCTTATTTACACATATGATAGGTCAACATTTTGATAACCTATGGATATATACAAAAGCAATTACAGATAAGTATAATGCTGACAATAGAACAAATGTTGGTATATCTAAAGACTTAGTAAAAGAAGCAATAAAGAGTTTAGGAGTTAAAATACATAACTCAGAAGAAGGTTCAACAGATTTATTTAAATACTTGATAGCAGATTCTTATGATAGTGGGAGCCAATTAGAAGTTATCGAGACATTCACATCAGTACCGGGAGTTGCAACAGATGAACAACCAGTATCAAGGAAAGAGTACGAAGCAGAAGTATACAAAAGAATTTATCATAATATACCTCTTCTTACAAAAGCTAAAGGTACTCAAAGAGGACTTAGAGCATTAATTAACTGTTTCGGTATACCTTCTGAGTTTTTAAAAATTAAGCAGTACGGAGGTAAGAGTATAGGAGAAGATAGATTCTTTAATTATGATAAACATAGTGAAGATGCTAATGCAAAAGTAAGAATAGAAACAAGAGCAAGTGGATCAGTTAATAAAACATTAAGCGAAGACGTATCAATACAAAAATCAGAAAACGTACTAACACAAGATATTCATAGAGTAGAAGTTGGATTTTCCCCAACGGATAGTATAGATGAGTATATACTAACACAATTAGCATCAGATTTTAGTATAGACCAGTACTTAGGAGATCCAAGAAATGAAAACAAACTAGAGTATAACGGTTTAGTAGAACAGGAACGAAGAACAATTGGTTCATTAGAGAGGTACCAATTAAACGATTTTGTAAGAATATTAAAGTTCTACGACAATACGTTATTCAAAATGATAAAAGATTTCTTACCAGCAAGAACTACTGCTGATACTGGAATAATTATTAAACCCGGCTTATTAAGTAAATCAAAAACTAAAGCTCCAGAAATGACTGGTACGCAACATGATCATGAAGGAGCTATAGATACAGCATTCATTGAAGGATCTGACGCAGGTGCATACGATACCGCACTCTTTAGTAAAACTGAAAAATACCAAACGGAGTTAATTAACAAATGGTCACCAGGAAGTATAGGAGGAGCAAGTAACTTATCATTTAAGTTAAATAAACAGGTCCCAGGTACAGATAATATAGGTGAAATAGTTGTAACAGGTACCAAGTTAATACACCCGAACGGAACAGAGTATAAGTATTTAGACAGAGGTTACAACATATTTACCGGACTAGAAGGGAACACCAGTTCACACCGTAAATATTTCTTAATGCACAGTGATCAAGGTGTAGTAGCAAGATTCCCTACACTGGATTTTTTAGGAAGTTCCCATCACCCTAATATAGTAGTAGTACAGTATGATAATAACAGCTGGAACGCTGTAGATAACATCTCTACTACAGTAGCATTCACACCATTAGCAAGTGATTTAATAATCGCATCTATAGGTATGACACCTAATGCAGGACAAATAGATGAGTTTTATAGCTTTATGAAGTCCTTTTCAGAATTCAAACCAGCTACAAAAAGCACTATCTACAGTGAAGATATAAAAACAAAAACAGGTAAAGTATCTAAACTAATTGAAGATGAATCTCCAAAGTATAATGGAGAATTAAGTGGTAGCGTACTAGAAGTAACTGACGGGGAACTAAATAAACTTAATAATTTTAAGATATTAGATGCTCCACTACTTAAGTACAATATTACAACAGTAGAATCAACATTTTCTGGAACCGCCACCCCTATACAACTAGATCCAAACAGACAGTCGACCGCAGCATTAGCCTGCTCCCTCTCTGGATTTGCTGCCACCACCACATACTACCATGATGCACTTACAGCAATACCCGGAGTTAACGGTGTAGTATACCTCGATATTAATGCAAACGCACTACTAGACGGTCAAAGCAGATACTATAAACATAATCAATCCGGAAACGCAATACAGGTAGACGATGAAGGAACCGTCTTATCTATAATACCGTGTAGCAATTTTGACAGCACTGCTCCTACCACTCCAGATGCAGCATTTACATCAAAATACGTAAACAATCAAAATAAGACCGCAGTTCCAGTAGTGATTCAAAATGCAGAAGTAGGAAGTACTGCTAATATTACTGCTTCACTAGGAGCTAATGAAGTACTAAAGGAATTTACAATATCAAATAGTACTTCTCAAAACACAACTTTAGACTTAACATCAATACCAGATACAACAACAGGTCAACAAATCGCACTAAGTGTTAAATTAACAGATAATGCTGGAAATCAAAGTAGCGAAGCAAACACCTCTACCACACCAGGTTCTTTTCTAAAAACAATAACAAAGGATACTCAAGCAGTATCAGGCCACAGTATTGAGTTTGTAAGCAGCTATATGGGCACTACACCTATTACATCTACCAACCACACTGTCTTTTTTATGAGAGTAAGCGGCCTACCCACCACAGAACAGCTATCATATACTGCTACACTAAATTCAACAGGGGGAGGTAATACTGTATATAAATCCGGTACAAACTTAAATGATTTTGACAGCACAACCAACTCAGGAAATAATTATGGAGATTTAATAGTATTTCAACACCAACATAATTTTGGGAGTGGAACAGTTTCAGTAGTGTTGACAGTAACAGACTCTTCAGGGAATCAGTCTTTAAGTGTATCAGATTCAGTAATATTTAACTCAAGCTATGCAACAATGTCTCCCTCTTCAGTTAACGCAAGCGGTTACGCTACCTATGGTACCTTATCCATATCATCAAATACAAGCTGGAACCTTTACGAAGGTGTATCCTGGATAACCCTTTCTAGCGCAATGGGGACAGGTAACGCATCAAGAACCTGGTACGCTTCAGCAAATAATACCAGTAGCACTAGATACGGTACTATTTCGCTACGTATAGGAACAACTGTAAAAGACTCTATCTCTATTGTACAGCAACCTGCCAATAACTGTATAGACCCTGAAACAGATATTACATTAGAACAGGGAAAAACTAAAAAAGCCAAGGATATAAAAACAGGTGATATAGTTAGAACAAAACATGAAACTACTTTAGAATTACTAAGCTGTATCGTAACTAGAGCACAGCTACAAGATAAAAGTGAAAAAGTAAAAATAGTATATAGCGACAGAGAACTAATATGCAGCCCAGGACATAGAGTATATGTAGATAATAAATCAGAATTTATAGCAGCAAATTCCTTAGAAGTAGGAGACATAACAACAGGTTACGAGGTCTTAGGAGTAGAAGAAGCAGAGGATGGACCAGTAGTTAAGTTAACGGTTGAAAAAGCTCATACATACATAAGCAACGGGATACTGTCTCATAACGTTAAATATTATAATTAATAGTAGATATTTATATAAAAAAATAGATTATGCCAAGTCAAGGAGTCTTTTCAAACACTGCCCCAACGGATGGAGAAATTAGAGTATTAGTACAAACAGAAAGCGGAACAGGATTTGTTACAGTTAAATCTCTAACGATCTCAGACGTAGACCTTGAAGGTACTAGAATAGTTCCATCTTTATCTGAGATAAATAAAATACTACTTCCCATTTCCAGCAGCGGAGAAAACACAACTTTAAATATAATAGATATTAGTGATAAGACTGGTTACTTTTTTCTTAATAACCAGGATACTATAATTAATAACAGCGTAAGCACCACCAACTCAGAAATAGCTGTAGACCCGTTTTTAATAGAACCTTTCTTTAATAACCAGTATAATGCATTAATTAGTAATGCAGAAAATACAAGAACTAATAGAATTAGGTACGATGTAGACAGGGTGAGTGGAGGGATACAACCTGACAATTTTGACGCATTACTAGGTAACCCACAAGTAGATCTAACACTGTTTCACCAGGAAGGCGATTCAGCATTTAAAAAAGAGTTCGGATACCAAATAAGTAGTCAACCCGCACTATCTGTAATAAACACAATAACATCACCAGTAAGATCTCTAAATAGAGAAGGAGGTGCAAATATCGTATTTACATTAGCTGACTTAGATAATACCTTTGACATACCGGTACCGTCTGTAATCAGGATAGAACCATCATTCTATCAAAACTCTAATAACTATGCAAATTTTACAATACAGTTATTACTAGAAATTTTTCACACCTCTAATACTTCCGGAACTCCAAACGTTACAAAAACACTACTAACACAGACTTATAACTCAGGAGTAGTAGAAACTATAAAATCAGGAGCACCAGTCAACGAAACATTTACAACATCTACAGATGATTTACATGTAAGATTAAAACAGAAAGTAACACATAATAGCTCAAACGGACAACCTTTAGTTTATATCGGAACTTTTTTTGGAGAATTAGATAGGTTCTTAACACTATCAGCCGTTAGAGGTATTCAAGAACCCTACGCTCAACCTGCATCCGTTCAAGATTCAAACTACACAGATACAGGTTTAATTAATGCTAGGTATAACGGAACAAAAACATCCGAAGCAGATTTTAGTGGGATATCACCTGCAATAGCAGGAATGACAATAGAAGCAGCACTCTACCCTTTTAGTGGGGTAGCAACAGAGTTAGAAAGAATATGTAATATTCCGTTAGCAGAGAGGGATATGCAGAATCTACTATTTGACGGAAAAGGAACTCAACCTACTATTGGAGAAGGACTAGTAGGAACAATTTCAAATCCTGATGTACTGACTAACGTAGGGACAGATAATACTTTCCGATTAAACCCTATACCGGGTACATTGGTAACACCGGGAGATATTCTGGTACTAGACTCAGGTGAAAAAGTACAAGTGTTAAACGTAAATCATAACAGAAAACAACTTAACCCTTTCAGTCAAGAACTAGTACTATATAGTCAGTATATAAAAGTAATGGTAGAAAGAGGGTACGATAGTACGACAATAGCAGCACAAGCTGCAGGAACACAAGTAAGAAGAATTGGAGGATCAAGATTATATACCTCAACTGCTAATAGAATTAAACCAGTAGGGAGACATTTAGTATGGTTAAAAGAAACTAATTCAATAATATCAACAAATGATAAAGGATTTGTAGATTCAGTTAAAACTGAATGTGTAGTTTCTACACAATCATCATCATCGTCTGAGTCATCATCGGATTCTTCTTCATCATCAGCATAGAATATTAAAAAGCTACATATTTATAATATATATAAAAGTTAGAACATGGGATACCTAAACAACTCAGTCGTCACAGTAGACGCAATATTAACAAAAAAAGGACGTGAATTACTCGCTCGAGGAGACGGTTCCTTTAGAATTACTCAATTTGCATTATCAGATGATGAAATAGACTACACTCTATATAACACCGCTCATCCGTCAGGTTCAGCTTTCTTTGGAGAAGCTATAGAAAATATGCCACTCCTAGAAGCATTCCCAGATGAAAATCAAGTAATGAAATACAAGCTTGCTACACTTCCAAGAGGTACAGCTAAGCTACCAATACTAGAAGCAGGATTTGCATCTATTACATTAAAACAAGGTGCCTCTCTAACTATCACACCGCAAACTCTTAACTATTTAGGAGCTACTCAAGCATATGAAACTAACGGTTATTCTGCAACAATAGCAGATGTACGCTTACTGTCAAACTTTACCGGAGTAGGTGTAACCTCATCAGAAGCAGATAGACTTAATTCAACTACCACACTTGGTACAAATGTATCAAAAGCAGTAATCGGTACATCTATCAATATCACCGGTACAACAATAAACACTCTGTATGGATCTAACGCAACATCACTTACTAGTACGATTACTATAATCGGTAGAGATAGTGGAGCAAGAGTTACTATTCCAATTACAATAACGAAAACAACTTAATAAGATATGTCATTTAAAAAATTCGATAATGAAGACGTAATAGTAAGTGCAGACTCTGTATCATCTACAGTATGGTCTACTGACACTTATGAATTAGATAGCTTTGAAACATCATCAACACAAGAAGCAGCAACAAGCGGTGATTATTATTTAAATGTATATCAAACATCATCAGACTCTACTGCTGCTGCAGTTCAATACTCAATAGCGTACGGATCAGAGGATGGCTTAGGAGCTACAGCCTATAATACAAACGTAGCCGGGAAATCTCCAACATCAACTATATATGGACAATTCAGATCATTAGTACTAGGAGATGAAGAATCCACTTTTCTATACGGAGGTAATACAGGTACAAAAGGTTTCTTTGCAATTTCAGTGAACAGAGCAAGGTACAAAGAAAAGTTACTACCAGGTACATTTAATCTCAGATTAGAGGGTAGTTCCGAAACTCTTGATCTTACAGATAATAGTGGATTAAGCTCAACTGTAACATACAACGATGTAGGAAGAGTATACGAGGTAATCTCAGGTTCAAACGGCGTTTCTCATGACTTAGGAACAGGTTACACCGCTCAGACCGGGTATATAGCTTCTTACGGAAAATTTTTACCTGACGTAGGTATAATACTTTTAAATGTACAGGCATTACAGGAAAATATTTCCGCAGGCTTTGAAATTAAATCTGGTTCTGCAGACGAAAACGGATTTAATAACAGGTTACTCTACCAAGCAATTGAAAGAGGAGGTAGTTTTAAACTGAACTCAGAAGAAACAATATCTTCAAATTATGTTTTTGTAAGGGTACGAAATAGTGAATTTAACTATTCATCTAACCCTTCTAATGTAACAGGTTCAGGAGAGATAAGACACAATTCAATGGTTAATAATCCACAAGCTTACGTAACATCTGTAGGACTATATAATGATAACAATGATCTATTAGGAGTAGCTAAATTATCAAAACCTTTACTAAAGGATTTTACTAAGGAAGCTCTAATACGAATCAAACTTGACTATTAATGAATGAGTGCTTACAAAAAACTAAACAAAGAAGATTCATTTTTAACTTCCTATATTGCTCATAAGAGCTTTACAATCTCAGGGAGTCAACATGTTGAATACGGAGTTGAAACATATATAGGCATTTCAGGATCAACACAATTTTTCCCTGATACAGCAGATAAAAGATTAATAGGCACAGACACAGAACATTACACCCAACTAGTTTACAATAGTATTAATCATCTATACTACTCAGGCTTTGAAAACGGAAGTCCCGTTAGTAGTTCAAATGAAATGTCAGGCTCAGCGTATGAGAACTATCTACAGAGCTCTTATACACAAAATCAAAGAAGAGCAGAATCTGAATTTACCGTTATATCTATACCTCAAAACCTCTACGGAACAAATATAAAACCAGGTAGTATTAGAATTGAACCAGATATATCAGGTCCAGAATCTAATTATGTATATACTTCATCTGATAGTTTACAAGACGATGAATATGGATTCGTATCGGAAAGTTACAATGAAGAAATAGGTACACTATATGGAGCAGCAGAAGAATTACAAGATGGAGAATATGTAGTAAGGGAAGGAGACTATATAAATGAAACCGAACAGGAATTTGTGGTAGCAGGATTTGATGATTGGAAAACTACCTTAATAGATGATAAGAACGGCAACCTAATACTATCAGCATCTTCTCCACAGAGAATAGTCGGAAACATTGTCTATTCTCATGGTCTAATGATAATAACTAATCCTGCAGTGGGTAATTACTATGCTAATTACTTTTCAGGTAGTATTACTTGGCAATCATCACAACCTATTTATACGTATAACTACCATTGCCCGGTAGGGGAAAGTGAATTTAACAATACACTACACCCAACCAGTGTAACGGATTTAAATGGTACTATAAAAGCAGAACTTACAGGAAGTCACTTTAAACCGTACTTCACTACTGTAGGTCTATATAATGATGCAAACGAACTAATCGCTGTAGCTAAAATGGGCCAACCAGTACCTGTATCAAATAACAATGAAACAACAGTAGTAGTAAAATTAGATATTTAACCATGGCAATAACACTAAGATCCAATAAAGGAACAGCATTAACATACGACGAATTAGACGTTAACTTTAGCTCAGTATTTTACTCAGCTTCTCTTTCATCTGATTTGAGAAGCCTAAGCTTACATTATACAGGTAGTACAGTACAAGCTGCTAGTGCAATTAATATACCCCTAAACCCTTATACAGGATCTGACCCAGTAGCAGCAGGAAATGTTGGAGAATTGCAATTTAAACTATCCCCAACACTACTAGGAGGAGCTTCAGCAATTGTATATGATAATAGTACCGGAGTTGATGCTTTAGTATTAGGAGCAACAACCGCTGCTACTGGAGAAAAATTAAGAGTAGAAGGCGGAGATGTGTATTTGAGAGATGGATCAGACTTTAAGATAGGAACAGATGCCGCAAACGCAAGTATTACGTATGGTGGTACCACTAAAGATTTAATATTAAGAAACAACTTCTCAGACAACAACGCAAATATAGAACTTTATAACGGTATAACGCCGCTGTTAACTGTAACAGGAAATGGAAAAATCCTCCATAGAGGCGCTGCTAACAACCTTGGAGATTTTGTTATTAGCGGTAGTATAGTGTTCGGTAAAGACCACGGGAACAACTACAGGTCAAAATTATTCACATGGGATTCAGCTAATACTAGAATCGAGAATAATGTTGGTGCTAACCTATTAACAGGTAATGAACGTGGTATTATATTAGAAGGACCTCACAACGCTCATATAATCATGGGTTTACAATCTACCACAGGAGACGAATCGTTTAGTATAATATCTGCACCACCATCTTCATCAGCAGAACCCACTTACAAAAAAATGGTAGCCTATTTTGCAGCAGACGGAGCTGTCGGTATAGGAACTTCTGCAACTATAACAGGAAATGTATTAACTGTAAAAGGTAAAATAACAGGATCAGACGACATTAACATAGATGGAAAAGCAACCTTCACAGGTGATATCTCAGGAAGCGGAGAATTATATGTAAGTGAAAGTGCTACAATTTCCGGTTCATTGAAAGTTAACACCATTGCAGATGCTTCATCTGCTACAAACTACAATTTCTTAGTTCAACAAAATAACAGTGTAGTAAAGCAAGTAAATGCAGCACCAATACCTCAAGGAGGAATAATCATGTGGTCAGGAGCAGTACAATCATTACCTAGCGGTTGGAATTTATGTAATGGATCAACATATAACTCAGTAGTTACTCCAGATTTAAGAAATAAATTTATAGTAGCTAGTAACAACACAACAGGTACACCTACTACAACTATTAGTGGAAGTGCAGTATCAACAGGAGGGAACACTAATCATGATCACTTTGGATCCACTCAAGCACACACCTTAACACAAGCTCAGATCCCTAGCCACACTCATCAATATAAAGATTCGTATTATATAGAATACAACAACCCAGGTACAGGTCAAAACGGAGCTATTGGAGGAGTGGATAATGTAGGTCCAACTAAGTATAAAGGAAGTGGAGATAGTGACACAGATAATAAATATGTATACTGGAGAGCTGGTACAACCTTATCACAAGGTAACGGCCTCAGTCACGACCACGACATAACAACATCATACCACGTTCCATCATTCTACGCCTTAGCTTATATTATGTATACTGGCTAATTCGAGAATTAGAGCGTATTTATAATAAAGGGAACGTACTATGGGTTTAACATTTAGAGACGAGAAAGGAGCACCTCTAACACATGAAGAATTAGATGAAAATTTTAGATCATTCTTCTATACAGCGTCCTTCGCTGAAAATCAATTAATTCTTCAAAGGAAAGACGGAACAACTGCGACTGTACCTATCGGTGGAGAAGCATTTGCTGACTTTCAAGAAAACGGAGGATCAATCGGAGATGTATATATAGCTGACAGCCAGATAACTGGTAGTAGGATGATAATCGACCTGTTTAACGGGCAATTCTACGATAAAAATAAAGCTATGAATTCAGATGGAGGAAATCTATCTTCTGACGAATGGTACATAGACTTTGATCCAGCAGTGACTGCTCCATATTACGTACATTTTGGATCTAACTTCGCTATCTCCTCTAGCGGCTTCTTACACGCTTCTGGAGCAATCATCGAAGGAGATATAACAGCATCCTCCGGACTCATAGGAGGATTCAGTATCACACCTAACGCCATACATGGACCTGAAACCCTAGGCATACCTTCCTTCTTTATATCCGGTGCTGCAGGACCAACAGATCATTTTATTTCTGCTTCAAATTTTAATTTAAAAGGTAACGGAGATATAACAGGATCAGCAGTAATGTTCTCCGGAGGTAAAATTGCTGGATGGGAAATAACTAATACACAGATAAAGAAATCTACTAACGTAGTAATAGATGCAAATGCAGGAAGTATAACTTTCAATGACAGTACGTTCGGCAATAAAGGTATTCAGTTAGAGTATAATGAAGGTACCCCTAGATTTTATGTAGGGGATGCAACAAGTAGTTTTGTAAAGTTTGACGGGAGTAACGTAAGCCTCTCAACTTCATTACTAGAAATCTCAGCATCTAATATAGAAATATCTTCCACAGAAGCATCTATGTCTCTTGGTAACGGAAGTGTAAAACTGTTGGGAGCTTCTTCTGCTATTGAAGTAGGAGAAACAAATGTATTTAAGATATCAGGTAGCGCTTTAGATGCGATGATCGTGGCAGGTGCAAAAACCGGCTTTGGAACTGATGCTGCTGGTGTAATAATAGGTATGGATAACACTGTACCAACGCTGGATCTGACTAAGGATGCTAATAACTATGTTAGGTTTAACACAACCACTGGTGTTGATATTAAGACAGATAATTTTAAGTTAGACACAACTTATTTTAATATTGATACAACCACTCAAAGGTTAAACATATTCGATACTGCTTCTGCAGAAATAATAAGACTAGGAGAAATATCAGATGCAGCAGATGATCTTTACGGTATAAAGATATATAACGGAGCAGGGACTGGCAGTGCTAATACCATAGCAATGTTCGGTCAACAGGGTAATAAGATTGGTGGTTGGGAAATAACTGATTCTCAAATTAGAACAATACCTACAGCAGGCTTCGGAGAAAACTACGGTGAAGACGAGACAGGACTAATAATACATTCAGACGGAAAATTAGAATCATCTAATTTTGTTTCTAATCTAAAAGGTTGGAGAATAGACACAATCGGAAACGGTTCAGCAGAGTTTGAAAATATGCGAATTAGAGGGACACTCAGCACAACAGTATTCGAAAAAGAAACTGTAAACGTAGTCGGTGGACAACTAATGGTCGCTAACGCTACTACAATACAACCATTAAAAGATACAGACGGTGTAATCTTAGCAGGGTCTTCATCATACGCAGCAAATGCCGTAACATTTTCAGTTGCTAATACTTCAGGTTTTTCTGAAGGAGAAATACTTAAAATTAAATCAGTCAACGATGCTGGTTTTAGCGTAGAATATGTGTATGTATCAGGATCAAAAAGATACTCAGAAGATTCATCCATAACAGGAAATACAGGTTCAATAGATCCAGACGGTTTAGCAGGAGAGTTGTACGTAGAAAGAGCATACGGAGGTACACCAGCAGTATCAGCATCTATTACAACTTTATCAGCAGATATATCAACCACAGGAGAGACTAGTGTCAATGTAACCGATTCATCCGGTCTTGGAGTACAGAATATTATAAAGATAGGGAATGAAAGATTAAAGGTAACAGCAATTAGTAGTAATGTTTTAACTGTTATAAGAGATTACCATGATACAGAAGCAGATTCCCATGTTAACGGAGATACAGTTTACTTAATAGACTTAGACGCAGAATTCTTATCAGGGCTAGTTTCAACAGCGAAACCCTATAATGAAGGGCAAGTATTAGTTTCAACAGGAGTATTTAATCCATCTCAAGATATATCATCTGGGTATATAATGATGAATGCTAATCCTAGAGATGTTTCTACTCCTTATATGGATATTGTAGAAAGAACAGGATCAGGAGCATACGATTTACAGTTAAGATCTAGATTAGGAGACCTTTCAGGATTAGCTTCAGGTTACTTATACGGTAATAATGAACCAGGTTTTGGCTTATACACTGAAAATGGATTTTTTAAAGGAGCTATAACAGCTGAAACAGGATCTATAGCAGGTATACTTCATGTAGCTACAGTAGCAGGAGGATTAGAAACAGGTCAAAAAATATCTATAGGTAGAAAAGTATCAGGCACAACAGGAGCTTTCAACGACGGTATATTTGTAAATAATAATAACTACTGGTATACTGACGGTGCTTGGAAAGTAGGAGGCGCTAATAACTTCATATCATTAGATAACTTCACAGATGGTAATTTAGTTATTAATACTGAAACATTTACTTTAGATACTTCTACTTTTATAATTTCAAGTTCATTAAACAATGGAACCTTAGCAGCAGGTACGAATGCCGGTAACATGACAAGTACTACTGGAACAGGAGTATACTTAGATGGTAACGGTAAGTTTAGGGTAGGAACAGGAACAACAGGTGCAAATTACATATACTGGGATGGAACAACCCTCAATATAAAAGGTAATATAGATATAACAGGAGGTAGTGGTGTAAACACTGAAGAACTTAATGCAGCAACAAGCTCATTATCAGGCTCTCTAGGAACAGAAATATCAGCATCAGACGCAGCATTTTCAGCATCAGTAGAGAATACTACTAGTACTTTAGATGGAAAAATATTTACGGATAGTGCAGGTAGAGCAGTAAGACCGCCAACAGCATCAGCTGAAGGACTTTATTTAGCTTCTACGAACTTAGGGTTCTATAAAGATGGAGAATGGAAAACCTATATGGACAACCAAGGAGATTTCTTCTTAACAGGTTCTGAAGGTAATAAATTAGCATGGGATTCATCGACCGGAACATTAGAGATAGCAGGAGCAATAAACATAACATCAGGGAACGCAGCAACCCAAGATTATGCGACAAATGCAGCATCAGCATCTGCAGCAGTAGCAGAATCAGCTTCTTTAGCTATAATATCACAAGTCTCTGCTTCACTCTCAGGATCAATTAGCTCATCAACAGCTACACTACAATCAGGGTTAGAATCAGCAAACTTAGTACTAGCTGGAAAATCGGCTATATTTAGACAAGCAGAAGCACCTTATACCGCATCAGGTACTATAGGAGATATGTGGATAGATAGTGACGAAGGAAACGCTGTAAAGATATGGTCAGGAGACGAAACAGGATGGGCAACAACTCCAGATGAAACCTACAATCAACTAAGCGAGATATCAGGAGCAATAGATAATGTATCTTTAGACATATTTACAGACTCATCTGGTAGAATAGTAAGAACACCGGATACGGCATCAGCAGGATTGTACTTAGGAGATGAAGCATTAGGTTTTTATTCCGAAAGTGAATGGAAGACCTACATGGCTAATAACGGAAACTTCTACTTAACAGGAAGTGATCAAGGAGAATCTTTAACTTGGGATGGAGGAACATTAAAAATTTCAGGAGAAATAAATGTCACAGCAGGTAACGTAGCAACAACATCATCACTAGAAGCAGCACAAACCGCAGCAGAGTTATTCGCATCAGCATCCGCAGCAGCAGCAGCAGACAGTGGAATAGCAGCAGCAGATGCAGCTTATTCTGCTTCATTAAGTGCTTCCGAAAATTATACAGATCAACAAACAGACAGCTTAGATACAGCATTATCAGCATCAATATCAGCATCAAATGCAGCATTTGCAAATCAAGCAGTAACCAATGCATCACTTTCATTAGTTCAAGAAGGACTAAACTCTATATTTAGACAAGATAATGCTCCTGCTACTGAAAGTAGACTTGACGGTGATATGTGGATTGACTCAAATGACGGAAATGCAATACATATTTACAGTGCAAGCGAATGGGTAGCAGCTTCAGATACAACATACGATCAGTCTCAACTTATAACAGACTCTGTTGGGACAGCATCGTTAAATACATTTACAGACTCAACTGGTAGAATAGTAAGACCTACAGATCCAAACCTAGAAGGACTATACACAGGTCCTACAGCAATGGGTTACTACTCTGGAAGTGCTTTCCAAACATTCATGGCAAATAATGGTAACTTTTTCTTAACAGGAAGTGAAACTAATTATTTAAAATGGGACGGAGGAGCACTAGTCATTTCAGGAGAAGTAAACATACTAGGAGGAAATGCAGCAACTCAAGACTATGTAACAGGTAGTGTAGATGATGCAAGTACAGCACTAACAGAAGCACAAGAGTCAGCATCCGCAGAAAGTAATGCATCAGCATCTTTAGCAATTGCAGCAGCCCAAGGCGCCTCCCAAGCAGCACTACAAGCAGCATTATCAGCATCCGCAGCATTATCAAGATCAGTAGATGTAGATGGTAAAATTGCATATAATCCTACACCTCCTGGAGATGGTTACGGATTATACTATAACGCAGACAGATTAGGATTCTATAACTCAGGATCTTGGAAAACATATATGTCTGGTAGTGGAGAATTCTTTTTAACAGGAAGTAATAATAGCGGATTAGCATGGACTAATGATGAACTAACAGTTGATGGAACAATAATTGCTAGAGCAGGAGAAATAGGAGGAATAACTTTAGAAGATTCTAAATTATACAATGGAGAAGGAACTCATAGTGATGCGGATACTGGATTCTATTTAGACTCATCAAGTAACTTTTCATTAGGAGATAAACTAGTATGGAATGCATCAACTCAAGCACTTACAATTAGTGGAGAAATAAACGTTACTAACCCTGGTGATTTTGCATCACAAGCAGAATTAGAAGCAGAACAATCATCATCAGCAGATTTATTCTTAGCAGCATTTGCAAGCGCTAGTGCAGCAAATGATGCAGCAACTAGTGCATCTCTTGAAGCATCATCATCTTCATCAGCAGCACAAACTGCAGCAGAAGCATCTGCTACAGCAGCACTAAATACTGCAACAGGTTCTTTACAGACGTATGCGGATACAGCAGTTACCGCAATAACAGGATCAATACTCACAGCTCAAAGTACTGCAGATGCAGCAACAGGTTCAATAGCAACCCTCATTGCAGCAACCAGCTCAATGGTAAACCCCGCTACATACAACTTTGGACCAGATGCACAGATGTCACTCGCCTCTCTTCCAACACCTCCTGAAACAGCAGGACTCTATACAAGCTTTGATGCATTTGGATTTCATGACGGAACTCAGTTCTTAACTTTCATGTCATCATCTGGACTGTTTATGCTATCAGGTTCTGGAGATGATGGCTTAGTATGGAACGGTCAAAGTCTATCAATAGGTAACCCAGGAGTAGGTCCTTCATTTGAATATAACTTTAGCGGTTCTTTAGATACAAACTTATTTGACTCTAGTATTACAACAACTACTAGTTATGCATCACCTGTATTTGGAAATGAATTCAATAATAATAATAATAGCTGGGATGAAGGCTTTCATACAAAAGCATTATTTGATAGAAAAGATGGAGGTATATTTGAATGGGATATTGTAACATCTGATTACAACCCTAGAACTATGATAGGGTTATTTGAAGAGGGTGCTAATACATTTAGCTATGGCAACCTTAGCCACGCTATTTACTTCTATAATGGTAATATATACGCTTACGAAGATGCTAAGCCCAGAGGAGCCCTTGCATATAGTGCATGGACGACTAATACCCCTACGTTATTTAGAATTAGCATCCAGCTAAAACCTACTGGAGCTGTATACAAAATATTTAAAGATGGAGACTTTACTTCACCGTACGTAACATACGATTCACAAGTAGTAACGAATCCACAGACTGGAAATAATGATGCAATAACTGAAAGATATGTTAGGCCGGGAGCAGCAATACACAATTCCGGTACAACAAATAACCTACTATTTAGTAGAATGTCAGGAGGAAAGACTCTCGGGATGTCAACAAGGATTTCAGGTAACGGTATACAGACAGGAGGAATACAATCAACCAATTGGGGAACAGCAAATGGTTCTCGATTAGATTTAGATGCAGGAACTTTTAAATTAGGAGGATCAGCAGCACCTAGCTTAAGTTGGGACGGAACAACATTAAATGTAAAAGGAAATATTGAAGTAACAAACCCAGATACTTTTGCAACTCCTTCTACTAAGAATAAATCTGATTACAATATAATTTTAGTATCAACCGGTAGTGCAGGAACAACAGCAAGTGGCACATTAACATATATATCAGAATCACTAGGATACACTGGCGGTAATGAGAGTACTTGGTACTACGACGATAACGGCTACGCCTCCAACAACACTAACCCAGCAGACATAGACGGATTTGATTCACATGATTATGACTTATACGTATTTGATGAAAGAAATTGGGGATTAAATGGATCAGAAATACAATTAGCACTTAACTTATTTGATTTAGGTAAATCTGTACTAGTAGTAGGTAATGATACCAATGTAGGGAATTATACAGGATCTTATAATACAGAATGGCCAATTGCAGCAACTGCTAATGGTACTGGTATAGGTTGGATGATGGGCTACTCAGCAGCTAATCAGGGATTACCAGCTTCTCACCCAATCTTAGCAGGTATTAGTGCAAATGCAAACGTAGGTATAAACACTTCATCTGATTCTGGAAGATTAATTACACAGTTAAAAAAGTCACCCGGTGGTGGAACGATTGTACATCCATTTTCTCTAAAAGGGTCATCGACTACACTCACTCTTAGTAACGATGTTTATACATCAAATAGTGGAGGAGGAGTAGTAAGTTTTATAGCCACTAACCCAAGAGGAGGAAGATTAGTTAGTGCTAATATGTACGGAATACAAGCACCAACCAACGGTGCTACATTCTCTAACTACGGAGGAGTAATACCTTCAGCATCATTGAATTTAACCAATTTCTTACTTAGGACTGACCCTGCAATAGAAGCACACTATATGCAAGTTACCTCTATAACTGGAGAAATGGTAACAACTGGTAAGATAGAATCAACCAACTACAACTATACATCAGGAACTTATTCAGCAGCAGGAACTCAATTTAATTTAGATACAGGAGATTTAATAAGTGAAGAATTTTCTATCATAGACGGTAACGCTAACTTTTCAGGAACAGTAAGTATAGGTAATACAGATTTAACCGCAGCTAATACATTAAATTCAAGCAACACAGCAGATACTATAGGTTTAGGGAACGTTGACAATATAACAACCGCAACTATGCGAGCTACAGCAGCAGCAACTGACGGTACAATAGCAGGATGGAACATTAGTAGCTACAATATTAACTCCGGTAATACTGCTAATACTACTCAAAATCAAAGTGGGTATACCGCTGCTAATGGCGGTATAGTAATGAATTACCAAGGATCTATCCACTCACCTAATTTCTATATTAACAAGGACGGTACAGCAGCATTTAGAGGTTCATTACAGGTAGGTAATACTACATTATCAGAGGCTAATACACTTAATGAAAATGTAGTAACCTCAGAACTATTTTACTTTACAGGATCACAAGGAATTGCTCCAAATACACCTACAAATGATATTCTTGAATACGATTTTGAATCTGATAAAGAAGGAACTGCTAAGTTAAAATTAGTAATTGCAGACGCAGAAGCAGCAGGGATTTTTACAGGAGCAGAAACATTAGCAACCCAGGTTATAGAACACGGAAATGGATGGTTTAAAGGTAGACCTTCAACAAGTACTTCATATCCAACACTTACTTTAGATCAAGAAGATAAAAAAGAAGGAACCAGAGCTACTAGGATACAGACAACCGTCGCAGGTCAATACGTAGCATCAAACGGTATAACCTCAAATACTGAAAGAGAATCATTCCTAATATCAGGGTGGTTTAAAGGGACCGGTACAATGAAAATGCGTGGACAACGACTCGGAAATGATTATAGAGTCTTTGCTGACAAAGCTATAACATTAACAGATGTTTGGACTTACCATGAAATCGCTGCACCAAAAGGTGATGATACTCTTCCAGTAAGAATGGTACTCTCTGAAAACTCAGGACGTTTTGATGCTTATGTATTTGAACCATCAATTAAAAGAGAACCTAACTACTCAGGTGTACAAGCAACAGTAAACGGTAGACAACTACGCACAAGGTTAAGTAGAACAGATGTAGGAGGAGCAGATAATACTTTAAATACCTACTTCGATAACATTAAAGTAAATCAAGGAAGTAATACTATAAAAATCTTCTCAACAAGTACTGATGGAGCTACATTAAGAGAAATAGAAGTTACATACACAGCAACAGAAGATATAACATCAGGGTCAGCAGGAGGATGGACCATAGACCAAGACGCTATATTCTCAGGAACTAAAACAGTAACAAACGGCTTTGCAGAATCTGGATTAACTCTACATTCAGCAGGTAGTATACATGCTAAAGAATTTTTTATTAATAACGAAGGATCGGCATCATTCAAGGGAATAGTAACAGCTGCCGGTGTAACGGGTAGTTTAATTAGAGGTACAAACATAGAAGGTGGGGTTATTACAGGAGGTACTCTTGAAGGAGGGTCACTATCCATCCCAACCCAAGAACTACCGTTATTCTCGGTATCTGCAGAAGGGTACATGACAGCATCAGATGCATCAATATCAGGAGAAATCACAGCAACATCTGGTAGAATTGGAGATTGGGTAATTGATGAAAGTACCAACGCATTAAGAGATGAAGATGGTGAAATAGTATTTGAACCAAATATACCTGAAATACAGATGTATGTAGGTGCCGATAAAAAAGTTATCATCTCTCCCTTAGGAGATCTGACTAGTACTGCTGGAGGGGCAGTAAATGTTAATATAGATGCTATAGGTTCCACAGGTAACTATTGGTCTTCTTTTGCATCAACAGGTTCTATACCCTTCCTCTTTTCTACCGACAATACAGCTTTCAGAGCAAAGCAATATTTTGGAGTAGCATCAGGGAGTATACTAGGACCTAAAGACGCAGATACATTTAATGCAACATCAGCAGGAGATTATACAGTCACTTTAAATATACCAGCATTTACAGCAAAAGTAGGTACACATACAACACCAACAGTATCAGTTGCAGACCCTAACTACGTACCATCAACATCATCCCAGAAACACGGATTTATTAGACCAACAGCAGCAGTTACCATAACAGAATTATACTTATGTGCATTCAACAGTGGGAATGACGAAATAGGGTCTACTCTACTAGGATCATCTACTGCGATAGGAAGAACTTCATCATTTACATATAAAATATCTTCTGGAACTAACTCCTCAAATACCCCGGAGCAGTTTGAATTTGATTTCACTTCTGTAGATTCTAACGCTTTAGTAACACTTATAGACGGTTCAACTAAACTTGCAAAAAATATAAACAGACAAGATAAACTGAAAGTCTGGGATGAAGAAACTTCTAAATTTATAGGAGTAACACCAGCCGGTATAAATACAAGAACAGTTAACGAGCACTGGCTCGTAGAAGCAGGAGGTAAGAATATCAGAGTAACTTATAACCATAACTTCTGGACCGACGGAGGACATATTATACCGACAGAGAAAATAGACACAGGAATAACACAAATCTATATTGACACAGGAAATGGAGTAGAACTTAAGACTGTTGATAAGAGAGAGTTAGTAAAAGAAGAATTAGAGGTACACTCATATGAAATACCAGATAAATTTAACTACATTGCAAACAGTATAATACACCATAACCCTAGTTACGGTTATACTTGGGTAGATGCTACATTTGCTGGTTCTAGTGCATCTACAACATCTAATTCTGCAGTTACTAACGCTGAAAAGATAATAAACGTATCAGAAGCAGGAACTATACACTTTAGGTATAAATGGAAGGTAATAACCGGTTCAGGAAGATCTGTCACAGTGTCGAACTCGAACTCTGTAACATATACTGAAAGAAAACATACTGTCGGCGCAAATCAAGCAGCTACATTTACCAGTGTGACTGGATTTGATACACAGTTAGGATTAGCAGTACCAAGTAATTTTGTAGAACTAAAAGCAGGAGGGCTACAGATTGTATCTGATGCTGATAAGTACGTAAGAGCAGAAAGGCTAGATAGTAATGCAACTGCTGCATCAGTAATACTACAGACTAAAGGAGGTACCTTAGCAACCGATGCAATTAGACCGAACACTACAAGCACAAGTACTACCACAGGTTTTGATATAGGCTCTACAACATATAGATATAAGGATATATATGCGTATAGAATAGCAGCAGCAAATAACATAACAGCATTTACCACAGGGAATGCATCTGATAAGAGATTAAAGCACAATGTTAAACCACTTAAAGGTGCTCTAGATAAGGTACTAAAACTTCAAGGAGTTTCTTTTGATTGGAATAATAAAGATTTAGGAAGCTCAATAGGTTTTATAGCTCAGGACTTTGAAAAACATATACCAGAATTAGTATCTTCATCTGAAATTATTACAGAAGAATATAAAGATACTAAAACTATAGATTACGCAGCAACAGTAGCGGTACTAACAGAAGCAATAAAAGAACTATCAGCAAAAGTAATTGAACTTGAAAAAAAGCTTGAAACTAAGAACTAAAAAGCTATGGCATTATCATCAACAGGAGCAATAACTATAAATGCTATACATGTAGAAGCAGGAGGGACTTCTAACACACAGTGTAGCTTAAACGATAGTGATATACGAACATTAGCACAGAGAACTTCCGGAGAAATAGGCTTTGATGATTTACGCGGTAAATCAGGAGGATCTGTTGATGATGATGATGATGGGACTGATTTAGGATGTTTAGTGTATGGTACTTTAATAGAAATGGCAGACGGAACTCAAAAACCAATCGAAGATGTAGTAGTAGGGGATAGGGTAGTCTCTTTTAACATAGAAGGATTAGGAGCACAGGAAGACTGGACCGAATGGTACACACACTACAGAGTATTTGGTGAAAAGACTGTATCAACCGTAACAGCAAACCGATTAAGATCAAATGGAAACCACTATAGTATAAATAACACATTAAAGATAACAAACGAACACCCAGTATTAATTAAAAGAGATAACACTATCTCCTTTAGGTACATAGAAGAAGTAGTAGTAGGAGACAAACTCTTTAACTTTAATATGGAATTAATCAATATAGAAACTAGAGAAAAAATACCCGGTGAAGTTCAAACAGGTGATTTAGATGTTGAAGAGGTAGATAACTACTTTGCATCAAATTTCTTAGTACACAATGCTAAGGAGATATCTGATATTGAGAAAGATTCAGATGATAGAGGTTTCGATTAATCTAGTTAGAGCTTTATATAGTTGGTTAATTAAATTTAATTTCGTAAATTAAACAAACATGGTTACACAATCAGAATGGACCAATAAAGGTCAAACAATCACAGAGATATCAGATATGCCGGAAGGTACGTACGGTTTTATATATGAAACTTTTCACATTCCTACGAATAAAAAGTATATAGGAAAAAAAGTTCTATACTTCGAACGTAACAAGAGATTAGGTAAAAGAGCATTAGAAGCTTTAAGAGAAGAAAGAAAAGCAAAAGGAATAGGAGGAAGAACACCTTTAAAGCAAAAAATAATAACAGAGTCAGATTGGAAGACGTATTACGGTTCACACAAAGATATTCTAAAATATGTGAAAGAAGGTACACCAACAGATTTTAAACGTTCAATACTATGTTACGTACCTAATAAAAAGCTTCTAACGTATTTTGAATGTAAATACCTATTTATAAATGAAGTACTAGAGAACAAGGATAGCTACATTAACGACAATGTACTCGGTAAGTTCTATAGAAAAGACTTTGACGTATGAAACTAAGAGATATTCTACTTAAAGAGAATAATGAATCCTGCCCTGCAGCAACTCAGGATTTAATACTCAACACGAAAAATAGAGATGCTTCAATAAAAGCAACTCATATACAGTACGGTCCACTGAATGTAAGTGAACCAGGTTCATACTGGAAGGATATAGCAAAGTACTGGAACACTACAGAAGAAGCAGCAAAAGGAACTAACTGTAGCAATTGTGTTGCATTTGATATATCTCCTAGAATGGAAGAATGTATGCCAGGTGTAACGTCTGATGAAGACGGAAAATTAGGTTACTGTTGGATGCATCATTTTAAATGTCATTCTGCAAGAAGCTGTAGAACATGGGCAAAAGGAGGTCCAATAGAAAAAGATAAAATCTCCCTAGACTGGCAAGAAAGAAATAAAAAGTAAATTATGATACAGATAAAAGATTTATTAGGGCTCCCTTCTTTAGGGTACCATGTAGACAATAACCTCACCTTACATGAGAATGTCTACCGATACTCTAGCGATAGCTTTATACAATTATTTGCTGAAGCAAGAGATGCTCATAGAGACGGTAAAATTCAACTTAACGAAGAAGACTTAAAGTTAATAGAAACAACAGATATTGGTCTATATGGATTATTTGAAGGAACAAAAGTACCTTTAGATTTACCTATGATA
>Ga0222717_10000941_pt1 | contig 24349 bp, 31 predicted proteins | sample C33_18DmetaG_FD_165053 | JGI IMG/M metagenome (GOLD analysis project Ga0222717, IMG submission 165053) | Estuarine water microbial communities from San Francisco Bay, California, United States - C33_18D | ecosystem: Environmental > Aquatic > Marine > Unclassified | place: USA: California... | reverse complement strand
GGACTGCGCGGAAAGTTTATAAAAGGAGAGAGTAAATGATTAAAGAGTTTTGGCAGCGGCTAACAAAAAAACGAAAGACCAATAAAAAACTAACACGCAAAGAGCAGATCCTTGCGGAGTTGGACAGAGGTGCGGGAACCGCGAAGCAATTATCTGACCGTATGGGTTTGAAGTTGACGATAGTTCGTGTGACTTTGTCTTCCCTGCACAAGTCGGGGTTGATCAGGGACACGGGTAAAGATTCTGGTTCTGAAGGTGTTTGGGTTGTTGTGAAATGATCGAATACTTCACGGCACTTGTGATCAGTTACGGGTTGCGGGATCAGTCTGTTGAGGCAGTCATTTGGTTTGAGAACCATAGAGAATGCCAACATGTTATGCAGGAAGATCTCGCGGCACCGTTATATAATTACTTGATGGGTTTGTACGGCAACGGAATCATGATGCGGTGCGAGGTATCAGACGAAGTGTCTCGCGAACTTTTGCGCCCGAAACTTAGACCCGAGGGATTAGGCAATGGCTAAGTCATTAACTCCGGCGCTTGAGGCCGAGTATAAATTCTTGAAACAACAGGTAGATTTTTGGATGGAGGCGCAGATTAAAACGGATGCTTCACCATCTGTTAAGAACAGATACTGGTATGCCAAAGAAGACTTAACGAAGTTTGTAAGTAACAGAAGGAAGGAGGGGTTTCACATATGAGTCTAGAAGATTTAGTCAAAGAGGTTGTGTCCAATCCGTGGGCGTTCGGAAAGATCCCAGAGGATTCACCGACTCACATGGTTGAGGATGTAACATCAATCACATGGTACAGGCAGGGACAGTTTCAGATCCAATTATTTGCCATGCCGCCCAACTGTATTGTGCCGGAGCATACACATACAAACGTGGATAGCTATGAGGTGATGATGGGTGGACGTATGCTGTTAAGCAAGCATGGCAGATGGGTGCAGGATTCTGATTTCGAAGTGTTGAACATCAACTCAGATCCGTTCAGTCGTCGCCGTGGTTCTGCCATCAGGGTAAGACCCAACGATATGCATGGCGGTATCGCGGGACGGCGTGGCGGTGTGTTCATGTCAGTGCAGAAATGGTTGCGAGGTGTGAAGCCTCACTGCGTGGCATTAGATTACAACGGACCTACGATGGGTGATCGACATCTCGAGGGCGTCAAGGCAGGAGATGCCAGTAGCAAGGGGGGACAGAAGCACCTCACATTCAAGGATGCGGCAAGCAAAGAGGATAACGCACCATGGGAATATCTAAACCAATGAGTCCATCGGACAGGATCAGATACGAGGACATTTATCGTGCGCGTTGGGAAGAACAAACACGGTTAGATAAAATCAAAAACCCTAAACTAGAAATACAAAACGCGCATGCGAGAAACGGAGAGAAAGCCAAGGCACATGGACACAAGGGTGGCAGGCCCAAGATTATCAAAGAACTATCTAAGGATGCTACGATGTTAAACAAACTTCTAAGCCGAGAGATCTCGTTGCGAGAAGCTGCGGACATTATGGATCTTACGATTAAATCTGTTACTCAAATCAAATCTCGATACGGGTTACCGCGTGACTGATCACGAGGAACGACTGCGCATTATGGCACTGGCCTTACGGAAAGGTTTACCTATCCAGGGCGAGGAAGCTGTATCAATATTAGAAGAGGCGGCGGACTTCATAGAGTTTATGTTTGACTCGCTAGAAGATATCGTGGAGCCGACCCATGAGGCCGACCCCAAGGAAGAGGAATAAATGGATTTAAGGATAGAAGCAATCAGAGATTTAGTGGTCAGGACAGAGAAAGAACTTGACGACATAGAATGGGAGAACCCATCGGATCCGAGGATCGAGTACCTAATAAAAGAACTTAACTACTACAAGCAACAAGAGGAGAAGGGCGAGATATTCGAGCCCAAATTTTAATATGATAACAGAACTAAAAGAAGTAATTATCGAAGAGCAAACGTATTCCGGCAGCGCGTTTGGCGTAACCGAGCAGGGTGACGGGGTGTTCTTTAACTCTCGCATTGTAGATGCGGTTGGGTTGAAAGCGGGACAAACGGTGCAAGCCTGTTTAGTCCCTAACTTTCCGGACAAACGGGAAAGCATACCCTGGAGAGCGATGCGTGTTGAGGTAACACATGATGGATTAAACATAATAACTCAAGAAACCGCACCACTTAACTTGAATGAAAAGATCCACCGTCTTCTGAAGGAAGATGATGGGCACTGGACGTTGACGGAACTTGCTGAAGAGTTGGACGAAGACACCGAGGTTGTGCGTACAGTGTTGATTAACGACAAGTCAATCATGAGTACGTTGGTTTACTTCATGTGACTTGCGTACCACAAACATATGGTGTAGAAGTGGACAACACATTTCGTACAACAGGAGATTTACATGTCGAAATTAAAAAAGAAGGAGGAGCCTAAGTTCAAAAACGTAGCTGTCCTGCTCGATGATCACGCCATGCTAAACAAATTGGCACACTTGGATCAGAGATCTATGGCACGGCAGCTGTCTGTATTGATACGAAAAGCCTATGATTCCTTACCCGTATCGGATAAGGTGTAACTATACTGCTCGGTAAGGCACACGCCTGTGGCTTTACTACCTCATACTAGCCCCCCTTGAGATCTTCCCCGCGTGGGGAAAAACCTCAACGGGGGCTATTTTTTATTCGAAGTCTTGTGGCGTTAGCTCTTTGTGTCTCGAAGGTGGTGAGAACAAGCTAATCTTTCTTCGTTGCCGAAAGAACGTATCGTGTTGCGGGTAGTCTCGAGCAAACCACAGAGTATAAAAGGTTCGATGATTGTTGTTTAGTTTGAACGTAGTTTTTCCGTCAACGTCGGGACGATCAGTGTGCCATCGGATCTGCTCAAAGATAGACTGAGATCCGTAGTGATGGAAGCCTCGAGATATAATATCCAAAGTAAACTTGCAGAACAGATCGTATATCTCAGGGTTCTCGTTGTGATATTTAAGAGCGGACTTCTCCATCTGCTCGAATCTATTGCGGGAAAAGAACTTCATCTCTGCTTGGGTCATCTCTTGGCCTCGTTTGGTTTACCTTTTTTTGCGCGTAGCATGCGTTCGGGTTCCTTACTGTAGCCTCGGATCTGCGTGACGTTGTGCTTCTTCATCCCTTTTAAGAATGCTTCGGCTACGTCTTGGCTTAATCCTGTTTGCAACGCGAGTTCCTTTGCTCCGGTATCCAATCGTCGGAGCCCACGTTTATAATCCACCATCGTTTCGATAGCAGCGTCATGTTTTATTTGGTTGGTTTTAGTGTCAGCCATTCTCGTGCTTCCTCTCCTAATACTTTTGCACCGATGTCTATCTTAGCGCGTAAAGCCTTCACTATGCGCTCATCGATGGTTCCCTCGCAGATTAAATCAACGTAGGTAACTGGGTTTTTCTGACCGATACGATGCGCCCGATCTTCAGACTGGATTCTTGTTTCCAGGTTAAAGTCATTGGCGTAGTATACCACAAGGTTGGCCTCGGTCAGAGTTAAACCGTAACCTGCGGTAGCGGGATTACCCACAAAGAACTTGAGTGGGTGTGTTGGATTCTGAAAGTCTCGAAGTATACGGGCGCGTTCATCATCTGATGTGTCCCCGAAGTATCCAGCAGCGGCATCCTTGCCGTACTTCTTTTGTAGCATAGCCACGATAGATTGTATGTCGTGGCGAAACCTAGACCAGATGATTGCTTTACCGTCATGTTCATCCATGAGTTCCTCCAAAGCATCCATGCGTTTGGTTGGGAAGGTCATCATCGTACCATCGTCTGTTTTAAGGTGACCTGACATCAGCTGCTGTAGACGTAGTAACTGTGTAATGACTGCCGGAGCAGTAACCATCTCCCCGTTGTCGAACAACATTAACGCCTCGTATTGTATACGTTCATACATCTCCCTTTGTTCTTTGGTTAGGGGCACATACCGTGCGGTGTATGTTTTCTCCGGCAGATCGAGGCAGTCTTTTTTTAGTACCCGATAGCTAAACCGATCCATTCTTTCGGACAGTTCCTCTAGGTTACGGTATCCTACAACCTGAGAAAACGAGTGCGCTCCTGTACTTCTCTTCTGCACAACAGCGTACCTGCCTTGGAAAGCGTAATACGAATCGTATCCAAGCAGACCAGATCTAAGAAACTCACACTGGGAGTATATATCTAGTGGGGATTTAGTTACTGGTGATCCAGTCAAGAGCCGACGGTACGAGAAGCCAGAGGCTATCTTCATCAGAGCCTTTGTCCTCTTGGCCTTGTGATTTTTTATTGTGGTGCTTTCGTCGATGGCTATCATGCCAAACCTACCAAACTTTTTAGCAAGCCAGTTGCCTGCGGTCTGTCCCTTGACGGTCGAGAACGCTTCGACATTCATCACGAATATAGTGAGCCCCGAATATGGTTCCTTAATGCTTTCTAATTCTTTCTTCTGTTTCTTATTTGGGCTCGACACCCACCTGATGACGCGATTCGGCACGTCATCAGACATATGTTCTGGTATTTCTTTGGCAACCCAGTTGCGATACACACCTTTCGGTGCAATGATCAGGGCGAAGTTGCACTTACCTTGTTGAAAAAGCACACCCAGGTTGTCGATCAGTACCTTTGATTTACCTGTCCCCATTTCCATAAAGAAACCAAAAGCATCGCGGCTACCCGCAGCGTCCAAAGCTGTCCGCTGATGGTCGTATGGGGTTGTTTTGAATTTATAGTTGACATTCATTTGTTTCCTCCGATATAGTCCAATGTACGACACGCGAACTTGTGTGTCAACCACAACACCTGAAGAGGAGAAAACTTTGAGAGAACTACACAGACTATGGCGCGGCAAAGAGGGGTTTGAGTCAGCTGACTTGGATCGTGTCGCGGAGATTGCGGCTACTACGCAATCAACTAAGGCCAAACTAGGGGCTCGGAAAGAGGAGAATGATAAGGCTCGTCGTAGCCGTATCGCCTGGCTATCCGAAAACCTTTGGCTCAAGGACCGACTATGGGGTTTCGCGGAAGAAGCGAATCGTCGAGCGTTTGCTTTCGACGTTACGCGTTGTTGCGATGTTCAGTACACCGAGTATCATGCGGATGAGAAGGGTCATTATGATTGGCACGTTGATGTGGCTTTCAGCCATGACGTTCCTTATGACCGCAAGATATCATTAACGGTGCAACTGAGTGACCCGAGCGAGTACGAAGGCGGGAGCTTTGGTATTCATAACCAGTCACTACCCGACTGGCATAGGGAGAAAGGCACTGTCTTGGTATTCCCAAGTTACATGTTGCATAGAGTTGAACCTGTCACCAAGGGCGTTCGTCGTTCCTTAGTTGCATGGTTCGAAGGTCCAAGGTGGAGGTAATAAAATGACAGAAGTATTTGAAGACATGTTCGATGAGGTTAGTGCGCTATCCGATATCGACGCCGGAACTGGTAAGCAACTAAGCCAACTGGTTCGGCAACTCCGTAGCGTTGAGCAACAGATTGAAGATACGGAGCAACACTTAAAAGATCTGAAGGCTGAGAAGCATAAGCTCACAATAGAAGGCATACCTAATCTCATGGACGAGATGGGTGTCGAACGTCTTGATGTTGACGGGGTTACCGTTGATCGCAAGTTGATCGTGCAAGCGTCTATTCCTGTGGCTAAACGAGAAGAGGCTTTTGAGTGGCTGAGAGACAATCATCTTGATGACATCATTAAGAATGACATCATATGTTCTTTCGGCAAAGGGCAAGACAATCTAGCAGGAGATGTCGTTGGTATTCTGCAAGAGAAAGGGTTTCCAGTAACAATGAAGACCCATATCCATCCGTCAACGCTCAAGGCATTTGTCAAAGAACGCTTTGAGAATGGCAAACCAATCGACCTCGATATGTTCGGGGCATTCATCACCAACGCAGCACAGATAAAGAGGAAAGCATAATGGATAATTTTGAAGAACAGATGGAAGATCGTTTGATCGAAGAGCAGATTGAAGACGAACTTCAAACTCTCGCGGAACTTGAGGCTGACATGAACACGGTTCAAAAGGCTGCATACGCGCACTTGTCAAAAGGAAAGACGATGGCAAAGGAGCGTATCTCTATAATCAAAAGTATTCTTAGTGACTATAAATATGAGGTAAATAAAAATGGCTAACGCAGTAGCAAAAGCAAAAAGTGCAGAGTTAAGCACAGATGTAATGGACGATATCTTTCAAGATGGTGGAGAGGGCGCGGCCTTTGACTCCAGTGAACTACAGATTCCATTCGTTCGGTTGGCGCAACAGATGTCACCACAGATTAACAAGAAAGACGCTCAGTATATTGAGGGTTTATCTTCTGGTGATATGTTCAACACACTTACCAATGCGGTGTACGACGGCGAGGGTGGCCTCAATGTTGTACCGTGTCACGTCATAACCAAGTACAAAGAGTTCGTGACTCGTGAGAACGGTGGTGGTTTTGTGCAGGAGCTTGATGCAAGCGACCCTGTTATTGCACAGACACACAAGGAAGGCACTATGGACATGCTCCCCAGCGGCAACCAACTGGTTAAGGCTGATGAGTATTATTGCTTGGTTTTGGATGATGAAGGTGGGTGGGAACCCGCTGTCGTAGATTTCAAAGTCACGCAGATGAAAGTGTCCAAGCGTTGGAAGACACAGATCGCTATGAACAAAGCGAAGAACCCGAAGACAGGAATGATGCAGATCGTACCTATCTTTAGTACCGTTTGGAAACTCACCACTGTGGACGAGACTAACAAGCGGAACGAAACATATGCCAACTACGCAGTCTCCAAAGTCGGCATGGTAGAAGATCGTAACCTGTACAACGAAGCTAAGACGTTCCGTCAAAGCATTGTTGCGGGTGAGGTTAAGGCTTCAGAAGGAAAGGCAGCGGAACCGCCAGCCGATCCAGTAGCGGATGATGAAATCCCATTCTAGTAAGCCATGGGCGCGGCGGCAAAGTTAACTGTCAACCGCGCCCAGTTAACCTCAACAGGAGCCAAGCATGTCTGATGCAAAAAGATTGCTGGCTGCTTTCGAAGGGTCGAGGGCAGCGTACGGTACGACAGTCGTCGGTCGCGTGGGGAGAAACGGTAAGACCGAATCTAATAGTCGCGTGATCCACGGTCAGTTGGACGAAGAAAAAATACAGGCTCACATCGATGGTGAGCTAGGGGTGGGGTCAATTCCTATCAACTCCGAGAACGTATGTAAGTTCGGAGCTTTAGACATAGACACCTATGACTTGGATCTCCAAGCGTTGAACCGAAAGGTTCAAGCAATGAAGATGCCTCTTATACTATGCCGTTCCAAGTCGGGCGGCGCACACTTGTTCCTGTTTCTGAAAGACTGGGAACCTGCAGCACTCATCCGAGAATACTTAACTGAGATGTCCATCGCACTGGGGTACAGTGGGTGTGAGATATTTCCAAAGCAAGATAAAATTCTTGCCGAGCGTGGAGACGTTGGTAACTTTATAAACATGCCTTACTATGGAGGTGACATCACGACTCGGTACGCGATGGACAAAGACGGGGAAGCCGTGGACTTTGACAAGTTTTTTAAGATGGTCAACGCGAAACGGGTTAGCGCAGCGGAACTAAACGAGATGAAGTTTGGTGGGAAGCGTAAATATTTCACCGACGGGCCTTACTGTTTAGAGGTGATGGCTAGTCAAGGTAAGATCCAAGACAACCGAAACATTACCATGTTCGCCGTCGGGGTATATTGTAGGCTCAAGTGGGCTGACGATTGGAAGAAACACCATGAAGAGTTTAACCGGATACTATGTGAACCTGCGCTTGAGGCAACAGAGATTGTGAACATACAGCGGTCACTGGAAAAGAAACCTACATACTTCTACCAATGTGACGTGTGCCCACTCAAAGATTTCTGTGATAAGAACGTGTGTAAGACTCGACCCTTTGGTGTAGGCAACCAAGCACCTGACATGCCAAACGTAGGGGGGCTGACGATACTGATGTCCGAGCCTCGCTTGTACTTCATGGATGTTGATGGTCAGCGGATGCAACTTACTACGGAGCAGTTACAGAATCAGAACCTTTGGCAACGGCAATGCATGGAACAGTTGAGTATGATGCCGCCCAACTTAAAGGCTCAGAAGTGGCAGCAGATGGTCAACGAGTTGATGACCAAGTCTGTCAAGTTAGAAGTCCCAGAAGAGATGACCATCAAGGGTCAGTTCAAAGAGTTGCTGAAGGTTTACTGCACCAGTCGGATCAAAGCCATGGCTCCCGAAGAGATGGACATGGGTAAGCCATGGACAGAAGACGGTCAGACCAGGTTCACTATTGCAGGTGTTATGCAGTTCCTTAAAAACCGTGGGTTCTCAGAGTATACGAGAGCCGAAGTCCAAGAGAGATTAAAAGAATTAAACGGGGGGCAGGAGTGCCACGGGCATCATGCGATACGCAAGCCTGACGGCAAGCGGTCAACAATAAGAGTGTGGTGGGTTCCTGCCTTCGAAGACGATGACGTATATTTAAATACCGAGGAGAAAGAAAATGACATTCCCTTCTGATAGTAAGCTGATGAGGATTACGGAGGTCACCGAATGGCTGAATGTTTCCAAGTCCACTGTTTACAAGTGGGTTAGTGAAGGGACATTCCCAAAGCCTATTATACTAGGCGATGATGGTGGGGCTCGTAATAGCGCAAGCCGTTGGGTTGAGAGCGAGGTAACCAAGTGGTTGTCCGAGCGTCCACGGGGCAAGACGGATGACGAATGAGCGTCTGATTCTGGGACCACCTGGTTGCGGAAAGACATACACTCTTATCGAACGGATCCGGCAAGCCTTTGATGATGGGGTAAGACCCGAGGAGATTGCGTTCGTTTCGTTTACGCGAAAGGCGATACAAGAAGCTGTGGAACGTGTACTCGATGAGTTCGGAATGAACATCAAGCAACTGGCTTACTTCCGTACCCTACACTCTATAGCCTTTCGTGCGTTAGGTCTGAATAGATCTAGTATAATGGACAACGATGACTGGAGCGCATTGGGAAGAAACCTCGGCATGTCTTTCTCGGGGATGGACAAGACAGATCCAGATGAGGGTATCCTGCTTTCGTCGGTTGGTGGCAGCGGAAGTAAATATGTTCAAGTATTGGATCGCTCACGGTATCGGGGGGTGTCGTTAGAGCAAGAGTACAACGAGGCTGAAGACTATGATCTGTACTTCTCTAAGCTAGAGCAGATTAAAAAGGCGACGATCACATACAAGTCGTTGCAGTCTAAGATGGACTTTGTGGATCTGATAGAAAAGGCGATGCATGCACAGTTTCCACACTTCAAACTTTTGATCGTGGATGAAGCACAGGATCTAACGCCGTTACAGTTAGACATGGTTAAGCACATGGCTCAGTCTTCGGACGAGGTGATATATGCAGGGGACGATGATCAAGCAATTCACCGATGGACAGGGGTGGATGTAAAGAAGTTCATTACTCTTACGGATAACATTGAAGTGTTAAGCCAGTCGTATCGTCTTCCTAAGAAGGTGCATGCGCTGTCACAACAGATAGCCAACAGGATTCAAGGACGCATACCCAAAGAGTTTCATCCACGGGAGGAGGAAGGAAAGGTTGAGTACCATCTAACACTCGACACTGTTCCTATACACAAGGGGTCATGGACAATCATGTGCCGGACGAACAGTTTCGTTAAAGAGTTTGCTGATCAGTTACGCGAAGCAGGGTACTTGTATGCCGTGAAGGGGAACCCGTCAATCGATCCCAAGTTGGGTGAGGCTATGCTTACCTGGCGTATCCTGCAAGGAGGTGGACGTATAGGGGTGCTACAGGCGCAGAAGCTGTACGAAGTAGTACCGAAGCAAGGAGACCACGCCGTTGTCAGGAGAGGCGCTAAGAAGCTCCTAGAGGCCGCGGCACCCGACGCGATGATGACATACGAAGACTTAACTAAGTTTGGTTTGATTGCACCGTTGGATCGAGACGCTATGGATATAGCTAGACTAGGGAGCGACGACAAACTTTACGTTCAGTCTATTGAGAGGAGAGGAGAAAGCATAACTGAAGATCCTCGGATCAAGGTATCGACGTTTCATGCGATGAAGGGTGGGGAGGATGACAACTGTGTTGTGTTCCTAGCATCCACCAAGGCATGTGTTGAAAGCAGATATCCCGACGATGAACACCGTGCATTCTATGTGGGCGTAACGAGAGCCCGAAAAGAACTGCACCTTTTGGACACAGATAAAAGATACAGGTACGAGATATGAAAAGAGATAAGGTCTTAGAGACAGCCTCGGAATACATTAACGGGCAGAGAGCCAAGGATTATGGGGACGCTTTCGATAACTTCACTCGTATAGCAGATGGGTGGAACCTCATTGTAAAAGAAGCTCAAAGCACCACGGGTTACATCACACCTCAACATGTTGCGTTGATGATGGACTGGGTCAAGACGGCGAGACTGCTCAATGACATAAAGCACGAGGATTCATGGATTGATAAGTGCGGGTACAGCGCCCTCGGAGCAGAGTTCACTGATCGTGAAGCCGAAATACAGAAGCGGTTGGATGTGTTTATAAGGAAGCCAAATGACTAATCTATTCGGCAGCGCCCTGCATCATCAAATAAAAAACGAATTAAATCTGATTGAGACAGACTGGAACATACCATCAGGGTTCCCTGACCTGACAGGATACAACGAAGTTGCGGTAGATCTTGAAACATATGACCCCAATATTAAAACACTAGGCCCTGGTTGGGCTCGTAAGGACGGACACATCATTGGGATAGCTGTAGCCGCAGGGGAATACAAAGGTTACTTCCCTATGCGTCACGAGAACGGACATAACCTCGACGCTAAGATGGTTATCAAGTGGATCAAAAAGCAGATGTCTATCCCTGAAATGAAGGTGATCATGCACAACGCGACGTACGACGCCGGATGGCTTCGCGCAGAGGGGGTGGAGATAAAGGGTGAAATAATCGACACGATGATAACAGGGGCTTTGGTGGACGAGAACAGGTGGTCTTTCGGATTAGACGCCATGGCTCGAGACTACATCCAGATGCGCAAACAAGAGAAGCTGTTGCAAGCCGCGGCGAAAGAGTGGGGCGTAGACCCTAAGTCGGGCATGTATAAGTTGCCACCCAAATATGTGGGTGCCTACGCAGAACAAGATGCGGTAGCTACACTGCAACTATGGCAGGCTTTGAAGATTGAGTTAGAGAAGCAAGATCTGTGGTCGATATGGAGACTAGAGACAGGTCTCATCCCCTGTTTGCTAGACATGCGCAGCAAAGGTGTGCGTGTTGACTTGGATAAAGCGGAACAGAACAAGAGGATTATTCGCAAAGAGACTGACTCCCTGCGGATGGTCATCAAAAAAGAATCAGGTATGGACGTGGACATCTGGGCTGCGGCCTCAATACAAAAGATGTTTGAGAAGATGAACATGGATTTTCCTGTTACGGAGAAGGGGTCTCCATCGTTCACCAAGTCGTACTTGAACAGCCATGAGGCCAAAGTATGTCAGGCCCTGGTGCGTCTTAGAGAGTTTGACAAGGCAGACTCTACGTTTATCGACAGCATTCTGCGGCACGAACACAACGGTCGCATCCATACGGAACTGCATTCCACACGACGGGATGAAGGGGGGACAGTCACGGGCAGATTTTCAGCATCAAACCCTAACCTGCAACAAATTCCAGCGAGAGACAAAGAACTGAAGAGATTAATTCGCGGGTTGTTTATACCAGAAGATGGTTGCAAGTGGGGATCTTTTGACTACTCATCCCAAGAACCAAGACTCTTGGTACACTTTGCGGCGAACATGCCAGACATTATGCGTGACCCTGTGGTTGATACAATCGTGGAAGAGTTCAACACAGGTGACGTGGATCTCCATCAAATGGTAGCGGATCTAGCAGGTATTACCCGCAAACAAGCCAAGACTGTGAACCTGGGTATCATGTACGGTATGGGGGTCGGCAAACTCGCAGATCAGTTGGCTATCTCTGCGGACGAGGCCAAGGGTTTGATAGACAGACATCACCAGAAGGTTCCGTTCGTTAAGCAGTTGGCAACAGCAGCGTCCAATCGAGCCGGAGACAAAGGTCAGATCCGCACATTGCTTGGTCGTCTATGCCGTTTCGATTTATGGGAACCGTCTACCTTTGGTTACAACAAGCCGATGAATTTCGAAGAGGCCAACAAGAAGTATGGTGGTATGGGGAAGCTAAGACGGGCGTTTACCTACAAAGCGTTGAACCGTTTGATCCAAGGATCCGCGGCTGACCAAACTAAAAAAGCTATGCTCGATTGCTATGAGGCGGGACTTACTCCTATGCTCACGGTGCATGATGAGTTATGCTTTAACGTAGAAGGGCAAGAGCAAGCTACTCAAATAAAAGAAATTATGGAAACAGGTGTGCCGCTCAAAGTCCCTTCTAAAATTGATGTAGACATACAAGATGACTGGGGAATGATAGAATGACGGAAGAACCTTTAAAGACACTAGGCTTCAAACAGATGCATCAAATGCAGATAGATGCATTGTTAGACCTAATCAACAAAGCCATTAACGTGGCGTGCATTACAGGTGACGAAGACATCATTGAAGAAGTAGAGAGGTGCGCCGATGACCTAATCCACCTGTTCGGCGGTAACGGCGTCACCGTAAAGGTTGATGTCAACGGTTAAGTAGGTCTCGGGTTCTGGGGTCTGGGATCAAGGCTGGGTTTACATTGGCCTGTCTTGACGGATCCCCAAACCTATTTGGTGGAGGTGCCTGTAGTGGTACAGGTTGGGGTGCCTGTGGTAGTTGAAAGTTTAATTTCACTGGATCTCCAAACCTATTGCTTTGATTAGGTGTAGACCTTGGTGCAGGAGTCTCGTCTCGAGTTAACTTAGACCCACGAAGATCAGAGTAAATACTCCTGATTTCAGATCTGGTGTCCTTAAAGATCTCATAGTTTCCGGCACGTCGCATCTTTTTACGAGCATCATCAGACATTTTAAATGGTTCGAATCGACCTCGCATGATGCCATCCGCACCGCCTATCTTGTTCTCTTTTAGCATTCTTCTGATCTCGCTCTTCTTCATGCCAAGAGTTTCAAGGTCTTCAATGATCTGATAATACTGTTCATCAACCACACGTTTTCTATCATTAGCTAACTTGTACGCGTCAACCATCTGACTAGGGGTGAGGTTTCCGTCGTCCAACACACTGTTAAATATACGTTTAGCATCAGTCTGCGCTCGTTGCATCCGACCTGCATTGATTCTCAAAGCAAACTCGGGGTCAAACTTCATTGGAGTTACACCTGAAAAGACTCGGAACATTTCCTCTGAGATAGTTCTCTCGCGACCTAGTTTATCTTTAGGATTAATTACGCCTGGTGCCATGCCACCCACAACGCCTCGTGCAAAACGACTGGGCTCAAACTGTAGGTTAGCGGGGTTCGCATTCTTAATTTCGATGGGCACAACATTGGGCATGATGCCTTCAAGAACATGAGCAAACCCTTTGCCCACCTTGTCTCCGACACTGTCTTGAGGGTTAAATACCTGTGCGCCTGTTCCTGTTTTACCACCTCTAGCTGTCACATCTAGCAACGCCTCAGTGACGATGGATTGACTGAGAAAAGGTTCAAAGAAATCTTTCAGCACTTGGAACCCTGAGTTCAAAGCTATCTCGTCTGCGGATTTACCCTGTCGATATCCTTCGTCGGCCTCGTTTATTGCAGCGTTAAACATAGACGTGATCGAGTCGTATGGGTTAGTGGTGCTAAAGTTAAAGTATTCTAAGTTGCCGTCTTCATCTCGTCCGAAAGGTACAAGAACGGCATTCTTTTCCCATGGTGCAGAGAACGAACGCTGGTATGCTTTCATCTCATCACGACTGACACCAGACACTGCATACCCAAGGTTGGCTACCGCGACAGGCATGACACCGAATGTCCCTACGGCTCCTGCCATACGGCGACGACCAATGTTTTGAATAGCTTGATTGTTTGAAGGGTTCATCTCTTCGATGGCCTGACGTACAGTGTTCGCACCAGTTCGAAAGATCTCATACGGAAATGTAATAAAGTTACCGACAGGCAACTTACGAGCAGATTTAATTAATTCCGGTGCTTTGTTATAGTTAGGTACAGTGTCTCGTACAATTTGTGCCGCTCGGTCTTTAAGAAGCTCGTCCATCTTAGACGGATCCGATATGATTTGATTGCGGGTTTGCGGGTTTAAGGTCTGACCTTTGGTAAGATACTTGTATTGATCTTGAGGAGTCATCTCACGAAGTGCGTTACGCAATTTATTAGATTCAAACTGAAAGTTATATATCTTCCAGAAGTCATCTGAGTTTTGGTAGGCGTCTTCAAACATCTTGGTGCCCTTGCCTACAGTCTTAGCCATTTTTGTATCGGCTAACTTACGACCATACTCTCCACCGATTGCTTCCGACAGGCCCTTGGGGCCACGAGCCGAGTAACCAATACCTCTGTTGATCATGTCTTGGATCTCACGAAGCTCCGTTTGAGTGCCGATGATGCCACGTCGTTGCAACTCCGCAAGCTCATCTAGGACATCGTCATTAGGTACGCCGTCAAACATCTGTTTAAACGTAAGTTTCATGGAGTCACCAAGACTACCGCCCATACCTCGACCAATGTTTCCTTGACTTAGCGCAAACATAGAGGCCGTTGTAAAGTTACGAACCTGCGTGACTGGTGACAAGACAGTCTTAGAGTATTGAGATATACCTTTGCCTCTCAAGAAAGTGTCCCACACACCTCGGATCGCAGTAGAACCAAACCCGTCTTCAGCTAAAACTGTCTGTGTCAGGTCTCGATATATACGCTCTGGAACGATGTATCCATGCAACGAACCCCAACCAGACTTATCCACTGTTTGGTCTAGCTCATCAGTCACCTCCCCACGCAAGGTGCTGCGTCCATCTTTACTACCAAGCTGAACGTACTGCCCACTGTCTAGCATCTGTTTTCTTTGCAAAGGGGTCATGGTGTCTGGGTTAACAAAAAACTTCCCAAAGCCCGTGTTGGCATCCGCCATTTGTTTGACGTTACCGAAGTAATCATCCACAGCCTTGAACTGAGCCAGGTCAGCTACCGTGCCAAGGTAAGATTCTCTAGGGTCTGTGATCTCTCCTAGCAATTCTCTTTGGTACTTAGGTAAATACTTACGCTCCATAAACATGCCCGTATCCAAGCGGTTCTCTGCAACCCGACCTCCGCTTAGTTTTGCACTTCCACGATTGCGTAGTCTGTACCTGTTTAAAAACCCGTCTCGAGCGATGCGGCTTGCCTCGTCAGTAACCTTACCGTTGATATCAATTCGCTGAGAATCGCCTGCGCCTACTCTCACTGCACCAATTCTATTTAATTCGGCGTCAGTAAATAGACCCGCAGTATCTCCACGAGCCATCTTAGTAAGCTCCTTCTCTACCGCAGACTTATCTTTCTGAAACTCTTTGGTCGCAATGTTTAGTTGTTCCCCTGTAGGTGTGTACTTCTTGTCTTCAAACACACGATATCTACGACGCAAGTACGAATTAATGTTCTCGTTAATAATATCTTTGACCGCGAGACCACTTGTTTTGTCTACAAAATTATTTTCTTTCAAGAAGTTACTGTTCAAAACATCATTAGTAAGACCATCAACCTGAGTACGCATTCCTTGTACGTCTTTGCGTACGTTTGAAGGCAACTTTGCCAAGAACTCTTTCTTCTTGTCAGCGTTAGGGTTGGTTAAAAACTCTTCGATGTTGTCGAAGATCATCCGTCTCTCTAACTCGCTATCGACATTACCCATCTTACCGATGGCATTATCTATATTCTTTTCCAGCCTGTTGAGTGTGACCTCGGCCTTTTTAATGTACGGCTGTACATTGCTTTGCACCAATAGTTTTTCGGTAGCAATTTCTTCAGGCATAAATGAGCGGTATCTCAACGATCCCAGCGCGTCCGCGATGAACTGCTCTCCTCGTCCCATGTCTGCTTCATTAGGATTGACACCAAACACACGACGACGTTCTGCATTCTTTAGGTATTCACGCGTGCGATTCACCAAACCTTTACCCGCCTGCACAGGTTGCGAGTCCCCGACTGCACGTCCCAAAGCCTGTCCCGTATCCGTTTGTGCCGCGGCTTGCGCCGTAGCTTTTGCACCGACCCCGAGCCCCGTCAGTGCCGTCTGAGCCACACCACCAAGTAACGCGGCCTCTGTACCTACTTTAAATTTGTTGCTTAAACGTCGAAGAGCTTCCTCTCGACCAGACAACCCTATTTCTTGATTCGTAGCCGTTGGACCACCGTCAAAGAAATCTCCTACCGTAGTTGTACCGTCGTTCGCTACAGCCGCATCAACGGCTCCCGCTGCGGCTAATTCTTTCGCGGCTTGACCCATACGCTGTGAACGTGTCATCGGACCTTTCATACCACGAGCGGCTCTAGCAACTTTACCCGCCTTAGATACGGCTCCCGCCACGCCAAGTCCGGGGATGACAAACTGCGTAACGATCTCCGCACCCTTACCAACAAACCCCATGGGATCTATTCCAAGGTAATCTCTAGTAGCTTCACCCGCATTTGTAACAGACTCCGCATACTCAGTGTCTGCAATTAAATCAATGCCCGACGCTACAAGCTCCCCGATACCTTGACCAATACCGATTAAGCCTGAACCAACGCCTTCTGCGAACTCTTGAATGTACCCCTCATGCTCCGCGTCGTCTCCCTTCGGAGTACCTGGAACAACAATAGCGTCGCCAAAACGATTTACACTTTCAGAGGTTGTTGTGGGGGATGTTTGTGTAAGGGGATCCCCGAAACGATTTGTTGCCATTGTTTAACCCCTCTTAGTGGTCTGAGCCCCTGTCTCGGAGTCAATGTACGGTGTACCTGGTGCTAACGCATCGTAGTCTTCTTGCGTAGTAACAGTGACGATATCGGTCATCGGTCGAGGTGCCGAAGGTCCGGGACCTGAACCACCAGTTTGCGCCCGAGCAATACGGTCTGCAAGTGTAGTTATCTGAGAAGAGGCGGCGTCAATACCAGATCCGGGGATCTCGTTGCCGTCAGCGTCGGTCTCTGTTTCTACAAATATACCAAACTCATCAGGTCGCGTCATGATTTTCTCAATCGCCTTCTGATATAGCTTGTTGTATGTACTGTCAGCGCCGCCGCTCTTACCTGCCGCTTTTGCAAACGCCAACTTCATGGCGTTATCCGTAGCCTCTCGTCCTTCTTCTGTAGCCTTCATAGCCGTAGCACCTGTAAGCATACCTCGTGCAAAGTTCTGAGTTGCGCGTGGGCTAGTGCCTGCGGCTACAGCAAACCCTGTAATCGCTTGATTCAACGAGTCTATTTTAGCTTCTCGGTCTAACTTCTTGCCAAAGTTCTTTTCAGAAAGATTGCTTAACTCTGCTTTTTTATCTTCGGCACTTGGATTACCACCCAAAGCAGAGATCAAGAGCTTAGACTTTTCTTCTGCGGACATATTCGCATCTCGCATAACCTTGGCTATGCTAACTGATGTGGCGTTTAGTTTCTCAGCAGCCTTCTTAGATCCGGTGTTCTCCTCCGTAAACGGCGTGAGGTTAACAGGAACCTGACCAGAAAGCGCCGCACTGCTAAGTTTGATTGCACCCTCTGGTGTAAGGGCGCTTAAATCTATTTCGTTTGGAGCAACAACAGATCCCGCTCGTTGACCCACGTCAACGCGTGGTTGCATTGCAACCTTTGGGATTGGGCCGGACGCCGCGCCATAGTAATTCGCTAGATCTGGTCTATCCACAGGCCGACCACCCACATTCATCGCCATAGTCGGTTGTGAAGCAGGAGCGGCAGGTTGAGCAGGTTGTGGCATCGGAGGTTGAGCAGGTTGTGGCATCGGAGTTTGAGCAGGCGGTGCCATCATAGAGGGCGCACCAGGCACAATCTGTGGAAGAGGAGCCGTAGGCATTGGGCCTTTACGTTTCTGAGCCGCCATGATCCCCTCGATGTCTATGCTTGGACGCGGTATGTTTTCAGCCGTACGCATCGCTTCCCTGATTAGAGGTTCTGAAGACGCCATAATTCCACCCATCGACCGGAGTTTGTCCCGAGCCGCGTCTTTGTTCTTTCTTTGAAAGAGCTTACGGTTAAATACATTCTCCATATTATACTCCCAGCCCACTGAAGATGCCTTGGCCTCCAGCGTTTTGATAATTTCCTATGCCTTGAGACAGACCAAGCACCGTGGAAACGGGACTCGGAGCAGGCTGACCTGTGACAGACATGGTGCTTTGAGTAGAAGGTACTCCGCGGAAAATGTCTGACATATAGTTGAAACGCTGGAACGGCTCGTAAGCCTCTTCCATATCCGCTTGACGTTGTACGTCGTACTCTGATTGCATCTGACCTTGTTCCAAGGCTCCAATGTTGAACAAAGAGTTGACATCGCTCTGACCCGCCTGTTGGGCGGCTTCGCCTAGAGCGGCCTGACGTGTGCCAATGTTTGATTGTTGACCAGCAAGAGTGCCCATACCTTGTCCCAAAGTTCCAAAGATCTGCGCGGCGCTCTGACCACGTCGCATCTCGTCCTCGAAAGCACTTTGACCAAGTTGCTGTGACATCTCAAAGCCTGATCCTCGTAAACCAGCTAGACCCATAGATAGATCCGCTTGTTGACCAGCGCCCTGCATCTGTAATGCAGACGCGGCTTGTTCTGAACTCATTCCTAAACGCGCAGCCGCTTCTTCTGCGGACACACCCATGGCACCAGCCTGTTGTAAAATGTTTGCTAAATTGTTTTGGCCTGATAGTCCAAGCTGTCCACCTTGCAAGGCACCTGTTTGCGCCAGTTGCTCTGCGGAAAGACCCAGTTGTCCACCTCGGATTGCGCCACTTTGCGCCAGTTCCTCGGCACTTAATCCCAGTTGCCCACCCGCCTGTGCGGCTCTCATAGCGGAATCCGCCCCGGCTTGACCAAGCTGTCCTGTAAGTTGTGCGGCTGTTTGACCCCGTCCTTGCGTGGACTCAAAGGCTTGTTGCGCACGTTGCGCGGCACTCTCGTAACCTGCTTGACGCATACCAGCGGCTGTTCGTCCCTGCTGCTCTAATATATTCCGGCCTAATTCCTGTGCGGCTACACCTTCGCGTGATCCACCAAAGGCTCCTGCTCCCACAGCTTGGGCACCAAGTTGATTCCGTTGTATTTCCCCGGCTCGAGCCACGTCTTGTATGGCTTGTTGTACCGCGGCGTCCTCGTACTGATTCATGAACGCGCCAATACCCTGTGGATCAAACGATCCTGTGGTACTATCCAGCATACCCATGCCTTCAGCAGCGGCTCCTAAACCAAAGGCTCCTGCCCCAGATAGATCTCGTTGTGCTTGAGCCGACGCTTGACGCGCCCGTGCCGCAGCAGTATCTGCGCCCGTTTGAGCCGCTCCTGCCTGACCTCGGGCTCCAAGGGCAGCATCAGCTACCGAATCTTGAGCGCCAGAAACTTGTCCCGCGATACCTGCGCCTGCGGCTCTCATGCCTGTTTGTGCTGTTTGCGCCTCGCCAAGAATGTCAGCACCAGTAGCCGCGGAACGAATGCCAGCGGCACCAGTAGTTGCGGCGCTTCCGATACCTGTGCTTGCAGTCCCTACATCAGTTGCAGTGTCTCCAATTACATCGGTAGTAAAATCTTTGAAGTAAGGGTCGTAAACATCGGTGCCGACCGCAGCGTCCGTGCCCGTTAGTGTATCCACACCTGTCGAAAGGGTATCAATACCCGTTCCGATTTGACCAATAGCTCCTGTGCGAATGGGTTGACCCTCGGCATCTAGTACAGGGTTGCCGTCTGCGTCTAGCTGAACGCCGCCAAAAGACTGCTGCGCTTGGTCAAACATAGGCGAAAATGCGCCCACGCCTTCTTCTCCAAGCCGAATAGCTTCTAGTTGATTTGGCGTGAGAGGAGCAACGTCTGGACGGCGAACGCCACCTTCGACCATAGGAATAGGCTGACCGCGGAAGTCCAGCATCTGTTCCCCAGTGTTCGGATCTGTTTCGAACATCTGGTTGCCGTCAGCATCCAGTACAGGAGTTCCGTACAATGGAGAGTCTGCGGCGATACCACTAACAATAGGTTGACCGTCGGCATCCAAGAGTGGGTTGCCAGCGTCGTCAAGCTCTACGTTGTATACGTTGCTGAGTAAATCCTTTAAATATCTTTCCTGATACTCAGGAATGACGTTCATGGATTTGTAAATACCTGTGTCGTCTGTTGCACTCATGCTCGTATACCCCCACCTTGATCGAATTGACGTTGCATAGCATAAAGCCGCGCCGCTCCGACTCCAGGATCACCATCGCCTATAGCGTTGACATCCTTTTCTCGTAATACAAATTCGTTTGTAGACAGCGCCGCCTCTTGAACGGGCATGCCGTTTTGATAAATCTGTGCAGGAATTGAGTCGCTAGTACCTGTCCCTGGACCTTGAATAAAACCGCCTTCGGCTAGTACCCGTGTTCTGCGTCGTCGTATGTCATTAGCTTGAACGCCGCTGTAATCTGGTCTGCGCTCTCCAGTTGCCAACTGTCTGTCCTGATATGGCGTCGTTAATTTAACTTCTTTCGGATCCATGGCCTGTAGCGCCAGAGCTTGAATCATAGGGTTGTTTAAGATACCACCCATACCTCCACCAGTTCCACCTAGATTTGCTAGGCTTCCAAGACCGCCCTGCTTTGCCGCCATACCACTCATTTGATTCGCGGCGGCGTTACCCGCGGCTGGGTTCCCACCCATAAGTGTCTGGCCTATACGCGCTAATGGGTTTGCTGTAGTTGCCGCGCCTTGTGCCCCAATACCCATGCTACCCATGAGAGAAGCTATGCCTTGACCACCTTGCAATCCAAATGCACCAGCGGCACTACCGCCCATAAATCCAAGCATTCCTGATTTTAGAGCGTCTCCAACGTCGCCCCCACTCGCAAGCGTCCCTATACCAGAGCCTATCGAAGCTCCCGCAGGTCCACCCATTGCGAATCCAACTAATCCACCTAGTGCGCTAAGTAATGACATTATGTTTCACCTCGTATCGCTTCCGGCGCGGTCACTGTAATTGCAGTGCTGCGTTTCTCTGCGCCTGTCCAAGCCTCTCCACAACTGGGACAATTCCCGTCGGGGTAACTCGCGATCTCTTCCGGCGTGTCAACTGCGTTATCGCAGCTTACACAATGCACCATATCAGAAGATGTCGAAGGTTTCCAGCGAGAGCCGTCATTCATTGTTATTATTGTTTCATTCATGATGTTGTTACCAATACTGTTCCTACACTGCCCGTGGCCTGTGAACCGCGCACATAGGGCGAATGTGCTAGGGGTACTCTAACATATCCGTCATGGTTAAAGATAGCCCCTGGTTCCAACCCACTGTCGTCCGTCTGTAGATTGGTAAACACAGCAAAGGTGTTTCGTCCCTCTCCAGGGTTTTGCATTTGTTCAAGGTACACCGAAAAAGACCTGACAACCTCCGCAAGGTATTGTTGGCTGTAGTTTTCTGGCGCAACTGGGAAGAATGGGAGTACAAGGTTTCTGGACATTAGCGCATCCCATCAGGTTGCACGTCCACTCGAGGAGACCCTAATCTCCACGCCACACCTGTGTCCGTTGTCTCAATTTTAAAGGCAAACGACCTGCCCCTGAGACGTACATGTACTTGCTCCGTAAACTGCTCAACAGGTACGGAAGCCGTCTTATCGACGTTCTTGCTGTTCGTTTGTAAATAATTTCCACCGGGAAAGTTTCGAGCTTTAAGAGTCATTGTCGCCTGTGGGGTCTGATTTATGCTGTCCCTAAATGTTAGATCTGGGAGCATCCTACGCAAAAATACAAAGTTGTCACCCTCCCCAATAGACATCTGACTGCTTTCAATGTACGCCGTAATACCCGTTGCAGGGTTCGCGGATCCATCATCAAAGCCTTGCTCTTGGAAGTAGAGAACGTGATCGGTTCCCGCGGCGACGGGTAGATCCTCAACGCCTCTGTCCAGCCAGCAAGTACGAGCCATCGTGCCGTAGTACCAAATTTGCTGTTGGTAGTTGTAGACAACATACCTGTCGTTCTCGCTACTGGATGCCGATGGATAGAACCACCAGATCTCCGAGAACGCTGTGTTACTTGCTGCGGTCACTTTTTCTAGCTGATCTGTGTTTATGTCACTAAACACATAATCTCTAACAGTGCAGGGCAAGCGTTGAACGGCACCACCGTAGATGTAAAACTCTTCCGCACCCATCCAAAATACATTGTCCTCAACAGCTATCGCCGCCAACGGCCCTGCAATCGTAATGTTTTCGGATACGGTGTTAATACCAAAGGTGAACGGAGGTCCAAGGAACTGCATGGCGTGTAGAGATACATCCGTAAACACAAGAACCTGCTGTCTTGTTTCTATAGCTGTAATAATCTCGGAGCCCGAGCCGAGGCGCAAGTCCCCTGCGGTGTTAGTCGCCGTTGCCGCCCAGTCTGTCAAAGAACCTTGATCCGAGAAACGGATTAACAAAGGATCCTGTATGCCTGGTTCTGTTTGACTATCACAGCCAAACGCTAAAACATGACGATCTCTATCCGACACCAAAACCTTTTTAGCGATAGTGGGTGTTGTGTTCGCACCAACTAACGAAGCAAGTTCCACGGCGCGTTGTCCCAACCCATTGGTTTTATCCCAATAGAATAAATCTCCGTCTCGCACATTTATAAGTAGGTCTTCACCAAAGTTATCATGCGACCAAATGCGAAGTGTTTGACCAGATGTGGCTAACGATGCGGCACTGCCCCATGCCCCTCGAGACCAAGTTCCCGCACCCCAGCCAGTACCTGTAATCGTTGTGTCAAGTCCCGTGTTAATCTGATACGCGCCGACAATAGAACCTCCACCATTACCGCTGTCTGAGGTTGTGGCAAAAACATACGCTGGGTTAAGCCCCGTTTTAGTCGTGATGCTATTGATCGTACTAACCGTACGAGCGTTTATGTAGTAAGAGTTTACGTTTTTTATAAAAATGATTTCGTATTCTTGATTTAAAACGTCCGCGGTAATTGCATCTCCTAAAGTAGAAGACGCCGAAAAAGTAACAAAATCGTTTTGTAGGGCACCGTGGTCTGCATCGGTAACAATTATAGTGGCACACTTTACGGCGGCGCTGTTAGCATGACTCGCAGCTGTAGAGTTGTTAAAGCCTCGGACACATCCGATTAGATTATTGCCAGATAACGCGGCATAACTTATTTCTTCTGTACCAATTTGAATAACTCCAGTGTCTGGAAACCCAGAAGAGCTTGTCAGTGGTATTGTAACTACAACAGCGTCTATGCCTGCGGATAAGGTGTTGGCTGATGCGGAAAACGTGACATCTCCCGCGGACGTTGTCACGCGAATGGGGGTGATGTCGTTGTATGCACCGCCCTCGTTTATGTAATATTTTAAATGGGTGCCGACACCAAGGTACTTTTCGCCGCTTAGAGCAACCCATGGGTGCAATGCACGACATGAACCTAAAAAGTAGGTGGAAGAACTAGGCTCCCACCCACCTATTTTTTCTGGAAAACCAAATCGAAACCTGACCTTATCCATGTCAAACCACCCGCCCTCGTTGGAGTACGATGTAGTTTCACGATTAATTCCTGGTCGGAACTGGAGTTTGGTCAGGGGCATTTCATAACCTTATCTATTCAGCGGCTTCCGCTTCCTCGACTTTCTCTGGGTTCTCCAGAGAGTCAGCCAAGAGTTCAACAAACTTTTCACGACCTATAGCAAGCTGATCTAAATTAAAACGAGCGTTGTCCATTTTACGGCCAAGATCGTTCACATGGTTCAGGTATACCTTTTGAGTGTCGTTCATGTCTTCAATAATATATTCTTTATCGTTGACAGTAAGCGGGGTCTTTTCATTTTTTCCCATTACGAGTCTCCTATTTTAGTGTTAAGTTATGACCACGGTAGAGGTTCTACTGTGGGGCCTACGGGAGGGTTTACAATCGAATTGATCTGCCCGTCCACATTCGCTTGGTAGTTAGCAATGCCGTTTTCACCAAGGTCATCTTGTACCCAACTAAGCACTTGCGCTTCTGTTAGGTCTGCGTAAGGCGTGAAGGTGTCGCCCTCAACCTGAGCTTTTTGAGTGTCGCCACTGATACTTGCGGTATTTGTACCGTCCGTACCTGTTAGTGTCCACGTTATGTCCACCACAAAATCTGGTTCTGGTGTTGGCATTGTGTACATGCTGTTTATTGTCCAAGTGTAAGTAATCGCCATTTCTTTTCTCCTTTTTGACTTTTACGGGGTTATTCTGCGGCCCACGG